>Ga0164295_10001040_pt1 | contig 22982 bp, 20 predicted proteins | sample GEODES006metaG_FD_111798 | JGI IMG/M metagenome (GOLD analysis project Ga0164295, IMG submission 111798) | Oligotrophic lake water microbial communities from Sparkling Lake, Wisconsin, USA - GEODES006 metaG | ecosystem: Environmental > Aquatic > Freshwater > Lake | place: USA: Sparkling Lake... | reverse complement strand
TAGCAGCGATAACAGCGCCAGCACCACGGTGGCATTGCTGGCCACGATCGCCGGGCCGGCGAAACGCACCGCGGTGCGCAGTGCCTGCCGGTGCGCTGGTTGGCTGCGCAGTTCCTCGCGGTAGCGCGAGATCAGCAGTAGTGCATAGTTGGTTCCCGCACCGAACACCAGGACACTGGTGATCCCCGAGGTCGACCCGTCGCCACCCAGGCCCGCCGCTTCAGCGACCGCCGCCCCCACCACAGCGGCGATCCGATCGGCGAAGGCGATCACCAACAGAGGCACCAGCCAGAGCACCGGGGATCGATAGGTGATGATCAGTAGCAGTGCAACGACGGCACCGGTGACGGCCAGCAGGTTGATATTGGCCCCGGCGAACGAATTTGCGATATCCGCGCCGAATGCGGGTCCGCCGGTGACGTTGGCCACCAACCCGTTCGGCAGGCCGTCGCGGGCGGCGGTGCGTAACTCCGTGACGGTGTCGGAGAGGGCGAACCCGTTGAGATCCGGGTCCAGCACCACCGGTGCCACCGCAGCCTTACCGTCGGTGGCCGGGATAACGGGCGGCGCGGGCGCGTCGGCGATCCCGGTCGTCGAGATCATCCGGTCATGTGCTTGCTGAGCGGCGGCGAGGTCCTCCGGTGACAGATCGGTGCCGTCGGACCGGCTGATGACCAGCAGCACCGGAGCGGTATTCCCTCCCGGGAACTGCTTGATCTCCTCGGCCGCGCGGACGGACTCCGCACTGGGCGGCAGGACCACGGGGGATTGTTGAGCGGAGTCGCTCTGCGGAATAAGACCAAGCAGCGCGCCTCCGAGTGCGGCGATGAGCAGTGCCAGAACCCAGGATCGCCGGCCGGAGACGAGTCCACCGATGCGCTCCCACAGCGGTTGGCGAACTGCGGGCGCGCGATGCATGTCATTATCTTCCCGCTATTGCTGGGCTTTCGCCGTGCTCGACACCCTCGCGCTCAGAGACAGCCGGCCACCCGGGCGTCGAAGTACTGAGCGAAGCGCTCGCTGTCGACGCCGACGGCGACTGCGGCGTTGGGGTCCCGGCCGGTCAGGAACTGTCGGAGGATGTCGTTGAGGTAGGTGACCGTCATTCCCTGCGCCGGCCCCTCGGAGGTCTCGATCTCGACGAGGGCGGATTGGGTCGTGAGCAGCTCGGGTTCGATAGCGGCGGCGACGGCCAACGTGTCGTAGAGGTGCAGCGCCGGGTGTTCGGGGAAGAGCTGTTCGCGCACGGTGATCCACGACTGGGCGGCATCGGCCACGAAGCCGGCCAGCGGCGAGCCGTTGCGGCGCAGCCCGGCGGCGCGGTCGCGATCGAACGATGTCTGGTGGCAGACGTCGAGCCCGACCATCGTGATGGGCGCGCCGCTGCGGAACACGATGTCGGCCGCCTCGGGATCCATCCAGATGTTGAACTCCGCCGCCGGTGTGACGTTTCCGGGTACTGCCACCGTGCCCCCCATGATCACCAGCGAGGCCATCGCGGCGGCCACCTCGGGTGCGGACTCGATGGCCGCGGCGATATTGGTCAGCGGGCCGATGGCGACGACGGTGACCTGCCCGGGAGCCTCGAGCACGGTGCGGCAGAGGAACTCTGCCGCGGTTCCCCCGGGCGGGCCGCCGGGGCCATCGATGGGCGGTACGGTCCGGGGCGTCGTGGCCTGCTGGTCAAGCCAGGCGCTTTGCAGCCGGCGTCGGTCAGGGTTGCGGGGCTCCGCCGCGCCGGCGTGCAGCGGAAGGTTAGGCCGGCCGGCCAACGCCAGTAGGTGATGGGCATTGGGCCAGGATTGCGCGATCGGCACGTTGCCCTGCACCAGTGTCAGCCCGTCGACCTGTACTCCCGGGGTGTTGAGGGCGTAGAGGATGGCCATCCCGTCCTCGGGATCAGAACCGACTGTGCCCATCGCCAGATCGGTGTCGATGATCAGTCGCATGCGGCAAGCGTTGCATACGCGCGGCTAACGTAGTGCTAATGATGCGGGTCTGTGTGGTGGGCAGTGTTAACAACGACCTGACCCTCACCGTCGAACGGATCCCGACGTCGGGGTCGACGGTGCTGGCGTCGTCGCTCGTCTACGCACCCGGCGGGAAGGGTGCCAACCAGGCGATCGCCGCGGCGCGAGCCGGCGCGCAGGTGCAGTTCGTCGGTGCGGTCGGTGAGGATTCTGCTGCAGCCGTGCTGCTAACCCATCTGCGTGCCAACGGTGTCGGTACCGACGCCGTGTCCACCGTGCCCGGCCCGAGTGGCACCGCGGTCGTTGTCGTGGATGCTGCTGCCGAGAACGCGATTGTTGTTGCGCCCGGAGCGAACTCGCGTCTGACCCTGGACTCCGACGCCGCCCGGCGACTAATCACTGAATCCGACGTGGTGCTGATGCAACTGGAGATACCGTTGGCGACCGTGCTTGATGCAGCGCGACTGGCACGCCAGTCCGGTGCGACGGTGATGCTCAATGCGTCGCCGATACCGGCCGTTGTCGCCCCCTTGGCCGAGATCGCCCAACTCGTGGACGTTGTGGTCGTCAACGAAGATGAAGCCGCGCATTGGCAGTGGCGGGTCCCGCACCTGGTGATCACGCGGGGATCGCGCGGCGCGTCCTATATCGGCTCAGAGCGCTCGTTCGACGTCCCGGCCCCGGCCGTGGATGCGGTGGACACCTCGGGCGCGGGCGACGTGTTCGCCGGGGTGCTGGCAGCAAGTTGGGACGATGAACCGGATCGCGCGGTGCGGCGCGCCTGTGCTGCCGCGGCGCTGGCCACACTGATCCCCGGTGCCGGCAATTGTGCACCGACCGAAAGGGCCATCGCAAGCGCCACTAAGCGAGGTTGACGATGACAAATCCCGATGACGATCCCGATGACAGGGGAACCAGCCTGATACCGATCCTGACGGCACTGGCGATCATTGTGGTCGCGCTGATCGCAATCGGGCTGTTGCGGATGATTCGGGGCGACGTACAGTCCGACGAGGGCCGCATCGGGACTGCCGCCGTCGGCCAGAACGATGCCCTGCAGCGCGCGGACTACGCCGACTTCCAAACCTTCACCTGCGTTGCCGAACAGGGCACCGAGGCCCGGTTACTGGCTGAACAGCAGCAATCCGCGACCGCCAAGGGAGCCAGGTTCGTCGACGATGTGACCGCGATCGCCGTCACGGGGGACCGGGCCACCGCCACGGTGGTGTATCACTTCGAGCGCTCGCCGGACGACAAGATCAAGACCGCGACGACGTTCGTGCGCGAGAACGGTGAGTGGAAGGTGTGCTCACCGGGACCGAGGTAGATGGCCTGAATCAGACGATATGGAAGACTCACATACGTGAGCTACGCCGGAGATATCACGCCGCAGCAGAGTTGGAAACTGCTCAGCGACAACCCCGACTCAGTCCTCGTGGACTGTCGTACCGATGCCGAGTGGAAATGGGTCGGTGTTCCGGATCTGGTCAGCCTGGGCCGCGATGTCGTGTTCGTCGAGTGGAACACCTCCCGCGGTCACAACGACAACTTCGTCGGTGATCTGATCGCGGCCGGCGTCACACCGGGGGAGCGCCCGGTGATCTTTCTGTGCCGATCCGGTAACCGGTCGATCCCCGCGGCGCAGGCCGCGACCGCAGCCGGTATCGCCCCCGCGTACAACATGCTCGACGGATTCGAGGGTCAACTCGACGAACACGGCCACCGGGGCGCCGGCGGCTGGCGCGCAGAGGGCCTGCCCTGGAAGCAGTCATGACCGACGACGCCGGCGTGCCGTCGGTGCGGATCCCGGCCGCACTGCCCGAGGGGGTCAGTCAGGAAACCATCGGCGTGCGCGGCGGTCTGCTGCGATCCGGATTCGACGAGACCGCTGAAGGGCTCTACCTGACATCCGGGTACGTCTACGACTCGGCCGCCGATGCGGAGAAGGCATTCACCGGCGAGATCGACCGGTTCGTCTACTCCCGCTACGGAAACCCGACCGTTGCGATGTTCGAAGAGCGGCTACGGCTGATCGAGGGCGCTGAGGCGGCTTTCGCGACCGCGTCCGGGATGGCTGCGGTGTTCACCGGACTGGGTGCGCTGCTGGGCGCCGGTGATCGGCTGGTTGTGGGCCGCAGCCTATTCGGCTCCTGCTTTGTGGTGTGCAACGAAATTCTGCCGCGGTGGGGTGTGGAGACCGTCTTCGTCGATGGCACCGACCTCGACCAGTGGGAGCAGGCCCTGAGCAAGCCCACGACGGCGGTCTTCTTCGAGACGCCCTCCAACCCGATGCAGTCCCTTGTCGACATCGCCGCGGTATCCGAGATGGCTCATGCCGCCGGTGCAAAAGTGGTGCTGGACAATGTTTTCGCCACGCCACTGCTGCAGCAGGGTCTCCCACTCGGCGTCGACGTCGTGATCTACTCCGGCACCAAGCACATCGACGGCCAGGGCCGGGTTCTCGGTGGCGCGATCCTGGGCGACAAGGAGTACATCGGCGGACCGGTGCAGACGCTGATGCGCCACACCGGACCTGCCCTAAGCCCGTTCAACGCCTGGGTGTTGTTGAAAGGCCTTGAGACGCTGTCGGTTCGGGTCAACTACAGCACCGCGTCTGCACTTCGGGTCGCGGAGTTCCTCGAGGGCCATCCGGGTGTGAGCTGGGTGCGCTACCCATTCCTTGCGTCTCATCCGCAATACGATCTGGCTAGGCGTCAGATGAGCGGCGGTGGCACGGTCGTGACCTTTGAACTCCAGGCACCGGAGGGCAAAGGTAAAGAGCGCGCCTTCGAGGTGCTCGACAAGCTGTCTGTCATTGACATCTCCAATAACCTTGGCGACTCCAAGTCGCTCATCACTCATCCGGCGACCACCACACACCGCGCCATGGGTCCCGAGGGACGGGCCGCCATCGGCCTCGGCGACGGTGTGGTGCGCGTCTCGGTCGGTCTGGAAGGCACTGAAGACCTGATCGCCGATCTGGACCGCGCTCTGAGCTAGTCCGGGAACCCCTGGCGGGCGGCCACACTGATCGGTCCGATCCACACATCGCCATGGCCGGGGATGAGGGTGTCGGTGTCGGCCGTGGCAAGCGCCGCAAGGCTGCGCACGCAGTCCGAATCGCTGTGGTTGAACAGCGACGGCAGCAGTTGTGGGCCGTGCCGGGTGGACAGCGGATGGCCGGTCACGAGTGCATCGCCCGCCACCAGCACCCGACCGACAACATAGGAACAGTGACCGCTGGTATGCCCGGGTGTGGGCAGTGCCACCGGCCGGCCCGGCAGCGTAGAGGCGATGTCGGCCGTCAGCGCCTGCGCGGTGGGAATACCCTCGCGCACCAGACCGCCCTTGGCGGCCACCTGCAGCGACCATCGCAGCCACGTCGGCCGCCAGGCGTGCGTCACTAGCGCAGCCGGGGAAGCCTGCTCGAGATAGTCGCGTTGGGCGTGGCCGACCTCGCGCGGGTGGCAGTACACCGGAGTGCGGTGCGTCTTGGCGAACCAAATGGCCGCACCGAAGTGGTCGATATGGGCGTGCGTCAGCAGGATCGCCTGGACATCGCCCGGTATAAAACCCAACTGCCGTAGCGACGTCACCACATCGTCACGATGGCCGGGAAACCCGGCGTCGATCAACACCACGCCGGAGTCATCGCTGACCAATGTCCAGTTCACCAAGGGTGTCTGGGCCAGATGGACACCCTCGGCGACGGCCGTCAGCACCGGGGTCATGCCCGAAGTTTAGGCAGCCTCGTTCAGTGGCCGCCGCGCTCTGGGGTAGAAACAAACCTGTGGCTGAACTGAAACTGGGATACAAGGCGTCGGCGGAGCAGTTCGGGCCGCGAGAGTTGGTCGAACTCGGTGTGCTCGCCGAGGCGCACGGCATGGACAGTGCGACGGTGAGCGACCATTTTCAGCCGTGGCGTCACGAGGGTGGGCATGCGCCCTTCGCGCTGTCGTGGATGACGGCCGTCGGTGAGCGCACCAAGCGGATTACGCTCGGGACCTCGGTGCTGACACCGACCTTCCGGTACAACCCCGCCGTCATCGCCCAGGCGTTCGCCACGATGGGTTGCCTCTACCCGGACCGGGTGTTCCTCGGAGTGGGCACCGGTGAGGCGCTCAACGAGGTTGCCACCGGATTCACCGGCGAGTGGCCGGAGTTCAAAGAACGCTTTGCCCGCCTGCGTGAGTCGGTGCGGCTGATGCGCGAGTTGTGGCGTGGTGACCGGGTGGACTTCGACGGCGACTACTACCACCTCACGGGCGCCTCGATCTACGACGTACCCGAGGGCGGGGTGCCGGTCTACATCGCGGCCGGCGGTCCGGCCGTGGCCAAATACGCCGGACGGGCCGGCGATGGCTTCATCTGCACCTCCGGCAAGGGCGAGGAGCTCTACACCGAGAAGCTGCTCCCAGCGGTCCTGGAGGGGGCGGCCGCCTCCGAACGCAATGCTGCGGACATCGACAAGATGATTGAGATCAAGATCTCCTATGACACTGATGCCGAGGCCGCACTGAACAACTGCCGGTTCTGGGCGCCGCTGTCGCTGACGCCCGAGCAGAAGCACAGCGTGTCCGACCCGATGGAGATGGAACGCCTGGCCGATGAGTTGCCCATCGAGCAGGTGGCCCGGCGCTGGATCGTCTCGGCAGATCCTGATGAGGCCGTCGAGAAGGTGGCCGACTACGTCGGCTACGGACTCAACCACCTGGTGTTCCACGCTCCCGGCCACGACCAGCGCCGATTCCTCGAGCTATTCGAACGTGATCTGCTGCCCCGGCTGCGCAAACTGGGCTGATTGCCGGGGCGACTAGGGAATGCTCGAGCCGTGACAACAGGGCCGACCTCGATCTACGTCGCCTCGCCGGAAGGCGAGACCGGCAAGTCCACCATCGCGCTGGGGATCTTGCATCGGCTCTCCGCGCTGGTACCCAGGGTTGGGGTGTTCCGTCCGATCACCCGACGTGAGGACCGCGACTACATCCTCGAGCTGCTCCTCGCCGAAAGCGAATCCGGGCTGCCCTACGAGGACTGCATCGGGGTGAGCTATCAGCGTCTGCACTCCGACCCCGACGGTGCGATCGCCGATATCGTCGACCGCTATCACGCGGTCGCCAGCCGATGCGACGCCATGGTGATCGTCGGTTCGGACTACACCGACGTCGCCACCCCCACCGAGTTGAGCGTCAATGCCCGTATCGCGGTAAACCTCGGAGCCCCGGTGGTGTTATCGGTCCGGGCATTCGACCGGACACCGGATGAGATCGTCGCGGGCATCGAACTGTGCCTGGCTGAGTTAAGCGCGCAGCACGCGCACACCGCCGCGGTGGTCGCCAATCGGTGCGATCCCGCTCAGATGGCGACTGTCGCACAGGCCTGTCAGAACCTGGAACCGCGCGTCTACGTCATTCCGGAGGAACCGTTGTTGGTGGCCCCGACCGTTGCCGAATTGTGTGTGGCGGTCAGCGGCACCCTGGTTCATGGCGACCAATCACTTCTGGCCCGTGAGGTGATGGACGTCATGGTCGCCGGAATGACGGCCGATCACGTGCTGGAGCGACTCCGCGAAGGCGCTGTCGTCATCACCCCGGGAGACCGTTCTGATGTGGTACTCGCCGTCGCCAGTGCCCATGCCGCCGAGGGATTTCCGACGCTGTCGGCCATCATTCTCAATGGTGGTCTGCCGCTGCACCGGGAGATTGCCAGGCTGGTCACCGGAGTTGGATTACGACTACCCATCATCGCCACCGATCTGGGCACATTCGCGACCGCCAGTGCAGTGGCGAATACTCGCGGACGGGTGACGGCGGCTTCGGAGCGCAAGATTGATACCGCGATCGAACTGATGGAGCGGCATGTCGATATTCCCGACTTATTGACACGGCTGGCGATCCCCATCCCGACGGTGACGACGCCACAGATGTTCGCCTATGGCCTGATGCAGCGGGCCCGCGCCGACCGCAAGCGCATCGTGTTACCCGAGGGCGATGATGACCGCATCCTGCAAGCCGCGGGACGGCTGTTACGCCGCGGTCTGGCCGATCTCACCATCCTCGGTGAAGAGTCCCAAGTACGTTCCCGTGCAGCCGAACTCGGCGTCGATCTCAGTGCCGCGGTCGTGATCAACCCCCGCACCAGCGAACTGTGCGAGCAGTTCGCCGCTCAGTACGCTGAGTTGCGCAAGAATAAGGGTGTCACACTCGAGCAAGCCCGCGAGATCATCTGTGACGTTTCCTACTTCGGAACCATGCTGGTGCATAACGACATCGTCGACGGGATGGTGTCCGGCGCGGCACACACCACCGCTCACACGGTTCGGCCGGCCTTCGAGATCATCAAGACCCAGCCCGGTGTCTCCACCGTGTCCAGCATCTTCCTGATGTGCCTTGCCGACCGGGTCCTGGCCTACGGCGACTGCGCGATCGTGCCCGATCCAACTTCCGAGGAGTTGGCTGATATCGCGATCAGTTCAGCCCTCACCGCCGCACAGTTCGGGATCGACCCGCGGGTCGCCATGCTGTCCTATTCCACCGGCGAATCCGGTACCGGCGCCGGTGTGGACAAGGTCAGAGCCGCAACCGAACTTGTTCGACAGCGCGCGCCGAGCCTGCTGGTCGAAGGTCCCATCCAATACGACGCCGCTGTCGACCCGGTCGTCGCGACGGCCAAGATGCCCGACTCCGCCGTCGCCGGCCGCGCCACCGTGCTGATCTTTCCCGACCTCAACACTGGCAACAACACCTATAAGGCCGTGCAGCGCAGTGCGGGTGCGATCGCCATCGGTCCGGTGCTGCAGGGCCTCAACAAGCCGGTCAATGATCTGTCCCGCGGCGCACTGGTGGAGGACATCGTCTACACCGTCGCGATCACCGCGATCCAGGCACAGAAGTGACGGCGGCCACGGTACTGGTCCTCAACTCGGGCTCCTCGTCGCTGAAGTATTCGTTGGTGCAGCCCGACACAGGTACGTCCATCGTCGACGGCATCGTCGAACGGATCGGTGAGGACGGGGGTGTCCCCGACCATGAGGCAGCGCTGCGAGCCGCCTTCGACGCGGTAGTGGCGGGAGGGCAGAACCTGGCGGATCTGGGATTGGTTGCCGTCGGGCATCGGGTCGTACACGGCGGTCCCGATCTCTATCGGCCCACGATCGTCGACGATGAGTTGATCGGGCAGCTCAGGGAATTGGCAGCACTGGCTCCTTTGCACAACCCGCCGGCGGTGCTGGGCATCGAGGTGGCCCGCAAGGTATTGCCCGACCTACCGCATGTCGCGGTCTTCGATACGGCGTTCTTTCACGATCTGCCCGCCGCCGCGGCCACCTATGCGATTGACCGCGACATCGCGGCACGGTGGCGGATCCGCCGGTACGGGTTCCATGGCACATCGCATGAATTCATCAGTCGCCAGGCTGCTGAATTCCTCGGTGTCCAGGCTGCTTCGATCAACCAGATCGTGCTCCATCTGGGCAACGGAGCGTCCGCATCAGCGATTGCCGGCGGTCGTCCGGTTGACACCTCCATGGGTATGACTCCGATGGAGGGTCTGGTGATGGGAACCCGATCGGGGGATCTTGACCCCGGCGTGATCAGCTACCTCTGGCGGTCCGCGGGGATGGATATCGACGAGATCGAGACCATGCTCAATCGGCACTCCGGCATGCTCGGCCTGGGCGGCGAGATCGATTTCCGGGTCGTCCACGAGCGCATCGCGGCCGGCGATGAGGCAGCGAAGCTGGCCTACGAGGTCTACATCCACCGACTGCGCAAGTACATCGGCGCCTACCTCGCGGTGTTGGGACACGTCGACGTCATCACGTTCACCGCGGGAGTCGGCGAGAACGATGCGCGGGTGCGCCGCGATGCGCTGGGGGGTCTCGCCTCACTGGGTATCGAACTCGACGAGCGGCTCAATGACGCCCCGTTGCGCAAGGCGCGACGGATTTCTGCTGAATCCTCACCGATCACGGTCCTGGTGGTTCCCACAGATGAGGAACTGGCGATCGCCCGGGCCACGCTGACCGCGATCTGAGGTGGCGAATCAGAACGTGGTCAGCGGACGGACCTCGTTGGCAAGGTCTACCAGCGCATAACGGTGCGATTGGCTGGTGGCTACCCGAGCCAGGCTTCGCAGCGAGGCCTCGACCCCGAGGCGCAGGCCGTTGTCCGTGAACGGAAATCCGAGGATCGTGTTCGGCTGAGCATCGTGCCCGGCGATCCAGTCCAAGGCGGTCCCCAGTACCAGCGCGCGGATTTGGAGCACCCGGGGCTCGGTGTCGGGCAGCGCTTCGACACGACGGGCGGCATCTCGAATCTGGTCCTCAGTGAGCTCATGTGCCGAGCGGCCGGAAAGTAGCGTCACCGCACTGGTCAATCGGGCAGTGGTGAAATGTCGTGAGCCGACCGGGACTTCATCCAGTGTGGTCACCGATCCGCGCCGATCCCCTTCGACGGACTGCGCACGTGCGAGTCCGAAACCCGCCGAGATGATGTTGTTGTCGGTATGCCAGACCGTTTCGTAGAACGGCCGTTCGTCGGAGTTACCGGCCAGTTCCGCGGTTGCTGCCAAGGCCAGTTTCGGTGCCAACTCACCGGGAAAGGTCGCCAGAACCTCGGTGAAATGCTTGGTGGCGGAATCGTAGTCACTAGTCAGCAACTCCGAGACTGCTTTGAACCAGACCAACCGCCAACGCCATCCGACCCGCGTGGCCAGATCATCCAACTTTCGGTTGGCCTTGGCCACGTCGCCGAGATCCAGCAGAGCGCGAATCTCCATGAGTGGCAGTTCCACCGAGTCGGATACGTCGACACCGTCGGATTCGAGACTGTCGTGGCGGGCCGCCCGCAGTGAATCCAGGGTCTGCACCGGTTGCGAAAGAACGGTGGCCGACAGCACTGTTGCTGCGACATCGGTGGGATCAACCAGGGGAACCGGCAGGGCAGTCACGATCTCCGGTGCGGTCAGCTTCTCGGTGTGTACCAGGCCGTCGAGGTAGACATCGGTATGTGCGACAAGCAGTTCCACCCCGAATGTCGAGCGAGTCCGAGTGAACACCGTGGACAGGCCCGGCCGCGGTACGCCGGTATCAATGGCCACCACCTCGCGCAGCACGCCGAGTAACTGCGAGGACATCTCCTCGGTGCTGACGAATCGGCGGCGAGGGTCGGGGTCGATAGCCCGGCGAAGCAGCCGGCCGAATGAGTCGTACTTCGCCAGCACCGGATCGTCGTCAGGTAGGCCGTCAACGTAGCGGCCGTTACGGGTGCGCAGGTGAAGCGTCAGTGCGGCCAGGGTCCGACCGACGGTATAAATGTCGGTTGCGACGGCCGGTCCGGAGCGGACGATCTCAGGTGCCTGGTAGCCGGGAGTGCCATAGAGATAGCCGAATGAATTGATGGGTGAGACGGCACCGAGGTCGATCAGCTTGAGCTGCTCCTCGGCGACCATGATGTTTTCCGGCTTAAGGTCGTTGTAGCACAGGCCGATTGAATGCAGATAGCCCAGCGCAGGCAGGATTTCGAGCATGTAGGCGATAGCCTCGGCGACCGGAAGGGTTTCTCCCCTAATCGGTTTGAGAAATTTTCCGCCGACGTACTCCATCACGATGTAGCCGACCGGCTCGCCGCGAGAGTCGGGGTGCTCGACGAAGTTGAAGATTTTGACGATTGACGGATGTGCCACTTCGGCGAGGAACTGTCGTTCGGCCATCGCGATGGCCTGAGCTTCGGCGTCACCGGAATGCACCAGGCCTTTGAGCACGACCGGTCGCTCGTTGACGTTATGGTCGACAGCCAGGTATACCCAGCCGAGTCCACCGTGGGCAACACAGCCCTTGATCTCGTACTGATCGGCGACCATGTCGCCCGGGCTCAGTTGGGGTAGGAACGAGTAGGCACTACCGCAGTTCGGACAGCGGCCCTCTGACTCGCCATCGCGCGTATCGGTCGAACGGCCAACCGGGCGATGACAGTTCCAACAGAACCGCTTGGACTCGGCGACAACGGGATCCACCATCAAGGCCGCGAGCGGGTCGATCTCCGGCACCCGTGGGATCTCGACAAGACCGCCGCCGAGGCGTCGGTTGGGCGACAGGATTCTCGCCACCGTAGCCTGAGTTTCCTCGGTCTCGATCGGCTCGCTGCCGACGGAGGCCGCGTCTTCATCGAAGTGCGGCCGAAAGATCGCCTGCGTGGACATCGGGCGCATGGTCGCAACCGAATCCACACCCAGGTCCGCCAAGGTGGCGGGCTGCGTGCCAACGTCGATCTCGGGTGATTCCGGTGTGCTCATCAGTCCACGTACCTCGGTGTCGGCGGTGCGGGTGCCGGACCGAGCACCGTCAACCATCTGCGGTAGAGGGCGTCCCAGGTTCCGTCGTTACGGATTCGCTCCAAGGTCCCGTTCACAAAGCGAACCAGTGCGGTGTTGGTGAGGTTGATTCCGATCCCGTAGGGCTGCTCGGCCATGTTCGGGCCGACGATGTGCAGATACGGATCCTGGGCCACCAGACCTGCCAGAATCGCGTCGTCGGTGCTGACCGCGTCGACCTCGCGCTGCTGTAGCGCTACCAGGCAGTCGGCCCACGTCACGACAGTCACGATTGCCGGCGGCGGGTTTATCTCCTGAACCTTTCTCAGCGACGTGGTCCCGCGTGCCACACAGACCTGCTTACCGGAAAGGTCTTCCGGGCCGGTGATATCTGATTCACGCGGAGCCAGAATCCGTTGGTAGGCGGTGAAATAGGTTGTCGAGAAGTTCACCAGCTTGCGACGTTCGCAGGTGATCGTCATCGTCTTCACCACGATGTCAACAGTGTTGTTCTGCAACGCGGTGATGCGATCGGCTGAGGACAGGATGCGGTACTCCACAGCCGACGGCGTGCCGAAGATGTCTCGGGCCACCTCGCCCGCGATATCCACGTCGAAACCGGTGATCCCGCCGGTGACGGGGTCACGGAAGGAGAACAGGTTGCTACCGATGTCGAGTCCCACCAGCAGGCGCCCACGCTCTCGGATGGATTTCACCGCAGCATCTGCCTGAGCCCTGTTGGGGAAGGGGCGCAGGCTCGCGGTGCGGTCGCAACTGTTCTCACCGGTATCCGGTGGCCGCGGCGGCTCGGGTTTGAGATCCTCCATACCGGCCGGCGTCGGCGGTGCCAGGGTAGGACCAGGCGACATGACCGGTTCGGCGGGCTGCGCGCACCCGCCGAGGATGGCCGCCATCGCCGCGGCGATCACGGCCAGCGTGCGAGTACTAACGCGCACCCCGATCACCGGTACTCACTCAACCTCGGCCACAAGCCCAGCGCCACCGCGAGCGCGGCTCCGACGGACAGCATCGCCCCGCCCACCGTCGTACCCGACAGAACTCGGCGGGCCGACGATATGTCATTGCGTAGCTGCGTGCGGCTCTCCTTAATACCTTTGGACAGCGCGTCATTCAGCTTGTCGAAGGCGGGCGTGGACGCGTCCTCGCCGGTACCCAGCGCCACCTGGGTGGCGGCCTGGTAGTTACCCACCTTGATGTAGTCGCTGATCCGCTCATCAGCCTGCCGCCATTTCTCCAAGAGTTGGTCGGCCTGGGCCAGGCCGCTGTCGTCCACCGTGTTCTTGCGGGCCAGATAGTTGCGGAGCTCATCGCGCATGAGGTCCACCCGCTGGTAGTAGGAACGCTTGCGGACGTCCTCATCCCCGCGGCGGATCAGCGCCAACGTCTCATCGGCGCGGGCCTGCTGTGCGGTGATGGCCAGGCTGGTCACTGTGCGCAAGGATTCCGCCGCGGTGTTCTTGGCGGTACGGCTGCTCGCGGTGGAGATGGCCAGCGCGCTTCCCACCCAGACAATCATGATCGCGATCGCCAGCCCGCCGACGACCAGACCGACGTTGACCCGACGCTTGGTGTGCCGGGCCAGCCAGCGATGAGCGAACGCGCCGAACAGCAGTGTCGCCGCGACGATGATGATCACCGGTGCGGGAATCTTGGTTGATGCGCCAGTCTCAGCGTCAACGCGCTCCGAGGTCGCCTCGTACAGCCGTTGCGCGTCGGGCAGGATCGTCTGCTGCATCAGCGCCGAGGCCTCCGAGAGGTACGACGACCCGACCGGGTTGCCTGTCCGATTGTTGGTTCGCGCCGTTTCGATCAGCCCGGTGTAGACCGCCAGATGTGCGTTGGTTCGGCCAAGCAGTTCGATCAGGGCCGGGTCGGTCAAGCCGCTGGATGCACTGGTTACTGCGACGGCGGCGTCGGTGATTGCCTGCTCGTAGCGTTTCCGAACGGCTTGAGGCTCGGATCCGGGGATGAAGGCGGTGGTCGCGGCGGCATCGGCCACCGACAGCGTGGTGTAGAGCTGGCCGGCCGCGAAGGCCAGCGGTTCGGTGTGGTCGAGGACGTTCGTCAGCGCCAACTGCCGTTCGTTGATCGTGGTCGAGATTGCGAACGCGCTGAGAATGCCCAGCATTGCCAGGATGGTCCCGATCGCAAGAATGCGCCCCGGGGTGGTGTTGGCGAACCACCACCGTGGGTGAGCAGGCCCGGTGGGCGTCCGCTGTGCTAGCGGCTCGCTCGACGGGTGCGCCACCTCGACGGTCACCTCGCGCGGACCTCGCTCCCCTTCGTCGGTGCGCCGTCTCCCGGGGCCCGACTCTCTTGAATGAAGTCTAGGAGCAGCCGCCATCGATGGCGTGCTTATCCTGAACGCGTGCGAGGCGACGGTGACGGCTGGGTGGTGTCTCATGCGGGCACCCGGCACTGGGGCCGGTACGGGGCCGCCGGGTTGCTGCTGCGTGCCCCGCTGGGGGACGGCACCCTGGCCGTGCTGCTGCAGCATCGCGCGGAGTGGAGCCACCATGGCGACACCTGGGGACTGCCCGGCGGTGCCCTCGACAGTCATGAGACGCCTGAGGAGGCCGCCCTCCGGGAGGCGCAGGAGGAGGCCGGGCTGCCCAGCGAACAACTCAGTGTGCGGTTCGAGGTCGTTACCGCCGAGGTGCATGGTCCGGGCGACGTCCGGTGGACGTACACCACGGTCGTCGCCGACGCCCCGGAGACGCTGCCTACCGTGCCCAACCACGAAAGTCGCGCACTGAACTGGGTCGCCGTGGATAAGGTCACCGGCCTGCGGCTGCACCCCGGCTTCGCGGCCAGCTGGAAGAGTCTCAGCTCACGGCTATAGCGGCGTTACGTGCCGGCCACAAAGTCCACGATGATTTCCGCCAGTCGTCCACCCTGCTGCTCCTGCACGAAGTGACCGGCTGCTGAGATGGTGGTGTGGTTCTGCAGCCGGGCACCCGGGACGCGTTCGGCGAATACCGCATCCCAGCCGCGAGTGGCCGGATCACCATCGGAATACGCCGTGAGGAAGGGCTTCTCCCACTGTGTGAGCGCAGCCATCGTCGCCGCGCCGATCCTGGCGCCCGGGTCGTTACGGGTGAGCGGAATCAACGCGGTCAGCTGCCGCAGTCCGGCCTTGTAGGTCCGATCGGGGAAGGGCGCGTCATAGCCGGCCAGCACCGCGGGGCCCAGCGGCCCGGCAACGGCGTCGAGGAAAACGCTCGGCGTGATGTCGGGTGCGCGTTGATAGAACGACACATAGTCCAGCAGCGTCTCCTGCAACACCATCCGACCCGGCTCGGCGCCATGGTGCGCCCAGGTCAGCTTGCCCGCAAGTGCTGACTCGCAGGTGTGCAGGATGGTATTCGTCGCCACTACTCGGGAATACCGATCCGGCTCGCGGGCCAGGGCGCTCAACCCGATCGGTCCACCCCAATCCTGCACAACCAGTGTGATGTCGCGCAGATTCAGGCCTGCGATCAGGCCGTGGACCCAGTCGATATGGCGGGCAAATGTGTAGTCGGTGGGTTCGGCAGGTTTGTCGGAGCGGCCAAAACCGATGTTGTCCGGGGCGATTACCCGTAGGCCTGCCTCGGCCAGAACGGCGATGATCTCGCGGTAGAGATACGACCACGTCGGTTGGCCGTGCAACAGCACGACCACGGGTCCTTCGGCGGGGCCTGCATCGACGTAATGCATGCGCAGCGGAGGCAGGCCTGCGGTTTCCACATCGCGGTAGCTCGGTTTAAACGGATATCCGGGTAGGTCGGCGAACCGCTCATCGGGCGTTCTCAACACTCGCATCGGCTGAAGCGTAGCCGCGAGCGTCTAACCTGGAAGCCGTGAAGCGCGTACGCCGGACGACGGCACTAGTGGCCGTTATGTCCGTACTGGCGCTCGGTTGTGCTCGGGCGGCTGACACCTCGCAACCAGTGGCGGCAGGAACACCCGCCAAGGAATTCGGCGAGGTGCTCCGTCAGCGGGTCACCACCGACGCGTTGGTGGCGCACCTGGCCAAGCTGCAGGCCATCGCTGACAGCCATGACGGCACCCGCGCGGTCGGAACTCCAGGCTATGACGCCAGCGTCGACTATGTCGCAGGGATGTTGCGCAACAAGGGCTTCGACGTTCAAACCCCGGATTTCCAGACCCGCGTGTTCGAGACCGCGAAGCCGGAGTTGACGGTGGGCGGCGTGGTAATCAATGCCAACACGCTGGAGTTCAGCGCCGGTACCGCCGGTGTCAGCGGCCCACTGGTCGCCGCACCCTCCGACGAGACGCCGGGGTGTGTGCCAGCTGATTACGACGGCATCGCGGTCAAGGGTGCGGTGGTGCTGGTGGACCGTGGAAGCTGCCCGTTCTCGGACAAGCAGACCATCGCCACCAAACTCGGGGCCGTCGCGATGATCGTCGCTGATAACGTCGATGAGGAGAGTATGGGCGGCACCCTCGGTGAGAACACCGCGGTGACGATTCCAGTGATCAGCGTGAGTAAGGCTGACGGTGCCCGATTGCGGGCCGCGCCCGGACCGGCCACCATCAAACTGGCCGCCAGCACCAACACCATCAACGCACGCAACGTGATTGCCACGACCAAGACCGGTTCAGACCGCGACGTGGTGATGGTCGGCGCCCACCTCGACAGCGTCCCGGCCGGCCCCGGTATCAATGACAACGGGTCCGGAGTCGCCGCCGTGCTGGAGACGGCCTTACAACTGGGAAGCTCACCGGAGGTGAAGCACGCGGTTCGATTCGGCTTCTGGGGGGCAGAGGAAATCGGCCTCGTGGGCTCGATGAAATACATCGAGTCGCTCAATGTGGATCAGCTCAAAGACATTGCGCTGTATCTGAATTTCGACATGATCGGTTCCCCCAACCCCGGCTATTTCACTTATGACGGCGATCAGTCAACGGCATTGGAAGACGGTCAGAGTCCTCCCCGGGTGCCGGAGGGCTCGCCCGGGATTGAGCGGACGTTCGTCGGATACCTGAAGTCGGTCGGCAAGACGGCCGAGGACACCTCGTTCGACGGCCGGTCCGACTATGACGGCTTCACCATCGCCGGGATTCCGTCCGGTGGGTTGTTCACCGGAGCCGAGGAGAACATGACCGCCGAGCAAGCCGCACTGTGGGGTGGGAACCCCGATGCGCCGTTCGACCCGAACTACCACAAGGCGACCGACACCCTGGACCATGTCGACCGAACCGCTCTCGGCATCAACGGCGGTGGAGTCGCCTTCGTGGTCGGTCTCTACGCCCAGGATCTCGACGGCCGGAACGGGATGCCCGTGCGGGCGGACCGCACCCGGCATGTCGTCACCGAGCCGTGACGTTGCGTATCGACTGGACGGCGGCCGCGCCCGGGTTGGCCCAGTTCCACGGCTACCAACGATCGTGGCTGCGCGGTGACGTCATGGCCGGCCTCACCGTGGTGGCCTACCTCGTCCCGCAGGCCATGGCCTATGCCACGGTGGCGGGTCTGGCGCCGGTGGCGGGATTGTGGGCGTCTCTGCTTCCTTTGGTGATCTATGCGTTCATGGGATCGTCGCGCTACCTCTCCGCCGGTCCTGAGTCGTCCACCGCGTTGATGACGGCGGCCGCACTCGCACCCCTGGCTGCCGGGAACAGCGGCCGCTACGCCGCGCTGGCCGCGGTGTTGGCCGCAATGGTGGGGCTGGTCTGTTTCGCCGGCGGGTTGTTGCGGCTCGGGTTCATCGCCGACCTGCTCTCGAGGCCGGTTCTGATCGGTTATATGGCAGGCGTCGCATTGATCATGATCGGCGGACAGCTGGGCAAGTTGACCGGCACACCCGTTGTCGGCGACGGCGTCATCGCGGAGGTGCGCTCGCTGGCCGCGGCATTGCCACATGTGCACTGGCCGACGCTGATGTTCTCCGCCGCGGTGCTTGCCGTCCTGTTCCTGCTGGTATGGCTGGTACCGCGTGCTCCCGGCCCGTTCATCGCGGTCGCGCTGGCTTCGGCGGCGGTGGCCGTCTTCTCGCTAGACCGACATGGAATCCAGATCATCGGTGAGGTGCCCGCCGGGCTGCCGGCGCTCGGACTGAGTCCAGTGCCGCTGAGTGACCTGGGAGTGCTGGCTGCGGCTTCCGGCGGTGTGGCCCTCGTCGCGTTCTCCGACAGCGTGCTCAACGCCCGTATCTTCGCGGCACGTAAAGGCGAGACCATCGACGCCAATGCCGAATTGCGCGCTCTGGGCCTCTGCAATGTGGGATCAGCTCTGTGCCATGGCTTTCCGGTCAGTTCCAGTGCAAGTCGAACGGCACTGGGTGAAATGGTCGGTGCCCGCACCCAGTTCTCCTCGCTGGTGACACTGGGTCTCCTTCTGATCGTGATGCTTTTCGCACACGGACTACTCGCCACATTTCCGACGGCCGCCCTTGGTGCCCTGGTGGTCTACGCGGCATTGCGATTGATTGACATCGCCGCCTTTCGACGACTGGCTAGGTTTCGGCGCAGCGAGTTAATACTCGCGCTACTCACCTCGTTAGCGGTGCTGATCTTCGGGGTGCTGTACGGAGTGCTTGCCGCCGTCGGACTGTCGATTCTGGACCTGCTGCGTCGCGTCGCCCGTCCGCACGACAGCGTGCTCGGATTCGTGCCCGGGGTGCCCGGCATGCACGATATCGAGGACTATCCGCAGGCCCACCTGGAGCCAGGCCTCCTGGTGTACCGCTACGACGCGCCACTGTTCTTCGCCAATGCCGAGGACTTCCGCAGGCGTGCGATAGCGGCGGTCGACGCCAATCCGGATCCGGTGCAGTGGTTCGTGGTCAATGCCGAAGCCAATGTCGAAGTAGACCTGACCGCACTCGATGCCGTCGACCAACTACGCGAGGATCTCACCCGTCGCGGCATCGTGTTCGCGATGGCGCGGGTCACCTGGCATCTGCGCGAGGCACTCGATGCCGCGGGGCTCCTCGACAAGATCGGCACCGACCACATCTTCGCGACCCTGCCGACCGCGGTGGCGGCCTATCGCAACCGTCGTACGGCGTAGATCCCCGCGCCGAGGGCGATCACAGCGACCCCGGTGAGCGCCGAACTCACCGGAAGAAAGACCGCCAGCAGCAGACACCCCGCCAATCCGAACGCCGGGACCGCGCGTCGACCGAGGGTCCACGCCGACGCGTTGGTGATCCCGTAGTACACCAGCACGGCGAATGATGAGAACCCGATCGCTGCACGTACGTCGGCGACTGCGGCGACGACCGCGAGGACTGCCCCCACGGCGATCTCGGCGCGGTGCGGAACGGCGAACCGCGGATGTATTGATGCGAGCGAACGCGGCAGATGCTCGTCGCGCGCCATAGCCAGGGTGGTCCGCGATACGCCCAGAATCAGCGACAGCAGTGATCCCAACGCCGCGATTGCCGCACCGGCTCGCACCACGGGCTCGAACCCGCCCGCTCCGGCGGCGCGAACCGCATCGGCCAATGGTGCTGCGGCAGCGGCCAGTTGCTCGGGTCCCAGGATCGCCAGCAACGTCAGCGCCATCGTCGTGTAGACGACCAGGGTGATGCCCAATGCCAGTCCGATCGCGCGCGGGATCGTGCGTTCCGGGTCGCGAACCTCCTCCCCGAGAGTCGCGATCCGTGCATAGCCGGCGAAGGCGAAGAAGAGCAGCCCGGCTGCTTGGAGGACACCGATCACGCTGCCGCGGGTCGGTGTGATGCGGGCGACATCGATCCGCCCGGACGTCGCCACCAGGACAACCACACTGACCAGAACCGCGAGCACCACGGCAACGATCACCCGGGTGAGTAATGCAGACTTCTGAATGCCGCGGTAATTCACCGCAGTCAGCGCCACCACCGCCGCGACGGCAACGGCATGGGCGTGGGCGGGCCAGAGGTACAGACCGACCGTGAGCGCCATCGCCGCACACGACGCCGTCTTGCCGACGACGAAGCTCCAGCCGGCCAGGTAGCCCCAGAACTCGCCGAGACGCTCGCGGCCGTAGACGTAGGTGCCGCCGGATTGGGGATACTGAGCTGCTAGTCGCGCCGAGGATGTGGCATTGCAGTACGCGACCACCGCGGCTAAGGCCAAGCTGAACAGCAAACCTGAACCCGCGACAGCTGCCGCCGGAGCGAACACCACGAACACCCCGGCGCCGATCATCGAGCCGAGTCCGACGATTACGGCGTCGGGCGTACCGAGTCGGCGCTGTAATGGCTGATTCAAAGGCGGTCGTTCAACGGCGGTTGCGGATGACGCTGGTGACGAGATACACGGTGTAGGCGACTAGCCCTGCCAGCGCGAATTTCCGCGTCTGCGGGGCGATGAGACCCACACCGATTGCGGTTTCGATGCCGCCGTCGATGTAGGTGTGCCGGCGGACGTTATCGGGGAAGGCCGCCGAGGTGATCGACTCGAACGCCTGCGGTCGTGCAAAGTGGGAAAGGCCGATTGCGGCCAGTGCCACACCTGCTCCCCGGATTCGTGCTGACATCAAAAACCTTTCGTCGTGATAGTGGTCCAGTCGATCATGTTTGAGCCCGCAGCGCAGCATCGACGGTAAGCGCCGGCACGTTGAGGGTTTTCGAGCCGAGGTCATGCCGCGCGCCGGCGATCTCGACGATCTCTATCGGGGCTGGAATGAGCGCAGCCGCCGTGCGGAGCTCGGTGATACTGCCGAACGGGTCGGTGCTGCCGTGGGTGAAGACCGTCGGAACGGTGATCGCGTCCAAGTGCTCGGTGCGCAACCGGTCCGGCTTGCCCGGCGGATGCAGCGGATAGGAAAGGAGTGTGAGGGTATCGACGTCGATGAGACCTTGGGCCACCGCCATTGACGTCAATCGCCCACCGTAGGAGTGTCCACCGGCGATCACGGGCCGGTCGGTCAGGCTGTGGGCGAGCGCTACCGCCTCGACGATTCCGGCCAGATCGTCGGCCGACCCTGACGGTGGCCCGGTGGGTCGGCGCCTCCGGTAGGGCAGGTTGTACCGGACCGCCAACCAGCCTCGCGCGGCCCACTGATCGCAGATGGCGATCAGCAGTGGCGATTCCCGACTGCCGCCCGCGCCGTGGGTCAGCAGCACCACACCTGCGGGGGTGCCGTTGGGTTGATGCGCGATACCGGCGATCTCGTCGAGTGTGCTCACGGGTGCAACCGGAACAGCGCTGAGACCGGTCCGATCCCCGCACCGATCGGATAGGCGGATCGCAGGCACTCGGTCACCCAGGCTTTCCCGAAGTCGACCGCCTCGGGCATCGCATAGCCGTGAGCGAGTGCGCACGCGGTGGCAGCAGCCAGGGTATCGCCGGCGCCATGGTCGTGCCTGGTGTCCACCCGAGGCGCGTCGAACTCAAAGAAGTCATTGCCGTCGTAGAGCAGATCGACGCTGCGCGACGATGTGCGCAGATGACCGCCCTTCACCAGCGCCCACGTCGGACCAAGGTCGTGTAGTGCCCGGGCGGCGTCGCGCTGGGTCGGGATATCGACGACGTCGATGCCCACCAGATGCCGTACCTCGTCGAGGTTCGGGGTGATCAGACTGGCCAGCGGGAACAACTGCGTGCGCAGGGTTTCCAACGCAGATGGGTGCAGTAGCGGATCCCCGTGCATGGAGGCGCAGACCGGATCGACGACGAACGGCACCGTGCCTGCCAGTCCGAGGTCGCGCCAGCGAGCTGCGACGGTCTCGATGATCTCCGAGGAGGCCAGCATGCCGGTTTTTGCCGCCTGGATACCGATATCGGTGGCTACCGCCTCGATCTGACCCGCGACGATAGCGGCGGGTATCTCGTGGAATCCCTTGACTCCCAGGGAGTTCTGTACGGTCACCGCGGTGATGGCGACGAGCGAGTGCACGCCCAGGAGGGCGAAGGTGCGCATGTCGGCCTGCAGGCCGGCGCTGCCGCCCGAATCCGATCCAGCGATGGTGAGTACCCGCGCCGGGGTCTGGCCCGGGGCGCTCAACGGTAGGAACTTCACGGCTCACTCCCTACGCCCACCAGGTCATTGGTGGTTTCACGCTAGCAGCGCCGGAGCACGGGCTGGCAATAATTTACATAGCTAATATATGCTTTTCGTGAGACGACGATGACGAACCTTGCCCAACGCCCCGGTATCGAGGCCACCACCGAGCACCCGCGACACAAATGGGTCGTGCTGTCCAATACGACCCTGGGCACCCTGCTGGCCACCATCAATGCCTCGATCGTGTTGATCTCATTGCCGGCCATCTTCCGCGGCATCGGCCTGAACCCACTGGAACCGGCCAACGTCGGCTACCTGTTGTGGATGCTGATGGGGTATCTGGTGGTGACCGCCGTTCTGGTGGTGCCCTTCGGCCGCCTCGGTGACATGTACGGCCGGGTCCGGATGTACAACCTGGGTTTCATCGTCTTCACCATCGCCGCAGTCGCGCTGTCCTTCGACCCCTTCCACCTCGACGCCGGAGTCATGTGGTTGATCGGGTGGCGCGTGGTTCAGGGCGTCGGTGGCGCCATGCTGATGGCCACCGCGTCGGCTGTCCTCACCGACGCCTTCCCCGCCACCCAGCGTGGGATGGCACTGGGCGTCAATATGGTCGCCGCGGTAGCCGGCTCGTTCCTCGGACTGCTGATCGGTGGGGTGCTGGCTGAGATCCACTGGCAGGCCATCTTCTGGGTCGGGGTCCCGCTCGGGATCGTGGGCACCGTCTGGAGCATCCG
>Ga0164295_10001038_pt1 | contig 22989 bp, 20 predicted proteins | sample GEODES006metaG_FD_111798 | JGI IMG/M metagenome (GOLD analysis project Ga0164295, IMG submission 111798) | Oligotrophic lake water microbial communities from Sparkling Lake, Wisconsin, USA - GEODES006 metaG | ecosystem: Environmental > Aquatic > Freshwater > Lake | place: USA: Sparkling Lake... | reverse complement strand
GTGCGCTGATCATCAGTCATCGGCTCTCGACCGTACGTCAAGCGGACTATACCTATGTCCTCGAGCATGGTGAAATGATCGAAGCTGGTACACATGATGACTTGATCGCAGCTAATGGTGCCTATGCAGCACTCTTCGCGATGCAAGCGAAAAACTATCGGTGAGCGTTACCCAGCATTGCTGTCAGGGAGCAATAGCAGCTTGCGTGTTGAATTAACTCAGTGTCGATGCTTTAGGTGCATAAAGATAGGCAAGTCGCAAAATCAGCAGTCAAGAGGTAGAGGTAAGTCATGTCAGGTGAAGTGGAGACGGCGAAATATGTGCGTGCAGACGTTCAAGGAAATCGCCTAGGAGACGAAATCGTATTTTTCGACGATCGAGTCGGAAAGTACTTTGCAACGGGTCCCGTGGGCGCGGATATTTGGGACATGCTTGATTTACCAATGAATCTCGAGACGATTTGTACGAAACTCCTGGCGGCTTACGAAATTGAGGAAGATACATGCCGACTTCAAGTATTCGCCTTTTTGGAGAAAATGACGGAACTTAAACTGATCAGCGTTACTCAATGAAACAGCACTGGTGAATACTCTTGAACAGTGTAATTTTTTATTGAACTCATTAAAATTCTGTTGACTTTACAATGTCTCACGGCTATCCGTAAGAAACGTAATAAACAGGAGGTTTAATTATGAGCAAGAAAACATGGACGGCTCCGACCGTCGAAGAGTTGGGAATCGATGCGACTTTGGGCGGCCTGATCACAACCAAGAACGAGACTGTACTTACCGGTAGCTCGAGCTTCGGTCCTGGTTTCGGCACCATTCCTGGCACTGGTCCTTACTAAGTGATCAATTGGCACGTGTCCTAGGCGTGTATAGCAAGATAAAAGACCCCCTAGTTTCCTCTAGGGGGTCTTTTTGTAATTGGCTGTTGTGCGGGGCTTTGAGCGAGGGATGATTGACCTCCTGCCCTGAATTCGGTTCAGGGCAAATTCGACTTTTCCAGCAATCTGACACTGCGATGCGTACGAGGGGACAGCGAACAGAATTGCGAGCGCACAGATGGTTTTGCCAGTTGGAGAGATTTGCAGGCCGGCTGAAGTTTTAGGAAAATGAAGACACGAAGTTGGAAAGGATTGTCGCGGATATAATGCTGCACCAAGCGATTCCAGATTACGTCATTCACCCAAGGCTGTAAGGCCAGAAATGAAGAGCGCGCAGGTGACCAATTCTTGTCAGGAACCGGAAAAGGCTTCCTGGCACTCAGGCATCAAACTTGTTGCCATAATCAGCGCCGGACGAACTCTGCTTACAAATCGGCTCAGGCTTTGGGGTTTAGTCCAAACGCGAACAGCTCCTTCGAGTGAATTCTGGAAGGTTTCGAGCGGGGCCATCATCTCAATGACAACACCAAGGTCCACAACTGATACCCTGAACCGAATATACTCTAGTGACTAGCCTCATATAAGTTTAGCTGTAAGTATTTGCCAAACAAACGCCAACGCTCGAACTGCATTCAGAGACATTAAGGGCAGAGAACAACCGCTTAGCTAGTGACGCCTAGCTAAAGTGTTGGTTTAGCGCATCAATGCTACTATCAAGTGACCAGGTGGCATTGGTCCTGTAGAGTGTATATGCGTCTAATCCAGCCATTAATTGCAGAACCTTTGATCTCACGGAGACAAGATCCAGATATATCTGCGCCATATATGGCGGATAGATGCTATTCATAACTGTTTCATATCCAACTGACTTCGTAGATGGAATAAGTCGCGCGTCATGATCTGACCATTGCAACTTTACAATCGCGGAAATATCCGTGATCGGCACCAAAGCTCGACCCTCGGAAACTCGAATATGGTATTTGTACGGGCGGAAAAAATCTTGCTCTAAATTTGTCTTGTCAAGCTCAAGGGCATCTGAAGCGCTTTCCCACAGCTTCACCTTATTCACGCCAAAATGGCAACTGCCACGGATTCCATCCTCGGCAGGACCACTAATCTCACAGACCGCGAGGTCATCGCCCAATAACGGCCAGCCCAGCTTTTCTTTCAGCCCCACAGCCAAGGTAGATTTGCCGGCCCCCGATGGGCCGGCAAACAGGACAACACCTTTGGGAGTCTCCGCGGCACTTACATGGAGCGGCAAGTATTGATTCTGAAAAGCAAGCGTTGCGAAGCCGCAGGTAGTCAAATAAGGCCTGACATCCTTTAAATCAACACCGGGATATAAATCCAATGAAAGACGACTGCCGTTACTGACTAGTAGTCGACATTTTTCAGCCACATGAAATAAACACTCTGTTTTGGTGGCCTCGATCCAATCTACCACTTTGAAGCTGTCAGGCAACGTCTCTGGGACGTCGGTGTAAACCACGTCCACCCAAGGCAGGCTGGTAGTCAGGCGCTCGTCCGGCGGCAATAAAGTAAATTCCGGAAATTCAACTTCCGAGCGCACTGCCATGCCGAAAAGCTTATAGTAATGAAGCTGCCTTGCAAATGATCTCAAGTCAGAACTTTTAGTCAGGCTCATAGTTACTTCCACTCATACACGCAACATCAGGCAAGTTCGTCATGCATTGACTGCTAATTATATACTGCAACAGGGATGAAGGTTTCACTACCTTCATGTCCAACAATATCGATTGCTTCACATTTTACCCAAGCGTGTGCACCAAGCTTTGCTGCACCAGCACTATCCTTGCGGTTTACCCCAAGGATCAATGTACTAGATATACCCCTAGCGCGCAGCATACCTCTAGCCGACAATGCGTGCATCAAGCAAGTAAAACGAGTGCCGAAGAGCACCAAAAGCACCTGATGCGCTGAAGCGATCTCGCGTGCATAGTTAATCTGGCTGGCGGTTAATGGAACGAAATCCGTTTGTTCCTCCATCTTTCCTAATTTGGACCTCCAAATGGAATAGGGTACAAAATGAATTAAAGCCCACGCACCGAGAAGCCTAAAGAGCGCCTCGCCATACAATTTTCTTCGCGAGAATCGCATGCGAAACGCACGGGCCGCGATCAAGAATAAGCTGTTCCGCGCGTTCATCCATTGTTTCCTTTGTGCTGATATGGCACTGAGAGAGAACCCACTCAATGAGAAGCACCTTCTAGGCCAAAACGGGGGTATGGGGCAAACTCGGGACAAATTATGAGTGCGATTTATGGCAAAATAAACCTAAACGGCCAGTCGCCCATTTTGACATGTTTTCAAGAGAAGTTGAATAGTCTCAGTGTCTGGGGACCTGATGCTCTCAGTCATTTCGTGAACGGTTCAATAACAATAGCACAAGCTGTATTGTTTGTGTCACCTGAGGCACGCCTTGAAAAAATTGTCACCACTAAGACAGGTGCGATCGTTGCTGCCGATGCAATTTTAGATAACAGACCTGAGCTGGCTGCAGCGCTCAATCTCAGCGTAGAAACCGCTGAAGCAACAAGTGACACCGCTCTGATTGGCATGGCTTGGGATAAGTGGGGCCCAGAATGTTTACAACACATAGTAGGTGATTTTGCATTCTCTGTCTTTGATCAGAAGCTGCGTACTTTGTTTCTCGCACGTGACCACGTTGGTTCGCGCCCCCTTTATTGGGCCAACCGCGACGATTGTTTGATATGGTGTACCGCTGCTAAAATAATAGTCGAGCACTCTGAGTTCAGTTGGCCGATCAGCGAAACCAGCGTTATCGACTTTCAGTCAAATTATTTAGATCCGCTCCCGAATACATTTTTCCAGCATTTAAATCGCGTTGAGCCGGGCCATTATGTAATTGTGAAGGGCTCTGAGTTCTATTCACGACGGTGGTGGAATCCACCGATCAAAAATTCGATCCGTTTAGATGGTCCGGATGCTTACGCAAGAACCTGTCGTGTTTTGCTAGAACGTGCCATCAAAGACCGTGTCCATACGGATATGCCAATTGGGACCCATCTAAGTGGCGGCATTGACTCAACGGGCGTGGCAGTTATTGCGGCCCGCCAACTCGCCGAAATTGGTAGATCACTTTGCGGCGGCTACGCTTGGTCGCCCCCGTTTTCTGATACCAGCCCAGATCTAGGCCAACGTGATGAGAGGCGACGGATCTGCAGCGTTGGCGAGAAGGAAGGCATCCCTTTAAGATTTGGTTCCCTAGACGGCGAGAGTATGTTCAATTTCTTCACTCGTGCTTTGGAAACAGACGGCACCGCAGATTTAGCAGACGAAATGCCTATCTTGTCCAATGCGTCCAAAGATGGAGCGCGCGTGATTCTGTCGGGATGGGGTGGCGATGAAGGCTTCTCATCGCATGGATTTGGCTATTTAGGGAGTCTATTGCGACGCTTTAAGCTCCGCAGGGCGGCAGATTTCATCCGTCGCAGAACCAAAAGCTTGAAACATATAAAACCAGCCTTTTCGATGCTCTTGTGGGACGGAGTGCACCCTTTACTTCCAGCCCGGCTTCGTAAATTCTTCAACCAGCATTTGGACAAGGACTACAACCACGCCTTTATGCCAGCAGAAAGAGCAAAGCAAAATAAGGGAAGAGTGGCCGCGCAGCAAAGTCCATTGGTCTTTGGCGCGAACCCTTCAGAGAATATCAAAACCCATTTACAGCATGGACATATTGGCGTACGCATGGAAACATGGGCGGCGTGGTCAGCGCCCTATAAGCTGCAGTATCGCTATCCCCTAACGGACCGGCGATTGCTTGAGTTTCTTATGGCTATTCCGCCGGATGCGCTTTACCCAAACGATCATCCACGTGGCTTGGCACTAGCCACCCTTGCAGATGTAATCCCTGAGGATGTTACAAAGCACGATGCCGCGAATGAGGCCTTGCGCCAAAAAGCGCGCTTTGACAGCTGGAAAATCGCTGCCGAGAGAACCAAAGCCGGTATGCTAGATGAAGATTGTCCGTGGTTCGATATGCCTGCCTTCCGCAGGGCCGCTCTAAACCCCATTGATCAGTCAACAACGTCTGGAGTCATGCGGTTTGGGGAATTGATGACGGCATTACGCCTTTGGTTTATGTGGAAACGTCACAACAACTGACTTATTGGCCTTTCGACCTCGAAAGTATGCCTATCAAGTTAAAGTACCACATCTTATGAAACGCATATTGTAGGCCGGCGTAACCATCAAGAAACCCAAACTTAAAGATCCATTGATAAATGAAATAGCAGGTTGGAAACAACGGACTATTCAACAGTGCGTATTTAATTTTTTGCCGCTTTGTGAGGTTAAGGGCTGAATTCTCGTTACCCGCTTGAAGCCTCTTCGAGCGCGCTACCTCCCACTTTGCGTATTGGATATGCCTAGCAAGGAATTTCTCAATTCCCCGATCATCATTATGCTCGATGGTGGCTCGAATTTCCCCGGCTTTGCCGTTAAGAATTGGGTGCTCGTGGATCTCCATGTCGAGCTGACTCCAGCTATCCTCTTCAATACGCTCGAAATATCCCGCGCCAAATCTAATCAGCGCAAGCTTTCGCTGGGGCACACCAAACCTAAGCTTTCGCCCGAGAAAATAGTTCGTATAGTTGAGCCAATGGCCGTTGACGCCAATATCCTTAATGGCAGTTTCGGCTTCCGCGATAAAACTTTCGGACACAAACTCGTCGGCATCCAAAAAAAGTACCCAGTCGCACTTTGGCTTAAAATTCAAAAGATACCAGTTGCGCTTTTTTGGAAATTTTCCGTCCCATTTGAAGTTATGGCACGTCGCCCCGTGCGCAATAGCGATCGACACTGTGTCATCGTCACTGTCCGAATCCAGTACGACTACTTCCTCGAAATTTGACAATCTTTGCAAGCATTTTGCTAGGTTTGCCTGTTCATTTTTCACAGGAATGACAACGGTAATTGGTGTCTTGGGACTGGTCATGTTCGTAAAGAAACCTGAATTGCGGGATTCCCGCCAACGATGAGATCGCTACCTACGTCACGAACAACAACGGCAGCGGCAGCGACAATGGCCCGCGCACCGATGACAGTGTCGGGTCCAATGAAGGCATTCGCACACACCCAGACCTCATCGGCGATGGTAATTTGCGCCTTTATCAAGGGCATATCGACTTGGCGGAAATCGTGTGTGCCAGCACATAGGTGCGCATATTGTGACACAGTGACACTCCGGCCTATTTTTATCGACCCGAGGCAATAAACAATGGCGCTGTCTCCGATCGCAGAATAATCGCCAACTTCAAGGTTCCATGGGATTGAGATGCGAACTGTCGGATGGATTTGAACAGCATTTCCGATGTTGGCACCAAACTGCCTCAGGATAAACCGCCTCCACCACCAAAGTTGGCGTGGCGTCCACCGGAAAAGTGGACGTTCCAAGACCTCCCAAACAAGACGCCTCAGCAACTCCTTTCTGGTCCACTTTTGAGCGCGCCTGTTGGCATCAATGTCTAGCGCTGGTTTATCCATGTTTGTAAGCTAGGCCCATTTAGTTAAGTCTTATACATGACGGCATTGTGTCGCCCAATTTTAGCCACCGATAGACTGACGCCATTTCAGCCCCGATGGTAGGCCATGCAAAGTCTTGCCCCATCCAGTCACGCCCGCGCTGCCCCATTTCCGCTCGCTGGAACGATGTCATGCCTGTTGCAGACTGGAGCGCTGCCGCCAATGGCTCGACCCCATGATCTATCCACCAGCCGCACTTATTTGTTTCTAGACCACCCCATGGGGCACCTTTTGTCGAAATGACAGGTAGACCACTAGCCAGGGCTTCCGCGACAGTGATACCGAAATTTTCATTCAAAGTTGGCAACACAAACACGTCGGCATCACGATACACCTGCCATTTTGCATCTCCAAATGACGGTCCTTCTAACATGAATCGCTTCAACCCTAGTTGTTGGGCAAGAGCCATAAGCTCGATATCGTGACCAACTTCGGCATTGCCCTCAAGCTTGAGTGACCAGTCGGGGACCGTATGTTCTATCTTCGCCCAAGCATGTAAAAGTCGATCAAGACCTTTCTTTGGGTGAATGCGCCCAAGTGATAGTACCTGTCGCTGCGCGCGGTTTCTGCGGTCTGGGAGCGTATGTGTGGACGGCAAATCAATCCCATTTGGAATAATGGCGACGGGATTCATTAGGCCCGCCCCGCGGATTTCTAGATACTCAGACTCAGCTGTTGCATGCAGACAATCGGCAACTCGCAGCGCCTCACGCTGCCAAAGCCACCAAATGGGTTCTTTTTTCCACCAAGAGATCCGCCGCGCAGCCTTTCCCAACATTCCCCTTGGGGAATGCACAAGCTTTGCTCCCGCGGCGCGATGTTTTGAAACTGCCCAAGCAGGATAGATGTTAGGCATAAGCCAAAGGCCGTGAGAATGAAGGATCTCGCCTTGTGCGGCATGACCGAACACGAGGCGCTTCAGCGACCGTGAATAACCAAGCTGCCTCAAAAGAGGAAGCCTAGATTTCCCCTCATTCAATACTTGGAAGTCAAACTTGGCAGCTTCATCTAGCTCAAGTGCACATAAGCTTGTGGAAACGCCGTTGGTGTTAAGCGTTCGGGAAAGCGCAGGGACACTATAAGAAGGACCGCCAGCTTCGTACTTTAAACTTCCCACAATTTGTAGGCTGCGATATCGCAAGTGAGGAACAAAGTCCTTCAAGTTAAATACGCGCTCTTTGCATTGGAGCCACAGTGGCCGCAGAAGCGGTCACTCTTGACTTCAATTTCGGAAGAAATGGCGGCAGCAGGAACCGCGCAATTATAAAAACAACGAGACTCGTCATTACAAATGCTCCGACCATCTTCACATAGGCTGTGCCGAAGTACGCGATTGGAAGCGCGATCATTAAGCAAAGCCCTGCGCTTATGATAGCTGAGCTGTTAAAGCTGCCCCGCACGAAACGGTAAACCAATCCAACAATAAGCCCGATAAGGCCGGCTCCCACTAGACCGCCAAAATAACCAAAATCCGCGTAGAGTTCTCCCAAATAACCAATACTGATCGACGTATCCGAAGTCCATGTCATTGGAAGGCCTGTGTACTTTGACATAACTTCCGTATCGCTTGGGAGCGGCGGCTTTTGTGGCCAAAGGAACCGAGGCACTGCTATATGTCGAAAAACCGCAACGGTTAACTTGCCATTCTCATGAGGGATCACACGGGGCACATAGTCCATCACAAGCCCAAGGAATTCCACATACCCATGCCGTGCAACGAGTTTCTCAAATCCGTACGCGATTTTTTCCCCATCAAACTCAGCGGCGGCATTTACAAGAAATTCCAAACGATCTTCAAAAGGCACCGCCAAGATCTGCGCCCCTGTACCCTGGTTTGCAAAGTCTCGGTATTCAGGTTTCACCGCTGACCAGAATATTGCAACGGATAAGATAACCCCAACCGCTCCGGCAGATAACAAAAGATCAAACGGACGTATGCGTGGGCGAGCCGTGATGGTGGCAACAAAGAAGGTCAAAATGCTATTCTTGAATTCTGCAAAGAATCCAGTCATTCCAAAGCCGATTTCAAGGCATGCGACCAATAGCAATAGGCTGTAGCTTCGTTGGCGAACCAAGCACCAAAAGGTCAGCAAGAACAGACCAATATACTTAACATTCGATGCTTGGTTGAGGGGCTCACGCGCCGGACCCGCAATGCCCGAGATGAATGCAAGTCCATATCCCAATCCAATTAAGACTAATGAGGTCGAAATGACTTGCTGCGGCGTCCACCGTTCGACCTCCTCTCTCAAGCGCGACGAGAATGTTGGGCCCTTTGCATTTCCAGCCCCCAACCACATTCCTATCGACAAGGCACTTATCCCTAAAAGGCCATATAGTGAGGACTTCTCAATATCAGCGCCATAAGTTGAAAGTTCGGCAAGCGGGACTTTCAACCACATTGTTGACAAGGGAGCGATTGCAACTTCACTCCATTGAAATAGTGCAGGCAAAAGCAAAATAGGCGGATCGTCTGCTCGCCAAAGCAATACCACGACGAGACACAAAGTGGCCCCACTAGCCAAAACCAGCATCGGAACCGTGCTGGTCAGCATCGCCAAGCCGGTCAGGACGACAGTCGCAGCAATTAAAGCGGACGCCGCTTGTGGCCGCCGATGCACGGTCGCCTGCAGATTTGTCGACAAAAGCCTATTCATGATTTCTTTTCGGAACAAGATGATGGGGCAAAAGTAACCCGCCAAACAGCTAGAAGGTTCTCAGAAAGAGACTACCAAAATTCAAAATGAGAATCTACAAGTTGGGTTCGCCTCGAAAACTATTAATCGCATTGAGGATGCCCTTACAAGCCGCCTCAATTGAGTAGGAATTAGATAAACGCTCGATGGCTTCTCGGGGGGGTGGATTAGTTAGGCTGATTGCGATCGTGTCAGCTAATGCCTGGATATTGGCCACCGGAAAGACACGACCTGCTATGCCTTCCCTTGCGAGATCTGGTGCGCAGCCAACTTGATCTGACACAATAATAGGCACTCCACATGCTAAGGCCTCATTGACGACTAGGCCCCAAGTTTCTCGCCCAGTCGAGGGCAAGACCAACAAGTCTGCAGCCGCATAGGCATCGGGCATTTGAGATTGGTTTTGGAAACCAAGAAGGTCCAGCGGCACCTCCTGAGCGGCCGCTTGTTGGCTCAGTTCAGCTTCTAACGGACCTGAGCCTGCAACCATTACGCGACAATCTAGGCCCTTAGCTCTCACCATCGCGACGGCGCGAACCACATCGAGTGGCCGCTTAAAGGATAAGAGCTTGCCAGCAAATAGGACAACAAAGCTAGTGGGGTTGATACTGAGGCGCTTTCTAAGTGCTGATCGGGCTTCCGGCGTTGCGCCCTTCGCAAACCGCTCAGTTTCCACGCAATGCGGAGAATGAAAAAGTCGATCCGTAGGGAAACCATACGCACGCCAATAATTGTAGTTGTTTTTGCCGACATAAAGTGCGGCATCAAAGGTTCTTAAAAGGATCGGATAGGCCAGGGCCTTCACCCACCGCTTTATCAAACTGCGGGGTGTAGATAACTGACTGTCCCCTCGGACCAAAATCGGCAAGCCAAGCCGCTTTGCGGCAAAGACACCTTGAAGCATCGATTTTAAATGCCAGCCAAGTGTCAAAACAACCGTGAAATGTCCGCCCTTGAGGAGGTCATAGATTTCCGGTGTGTCGCACCCGCCAAACCAATCCGTCCCTGGCCGCTTTGAAATATTGCTCAGGAAGCTGAATGAATAACCCTCAGTTAGTGGAATGTCCCATTCAAATGCACGGCCAAAACCCGCCGCCGCCTGCTGCTCTGGCGTCGCAGAGTGTGCATAAAAGACATGCAAATCAACACGCTTAGCAAGCTCTCTAAACATGGGCGCATAATATTGTACTGGATGGGAAGCTAAGATTGCAAGGCGGATATTGGATGGCACTACGTTTGCCTCATTTGAATCTTACGGTCGTCGGATGTGGTCCGCAGAAGAATGTTTGATAGAGCAATATCTGAGAAAGCAGCGTTCGGAAAATTCAGGTCCAAAGGCCGTCACGTGCAAAACTGATCGAAAATTTTTGCATAGGCGGAAGACACTTTACTAGCCGTGTAAGCTTCATAGAAGTCCGGATTTGCTGGCGGCAAGTCAACTTTTTTCAGCGCAAAAAGTTCTAGATTCCTTATCAAGACTGGGAGAAGCTCGGGCAATTGCCCAATATTCTGGAAACTATGAGCGAATCCGCCACCTGCCTCGGATAGGATATGATGTGCGCTGGATGCATGATGAAACATGGAGAGGAATGGTGTACCTGACATAAGCGCTGGGTAAATCTTTGAGGCAGTGTAATGAGGCTCGTCGGAACCGATCAGCATCAACCCATCTGAATTGGCAAGAATGTGGAGGGCCTCCAGAAACGGGACGCGTTGCGGCACCTCGCGGATAAGGTCGTCAACTTTTGCCGCTCGCGCGAGCGGGCTCACCAAATGAGTGCCACCGCCATTTGGCTGGTTGCTCGTGCCCACAAAATTGAGCACAAGGCGATTGGCCAGTTCCGGCGCTTCAGCACGCAGCCGTCCAAGCGCTTCAAACAGTATACTCACGAGTGGGCTTGCCTTGGGTAGGAAGGTCCCAACATAACTAAGGTGAATTCGGTCCGCTTCCATCGTGACGATGGGGTCTTGCGGCGGCGAAGCTCGCAGACTTTCGAAATCTGATGGATCACCTCCAATTGTGATGGCCGCCATCCTTGTGCGATCCAGCCAAGGATAGCGATCAGCCATTTCAGTATTCTGTCTATCAGAGACAGATGTGACAAAATCAGCATGGCGAAGCGCAATCGGCTCCAAAAGGAGCGCTAACTGGTGAGCTAGGCCGCCCTTTGAAAATTTGGGTCGCAAGGCCCCTTCCGCGGACACCCAAGGGTCTTGCAAGTCTAGAACAACAGGAATTCCGAATTCTTTTTTGATCCAGCCTGACAGAAGTAGAGGATAGAAGGGTGATCCTGTAATGAAGATAACATTGGGGCGCTCGGTCTTGGTAGCCTGCTCAATAGCGTCCTTAATCGAAAAATAGCTGCGCAGCCCAATATCGCCAACGCCAAAAAGTCGCGCGGTCCGAGCTGGAAAAGCTGAAGTCCTTATTTGCCGGACATGAGCCGGCACAAGACGGCCTAGGTCTGGATCAAGGGCCTCTGTATAGTGTTCCTCACTAGCTCGAATGATGATGGGTGACCAACCATAATCCGAGAGATGCTTTGCAAGGTGCCGAGCACGGTGAACACCGGCCAACGTTGCCGGTGGAAAGTACGGGGAAACAATTAGAACAGTTGGCACGTTACCTGGGACCTATTTTTCAGGCGATGATAGGGATTGGTTTGCCGATCAGGCTTCCTCGGACAGAAAAGGACATGTTCGGGTTAAACGGATAGATTACCTGCAACCGAATGTGGCACGCTTTTAGCTTGCAAGTCGGCACGTTACAGATCCCAACAAACCTCACCGCGAATTTGGTGGGGGCATTCAAGCTAAGGTGCTTCGATAACAACTTCGAGGTTCTTAGCAAATGACGCGCGATCATCGTATGATTGCTATTTTTTCGCAAAAATTCTTCATCTTGGCAGCAACGAGGTCGAGGCTGGGAGTCGATGCAGCAGCACGAATAGCGTCGTCCCGCAGGCCTTCAAGATAAGCAACGTTTTTGGCCAAATGGAGCATACTGGTAACAAAGTCGGCTGTCGTATTGGCCTCGACCACGCCGCCTTGCTCCCAAACATAGCCTCTGCGTCCAATCGTCGTTGTTAGGATGGGTATCTGCCAACCCAGCGCCATAGCCAGCTTAGTGCTGCAACCGCGGGCTTGGCAGAAGATCGGATTCAAGAAGGCCGACCAGGTTGACGCTTCACGCTGCATGTCAGCATCACTTAGAGCCCCCAAGTATTTCACATGGCGGTAACGCTGCACCAGCCACTCACCTAGCTTAGGCGGGTTTCCGACAATATGGACCTCCAGTTCGTCCGCACCTTGGCGCTGGCATTCGTGAAGGACTTGGACAAGGCCCTCCAAGCTCGGGGCGTGATCCAAAGTTCCAACAAATCCAAAGCGACCAACAACAGGCGACCAGTCTAATGCATCGGGCTTGACGGTCCGTGGCACCCAAGTACTTGCAGCGCTACCAAGCCAAATTTCTGTCTGAGCGTCGTAATCCGATAAAGAAATGACCCCATCGATATGGGCCCTAGCATCTACTTCATCGCAGAAAACCTGCGCGAGCGCCCGCCTCCGGGTCGGACGCAATCGCGCGGACAAGGGCAATTGACGATTAAGCCGGGCCACATGGAGAAGGTCTGTTATCTCGCAGCCATGTGAAAGCACGATAATCGGAACCGAAGGACCGATAGCCGCTTTCAATTGCGACGCAACAGCGCATAAGGCCACTTGGTTCAGAAATACGATGTCAGCTTTACGCGCCGCCGCTAACACGTGCTCTAGATCTGCGGATGCAACGGGGCGAAAATAAGGTGATGAATTGAGCCGCCGCATAATTTTGGTATCAAGGCGTTGATCATTGCGGATGCGAACAATCTCAACCTGTAAACCCATCGCTTCAAGCGTCTGAAGATACTCGGCGGTGCAACGCTGTACCCCGCCCTTACCGTCGCCGATATGCCCCTGATGCGTTACAAAGACGGCTCTCTGAAGGGTCACGTTGCGGCCCTCTGACTAACCAGCTTCTGGTAAAGATTGGCATATTGGTCGACGATCACGCTTTCAGAATAGAAGCCTTCCGCGCGATCGCGACAGGCTCTGCGATTGATTGAGAGCGGAGCGTTGATATGCGCAATCAGCTCGCCGACGGTGTCGCAAACAATGCCCGAAATGCCATGTTCAACTACTTCGGGGACAGCCCCGCGACGTAATCCAACAACAGGTGTCCCGCAGGCCAGGGCCTCGGCCATGACAATCCCAAAAGGCTCTTCCCAAAGAATAGGCATTAAGAAAGCCGAGGCTTTACCAAGAAGCTGATTTTTTTGAGCGTCATTAACTGGCCCAATATAGCTAATTTGTTGGCCATCGACTTGGGTCAAAACGTTTTGCTCTACCCATGTGCGCTTGTCATCGGGAATGTTGCCCGCAATCACGAGCCGCCGATTAGTTCTTTTCGCAATCTCAATGGCGAGGTGTGGACCTTTGATCTCCTCGATGCGCCCCAGAAAAACGAGAGGCGCATCATCTGAGACCTCAGAAACGAAGTCATAGATAGAAAGATCGACGCCGTTAGGGATCATATGCCAAATGCCAAGGTCACTGACAGGCTGGATCATCCAATCGCTTATGGCGCTGAATTCCAGACTGCCACCAGCCAATTGATATGCAAGTTTAGTGGTCCTGCGGCTTATCTCACGCTGATAAGACATCAGCTTGGGCGTTCGATCCGCTAGAATTGGCGCAAGATAGGCGATGCGTGAGAAACTATGTACTAAGTCGAACTGCCCTGATCGAACATGGCGCCAAAGGGAAGAAGCGTTCTGAAGACTATGCCAAGGATTTCGACTGTTCTTACCGCGCCATTTCACCAGCTTCCCTGCAGATTGGCTATCCCTATGTGCAAAGAGCGTCACTTCATGGCCACGCTTAACAAGACCCCGCGCCAACATATCAATAATCCGCTCGATCCCGCCATACAGGACTGGAGGAACCGGGAGCTCTGGATCAGCGGTGAGGGCGATTTTAAGTTTTCGAGATGTCACTGTGGCTGTTCCAAACGAAACGAGTTGCGACTGGCGCTGTTCAGTTCCAGAGCTTCAGCGATATGTTGGACTCGCCTTGCCAACTTCCATCCTATGAATCGGCGGAGCTTTTGAAACCCTGGAGGACCATCAGGGGATAGGGTTGACCCTCCGAGCTCTCTGACACGATCGCGGACTTTCACGCGCAAATCCGGATGTCCCGGATAGTGTGTAAATTCAAAATCCTTCAGCATTGCAGCACAGGCTGCGCGTGTACGAGCGCTATTCTCTGCGTCCAAGAGATGCTGGGTTCCTAGCATCAAGGAGAGAAAAGCCGATTCAACTGCCTTACGGCTTTTTTGGCGGGACAGACTATTGGGCAATCCAGATCGATAATGAATGCGAGCACCTTCAGAGTAAAGAAGCTCGCTGGAACCTAGGAGAATTCTTGAGAAGAATTCAAAGTCATTTATCAAAGAGAGCCTCTCATCCCAAAGGCCACGTTCTTGCAAAATGCGCCGAGGTATTAAAAACAGCCCACACTGCATCATGGGTCGAGCTTCCGACCATTCAGTAACAAGCCACTCTAGTGGCGCAGCGTCTCGGTACATGCGACGCGGTTCAAACTGGTCGCTACTTTTTGGCTGGCAAGTAAACCGCTGCCACTCTCCAACAGCGATCGCATCGGTCCGATTATCTAATCGCATCACTTGTCGCTGCAATAGTTCTTCGTCCATTAGATCGTCGGCATCGAAAAACTTAATCAGGTCGCCACTAGCCTCAAGGAAACCGCGATTACAAGCAGCACATTGCCCACGGTTTTCCTGATGGACTATTCTAAGGCGGGGATCGGTAATATCAACGAAAGTCTCTTTTGATCCATCTGTAGAACCATCATCGACCACGATTAATTCTAAGTCTTTCCATGTTTGCGCTAGCACACTTTCAACAGCGGCACGCACGTAAGGTGCCGCGTTATAGCAAGGCATAACAATGGAAACTAATGTGTTCAACTTGCAATCCTTTGCGAAGAACGAAGATCAGACTTGAGCAGGCGAATAGCCTTTTCTCGCAACCAAATTGCTCTGAAGGGAAGGGCTGAAGCCAAGATCCTGAACCAAGATTTGCCAGCGGCTGATGTTGGAGGAGCAAGCTTGGCGGCAAGTTGACATGCGCGTTTCGCAGTGTCCCACTCGCTTAAACTGGCAGCGACTGCGCTGATCTTCCAAAGATTTGCGGCAATTGCATCGTGATAATGCTCTGCGCCCGGGAAAGTAAGTGTCTTCCGCATGACATTGTATTGAGCGATCGAACATTTTGCCTGATTCTTTACCGACATAGATCCACCCACTCGATAATTTATCACAGCAAGAGTCTCATCAACCGAAAATTTTAGGCCTGCAAAGGCCATCCGGAGATGGAACGCAACGTCCTCATTATAAAGAACTTGCGGGTCCTCATCATAGCCGCCTGCGGACAACATTGCGTCACGACGGTATAGTCCGCAGAACGGATTTATCTGAGTCTCTATCGCATACCGCCGGGCGTCTCGCTCGGCTGCGTCCCCGTTAAAGGAACTGGTCGCCAATAACTCATACGTCTCATTATCCCGGTATTCATAGTTGAACAGGACGATATCAAATTTGCCATGTTCCATCCATGTATGTGCTAGTTCAACAAAATCTGGGAGCAGCTCATCGTCCGCGTCATGGAAATGAATCCAATCAGTCTCGACATGGCGGGCCAGCGCATTCTTTCCCGCACTGCAGCCTTTGTTGACGTCCCCCCGCAAAACCTTGGCACCATGGGCAGCAGCCACCTCGGCGGTATTGTCAGTTGAACAATCATCATAAATCCAAATTTCATCAAATCCTTGGCTTTGAGCCTGCGCAGACCTGAGGAGCCGGGGTAAATAGGGTGCCGCATTATAGGCGGGAATCAGGAGCGAAAGCGTCGGTCTTGGCATACTCACTTGCCCTTAAGTTTACTGACAACACGTCGTCCAATGTGATTTACCAATGGCCGTAGTGGGAGGTTGTTGAGGAAATAATACTTCTCGGGGCCATGATGTCTAGGCTTTGCAACCTGAACCAACCAATCTGGCGCACTTCCTTCAATTTGCTTGTTGTCGACGGCTCGTTTGTAGGCGACGATGCGCTGCTTTGCAATCAAATCGGGGTCCAATAATGAGGCAATCTGAGCCTGCGCCGCAGAGCCCATCTTGATGCTCTCCTCTGGGCTTAGTGCTAATGCGCGTCGCAAAGCCGCCGCGAGAGCCTGCGCGGAGCTGCCGTCATAGACAAAGCCAGTCACGCCCTCCTCAATGAGTTCTGCAGCCCCTGCGCGGTCAGAGCAGACCACAGGGCGCCCAGAAGCCATTGCCTCGATCACCGTGAAATTAAAAACATCCCAAGTGGAAGGAATGAGGTTCACTAGAGAAGATGCTTGCAGGGCTTGAACCGCCTCAGGTGGTACAGGGTCATGCGTAGTAACACGTGCCTGCCAAATGGCCGGATACATCTTGAGCAATTGGTCTTTGGTTGTACCGATACCAGTTTCGGAATTAACGACATCGCGACCATACCAATGCACGACAGGACAATCAGGCAGCAAAGTCAAAGCTTCCGAAAGAATCTTTGGCCCCTTCCACATTTGAATGCGGCCAAAGACAGAGATTACGGGCCTTATCGTTGCCGGCTGGCTTTGCGAGCCTGACCCAATCCAAGCTGGAGTCAGCATTTCAACCGCATGACTGCCCGATGCCCGGTTCCAATAATCCCGATTTGCTGCACTATAAGTTTGACAAGATGCCACTAAACGAGCGGCTTCTGACTCAATAGCAAGTGACAGCGCGCCGGCAATCTCTTCGCCGATTGCTGGGTCTTTGCTTTGAATTTGTCCACTACTTCCATGCATTTGGGCAATCACGGGCGTGTTGCCGGCGAGCAAGGGTGGGACCATAAGCAACCCAAAATCAGTTGCCTCAATAACGTCAAATGGACCATTCTCTTGGGCTTGTTCCCAACTCGCCCAAGCGGCAGCGAGATGACGGCTCAGAGACGGCAATGCACTTAGGTGGTTCATCTTATCCAGCCATGTACGCACCCGAGCCGTTTCCAGCTTCTGAATCAACACACCGTCGACGGATGTCCGCGAAGGCATAGCTGAATTGGCAAAGCAGCTTCCTTCGACGACAGTTACATCTGCCCCTGCGCGCACCAAGGCAGGTGCTAGATTTCTATAGAAGGTGCCTATCCCGCCACCAAAGCCGGTGTATTCCGGTGACAGAAAGCAGATCTTTAGAGCCACTTCATTTTCCTATTTTTGGGTACCATCGAAGCTATTCAGCCCTTTCAGTCCCGCATTTCCAAACTAAGCGGCAATCTATTGAAGCCCAGCCCCCAGCTCGCATCCAAACTATGATTCTCACCTGCCAGCGGCGGCGGTGCAAAATCAATTTCATCCAGATTAAGTCGCGAGACCACTTTGTGGGTCTTCACATCCACCAATTCAATCGTTACCAAATAGATGTCCCTTGCAAGATTGGGCAATTCTAGACTAAGGCTCATTTTCCCTTGAGTATTCTGAATTTCCAGACCTTTACTTCCAAAGCCTCCGACAGAGCCTATACCAACGGCGGTGCCTGAAACTGCCGTGAGAAATGTCCTCACTTCGTATGTGCCAGAAGGTACCGCGAGGCCTGCTAACTGGATCTTCATTTTCGGAACTTCATTGAAGTCAAGAACCAAACGCTCAACATGCAGGCTGCTTCTTTGATTTGCCTGTTCCGATGACCTTGCCAATTGTCTGCTATACGCGTCCAGAGTGTCTTGGGTCTCGCCTGTGTGTGCAACTGTTCCATTCTTCATCAGGATTCCAGTCCTGCACAAAGATTTAATTGCGCCCATATTGTGGCTCACAAACAAAACCGTCCGGCCTTGGCCTGCCACGTCTTGCATCTTGCCCAGACACTTTTTTTGGAACTCCGCATCGCCGACAGCCAAGACCTCGTCAACAATCAGAATCTCAGGCTCTAAGTGAGCGGCGACCGCAAAAGCGAGCCGCACATACATTCCGCTGGAATATCTTTTTACCGGGGTGTCTAGAAACTTCTCAACGCCCGAGAAATCAACGATTTCATCAAATTTTCGATTGATTTCCGCCCGGGTCATGCCGAGAATCGCACCATTCAGATAGACGTTCTCACGCCCGGAGAGCTCCGGATGAAAGCCGGTGCCGACCTCCAAGAGGCTTGCTACCCGTCCCTTGATCTCTACTCGGCCCTCGCTTGGTTCAGTAATACGAGACAGCACCTTCAGAAGCGTGGATTTGCCAGCGCCATTGCGACCAATTATTCCCACCACTTCGCCGCGCTTGATCTCGAAATCTACATTCTTGAGGGCCCAGAATTCTTCCAATTCGTCGCCGGCAATAATCGCCTTTCCTTGCGCCATGTCTCTGGCACCGCGGACAAAGTTTTTGACGTTCTGCGTAATCACGTCACGGAACGTGTTTGAGCGATCTGCTGATTGATGGCCAATAATATATTTTTTGCCGAGCCCTTCGGCGCGGATCACGATGTCAGAAGTCATTAGAACAAATCCGCAAAAGTTTTTTCGGTCGCTCGGAAGGTGCGAATACCGAGCCAAAGAAAGAATGCGACCACAAGGAGGCTTAAAGCAAAGCCCGGCAAATAGATGTCAGCTTGCCCACCAAGAAGGCACCAGCGGAACCCATCGATCACCCCAACCACCGGATTAATTGAATAAATCAAACGCAGATTTTCGGGAACGACGCTGGAAGCAAAGCCGACTGGCGAAACATACATCCCAAATTGAACAATGAACGGGACGATAAAGCGAAAGTCGCGGTAGCGAACATTGAGTGAAGCCAAAATCAGGGCCGGCCCAAGTGCTGCTAAAACAGCCAACAGGACAAAGAAGGGCAAAAGAAGAATTTGCCAGCTTGGGAGAGCACCAAGGATGACCATGAGGCCAAGTAACAGCACAAACGTGACCGCAAAGTCCACTAAAGCAACGATAGAGCTAGCTGTTGGCACAATCAATCTTGGGAAATAGACTTTGCCAATCAAGTTTGAGTTGGTGACGAGACTATTGGCAGCTTGCGATAAGATGGTGGAGAATAGGAACCATGGCAGCATGCCGGCCATAACCATAACTGGATACGGTGATGTTCCTTCACTTGGCAATTTTGCCAGGGTTCCAAAAACCACGGTGAAAATGATCATCGTCAACAGAGGCCGAATGACAGCCCACGCAACGCCAATCACTGTCTGTTTATACTGCACAGCGACATCGCGCCAAGCCAATATCGCAAACAGCTCGCGGTAGGCCCAAAGATCGGACCAGTAGTTTTTTTCGGTAAGGCCAGACTCAAGGATCAGCGTACGCGGCCCTGGATCTCGTTTCTCTTCGTTTGTATTTTGTTCAGTCATAGCTTGGGTGTGATTTCTGTTGTCATGAGTTCAATGTAGATAAAAGACCTAAAACGCGTTCGGTAAATGCTTCACGCCCAAATCTTGCACGTACGGCATTTGATAAAGCAATAGGATCCACAGGTGGTGCTTGAAGTGCTTTTGCTAAGGCAGCAGGAAATTCCGACTCCTCAACGCAAATGCCCAACTCACCGTCGGCGAGCGCGTCGGGTGCACCGCCGATATTAAGTCCAATGGCATGTGTCCCACACGCCATGGCTTCCAGAAATACAATACCAAAGCCTTCGCCGGTTGAAGGCAGTGCAAAGAGATCCGCAGCTCGATATAAATCTGGCAAGCCGTCAATCGGGACTTTACCCATAAAGCGAACTTTGTCGGCGACGCCCAATTCCCGGGCCAGCGAGGCCAGTCGGGGCAAATCCGGGCCCTGACCAGCAACAAGATAGATAACACCTTCAGATATGGTCGAGTTCAAATGGCTAAGCTCGCGTATGATCCGATCATGTCCTTTATAGCCTTGACGCGTATCAAGTCTCGCCACAGTTAGGATGACCTTTTCACCTTCAATCCCGAACTTGGCCTTAGCTTGCTGAGTATCTCCAACCGTAAATGCTGCGTCGACCGTATTGGGAATCACGAGCGTGTTTGGTTGCGCTAATTGTGACTGGCGGTCCAAGCAGGATTTAGTATGGCGACTAACACATAAGACGCGGTCTGATTGGTCGAGAGGTTCCAAGTGAACGGGCTTAACTTGGTCCCAAATTTCGGTTCCATGTAGCTGACTTACTAGCTTGGCACCTGTCAATTTTGAAATTAGCTTTGCCAACGGACCGTGGTAGATATGTCCACTGAAGACAAGCTGTGGTCTTGTTTGAAGCGCCTTTATCAAAGCCGCAAATGCATAGGCCACTCGACCTTTGATGGGAGGGGCTTGATTGATTTTCTCAGGCAAGGTCTCTGCGGCGTCTGGAGCAAGCCGGACCATAACGTCAATCTGCGTCACGATCTGCCCCTGCGCCAGAGCAGTTAGAATGTCGCGATTGTACTGCGCGATCCCTCCATATCCACCGTAGGCATCTGTCATTAGCGCGAGTATTTTCAACTGACTACACTTGTATTGGGGATTGTTTGATTATTTGAGCTTTACCTTCGGCATCTTTGGCTTGGGCAGCAATGACTTTTAGCGCCCATTGTCGCGAAGCCTGACCCTTATTTGCGGCATTAGCAGCAAAGTTTTTTGCCTCCATGTGGCTCCATTTGCTTAGGGGCACTACAAAGCCGGTTTTTCTGCGAACTAAAACCTCTTCAGGAAGCGGCCTAGAGGGAGAGCCAGCAAGTGTCGCCTTACCTCCAAGTGCCCGAATTTTGGGCATGTAAGGTGCCATTTGATTTAGAAGAACACTGTCGACTAAGGGCGTCCGCAGCTCAAGACTGTGTGCCATGCTGGCCCAGTCGGCATCCCGCAACAACTGATTGCGGAGATAGTTTGCGCTCTCCATGGCACAGACCCGCCCGATAGCCGAGCCGGGATCTGGCTGCAACGACGACGAGATCCTTTTAAGGAGCCCCAATCGCTTTAATCCTAAGCTTAAAACATCTGGCGGCAGAAATCCTTGCAACTCACGGGGCAAAAACAGGCCTCGGCGGAGTAAATAAGAACCTTCATAAGTCCCACTAAACTCAACGAACCCAAGCGACTTGGGCGAAGCAACGCCAATTCCTGAAAGTCTAGCCAAGAACCTAGAGGCCGCTGCCGCACCTGGAATTAAGGAGGGACCCCTCATAAGCTTCACCCAATTTGGAACTTCAATAAAGCTTGAGTAACCAGCTAACAATTCGTCACCGCCTGTACCCGATAAGACAACTTTAAGGCCCACCTCCTTGGCTGCCTTTGAAATGAACCAGCTATTGATTCCGTCAATCGATGGCTGGTCCATCGCCAGCATAATGTTGGGTAAGTCAGCCTGAAACTCTGACTGTGTTACTTTTCGGACAATGTGTTCTGCGCCGTAATGCGCAGCAACTTGGCTAGCCAGTGGTGTCTCATCTTCCTGCGTTCCTACAAACTCTGCAAACGACAATGTGAGTGCACGAACTCTTTGCTGGCCGGCATCGCGCATAAGTCCTAATAAGGCCCCTGAATCTATGCCTGACGACAAGAAGACGCCTACTTCGACATCTCCGATCAAGTGCGCCTTTACCGAGTCTAACGCAGCTTGGCGTAGGTCATGTTGAAAACCGTCCAAATTCGAGGTTCGCTGTGCACCCGAAGCCAGAATATCAGCAATGGAAACATAGGGCTTAGGAGCCTCCACATGACCATTCCTGATTAATTGTGTGTGTCCTGCAGGCAGGGCTCGAATGTCGCGATACAAAGTAAAAGGTTCAGGGATACTTCCCCAGATGTGAAAGCCCACAATGCCGGCGGGTTCGGGTTCATTTCCGATATTGCCACCAGCCAGCAAAGCCTTGACTTGGCTAGCGAACCGAAAGGTCCAACCGTCGTCGCTGATGTACATCGGCTTTATGCCGTAAGGGTCGCGCGCCAAGAATAAAGTTTCTTGCTGATTGTCCCAGATTGCAAAGGCAAACATGCCGCGCAGCCTAGCTACCATGGCCGAACCGTCAGACGCATAAAGCTGCAGAAGAACTTCGGTGTCAGAAGTGGTTCGAAAACCGTACCCTTGGGCTATAAGTTCGCGGCGCAGTTCAGAACAATTGTAAATCTCACCGTTAAAGACAATCGAAAAACGCTGATGCGGGCAATGCATAGGTTGGTTCGCGCGATCAGAAAGGTCCTGTATCGCCAGGCGGCGATGCCCCATGCCGATGCGGCGTTTCTGGTTCCAGAATATCCCCTGCCCATCAGGGCCCCGCGCAACCATGGCATCCCGCGTCCTTAGCAACTCTCCCTCTTGCGGGGATGAGCTTGCAGGATGGTATGCGAAAATGCCATTAATGCCGCACATAAATGTCTCTCTCGGCCTCGGTCAGCGGACTAGATTTCTTGGTTTAGGACATGGATCGCCTTGGCAGACAGAAGTCGTGCCTGACAAGCGTCAAAATCGCGAACGAAAAGTGCATTTGACTGAACACCAATAGGCTCAAGATGAAGCTTGCGTTTAAATGGATCGTACCATACGCGCTGAAAGCCATGTGCAACCAAAAGATCTATAATAGCGTGGTCGTCACACTCGGTTGCCACAGCAGCCAAGTTGGGCGTTTCAAGGGTCTTACGCGCACCTGCAAGCGCTTCAGGTTCGTAACCTTCAACGTCTAACTTTATAAAAACCGGTTCCTCTTGAGCCAGCAAAAGGTCAAGAGTGGTCAATTTGACCGACCGGGATGCCACACTTGGATCGCTGG
>Ga0164295_10001037_pt1 | contig 23017 bp, 17 predicted proteins | sample GEODES006metaG_FD_111798 | JGI IMG/M metagenome (GOLD analysis project Ga0164295, IMG submission 111798) | Oligotrophic lake water microbial communities from Sparkling Lake, Wisconsin, USA - GEODES006 metaG | ecosystem: Environmental > Aquatic > Freshwater > Lake | place: USA: Sparkling Lake... | reverse complement strand
TATGAACGTGCTTGGCCGCTTGTATAGGAGGGTGCTTAACCGCTTGTGTAGGAGCTTGCCTGCAAGCGATGGTTTTGGGGTCTGCAAAGAGAGAATCGCCAGCAGGCTGGCTCCTACAAATCGGATGGCTCGCCAGCAGGCTGGCTCCTACAAATCCGATGGCTTGCCAGCAGGCTGGCTCCTACAAAACAGATGGTTCGCCAGCAGGCTGGCTCCTACACAAACCAAACACGACCTGAAACAACCACGAAAACACACCATGCCATTGAAACTTGAACAACTGAACAGCGCAAGCCACCCGGATGCCGTACGCATGCTTGACGGACTTTACGAGCACTCGCCTTGGATTGCAGAACTGGCGCTCAATGAACGCCCGTTCAAATCGATGGCGCACCTTAAATATGCCATGACCGAAGTGCTGGCGAACGCCGGGCGCGAAGTGCAACTGACCCTGGTCCGTGCCCACCCCGAGTTGGCGGGCAAGGCCATGGTCAGCCAATCGCTGACGGCTGAATCGACCCACGAGCAGGCCCAAGCAGGCCTGACCCACTGTACGCCCGAAGAGTTCGCCAAGATCCAGAAACTCAACGGGGACTACAACGCCAAGTTCGGCTGGCCGTTTATTCTTGCGGTAAGGGGTCCACGCGGCGTGGGTCTAAACAAGCAGCAAATCATCAACTCTTTTGAGCGGCGCTTGAACGGACACCCCGATTTTGAATTACAGGAGTGTCTTCGCAACGTCCACCGCATCGTCGAAATTCGCCTGAACGACAAGTTTGCGGCAGAGCCTTTGCAAGGCCAACAAGTTTGGGACTGGCAAGAGCAACTGGCACAACACAGCGACCCGGGCTTTGCCCAAGCGGGGCAGTTGACCGTGACTTACCTGACCGATGCCCACCGTGCCTGTGCCCAGGATATCTGCCGCGAGATGCAAGCATGTGGCTTTGACGAAGTCAGCATCGACGCCGTAGGCAATGTGGTTGGACGCTACTTTGCCCAATCATCGGATGGCAAATACCTGCTCACCGGCAGCCATTACGACACTGTTCGCAATGGCGGAAAATACGATGGTCGCTTGGGTTTCTTTGTGCCCATGGCTTGCGTGCAAGCCTTGCATCAGCAAAGCAAGCGACTGCCCTTTGGCATCGAAGTCGTGGCCTTTGCTGAAGAAGAAGGCCAGCGGTACCGCGCCACGTTTTTGGGCTCGGGTGCCTTGATTGGCGACTTCAAACCCGAGTGGCTAGAACAGCGAGACGCTGACGGTATTTCCATGCGGCAAGCCATGATGCATGCAGGTTTGCGGATCGAAGACATTCCTCAGATCCGGCGCGACCCCGCACAGTACTTGGGCTTTGTGGAAGTGCATATCGAACAAGGGCCGGTGCTCAATGAAATGAATTTGCCCTTGGGTGTGGTCACTTCCATCAATGGCAGTGTGCGCTTTGTGGTCAAGATCATCGGCACGGCCAGCCATGCGGGTACCACCCCCATGAACCGACGCCGTGACGCGGTCTCGGCCATGGCCGAACTGGCTTTGTACATGGAACAACGCGCTGCGCAAGACGGCGATTCGGTGGCCACCATCGGCCAATTGAACGTGCCCAATGGCTCCGTCAATGTGGTGCCGGGCGTATGTCAATTTTCAATGGACATGCGGGCACCTCAGGATGCCCAGCGGGATGCGCTGGTCAAGGATGTCCTTTCGCAATTGCAAGCCATTTGCGAGCGCCGCAGTGTGCGACTGGAGCTGGAAGAAACCATGCGCGTCGCCGCAGCGCCCAGCGCTCCCGCTTGGCAAGCACGTTGGGAGCAGGCCGTACACGCGACCGGAATGCCTGTCTTCAAGATGCCCAGCGGCGCAGGCCACGACGCGATGAAGCTGCACGAAGTGATGCCCCAAGCCATGCTGTTTGTGCGCGGTGAAAACGCAGGCATCAGCCACAACCCACTCGAATCAACAAGCTGCGATGACATGCAATTGTGTGTTGACGCTTTCTCTGATATTTTGCAGCAACTGGAACAAGAAATTCAATGACGCTTCCCGCCAACCACTTTCCAAGCCACTACGCACAGCTCGACAGCTGGATCGATGCACACTTTGACGAGCAAGTCCAGTTCTTGCAAGCGCTGGTACAGGTGCCGACCGACACGCCACCTGGCAACAACGCGCCGCACGCCGAGCGCACCGCCGAACTGCTCAATGCTATGGGTTTGACAGCAGAGAAACACGCTGTACCCGAAGACCAAGTCAAAGCCTATGGCCTTGAAACAATCACTAACCTGATCGTCCGCAGAAAGTACGGCGAAGGCAAGACCATTGCGCTCAACGCGCATGGCGACGTGGTACCGCCAGGCGAAGGCTGGGCGCATCCCCCCTACGGCGGCGAAATCCACAACGGTGCAATGTTCGGTCGCGCCACGGCGGTGAGCAAGTCAGACTTTTCCACTTTCACCTTTGCCACACGCGCGCTTGAATCGCTGGGCCTGAAACTGCATGGCGGCGTGGAACTGCACTTCACCTACGACGAAGAGTTTGGCGGCGAAATGGGCCCAGGCTGGCTGTTGGCCCAAGGTTTAACCCAGCCTGATTTGATGATTGCAGCGGGCTTCAGCTACCAGGTGGTGACCGCACACAATGGCTGCCTGCAAATGGAAGTAAGTGTCCACGGCGAGATGGCGCACGCCGCGATTCCGGACAGCGGCACCGACGCACTGCAAGGCGCAGTGCACATCCTGAATGCCTTGTACGCACTGAACCCGCAGTACCTGCAGGTCACATCGAAAGTCGAAGGCATCAGTCACCCTTACCTCAACGTGGGTCAAATCATCGGCGGCACCAACACCAATGTGGTGCCCGGAAAAGTTGTCTTCAAACTCGATCGCCGGATGATTCCCGAAGAAAACCCTGCAGAGGTCGAAGCGTCCATCCGACAAACCATTGCCGATGCAGCCGCCAGCTTCAACCCGCCGCGCGGCGGGAAGCAACTCAAGGTGGAGATCAAACGCATGCTGCTGGCCAACGCCTTGAAACCGCTGGCGGGCAACCAAGCCTTGGTCGATGCGATCCAAAAGCATGGCCTGGCCGTCTTCGGCGAAGCCATTCCTGCGGTGGGCACGCCGCTGTATACCGACGTTCGCCTTTACGCAGAACGCGGCATCCCTGGCGTGATCTATGGCGCTGGCCCCCGCACCGTTCGCGAATCCAACGCCAAACGCTCAGACGAACATGTGCAACTGGAGGACGTGCGACGCGCGACCAAGGTGGTCGCACGCACGCTGCTGGATGTGCTGGGCTGAATCCGCCACGCCGTCAACTCAGGCGGCCTGATGAGCGTCAAATGCGCAAAGGCGCACCGTATCCGGTCAGCTCCAGATACCCATGGCCAAGCAAGCGTTCTTCTTGCATCAGGCTAACCGCGCCCTCCCAGTAAAAGCCGCCGGTGCTGGTGCGCGCGTCTACCTCTTGCGCGAGTATCAACGGCACAAGGCGGAAATTTTGGTCGCCCACCACCAAGTCCATGGGTATCGGGTATTCAATCAATGACTTGGCGCGCCAGCTTCCCCGCGGTTGCCACCTCAGCCCACTCCAGCCTTTGGCGGGCAGACCCTGGCGATCACGCGCATCGACATGCGCGTAAAGTGGCTCTGATTTGTTGTTGCGGATTTGAAAGGCCATCAACGTGCCGCCGTCCAGTAAATTGATGCCTAACCAGTCCCAACCCACAGCCCCAGGCATTAAAAGTTGACTGGACCATTCATGATCAAGCCAAGCTTTGCCTTCAAGCCATTGCGTTTGTTTGCCCAACTGCATACTGGCACTCACCCGCAAAGGCGCACGACTGTAGTAGTGGCTCGCTTGTTGGGCTTGGGGGCCTTTTTGCGAGAAACCGCCCTGCCCCCGCAAAATGACGGCGTGCTGGGTGCTGGCTTCAAACGACAGGGCAAAGCCCTGACCTGAAAAATGCCCCTCGTAGACTTCTGCCGGTGCGCGTTGCACACGGCGCAAATGCCAATCTTCAAACTGCAAGTTCGTGTCTGCCGTTTCAGCACGCAAGGCTGTACCGCTGAGGCGTCCGGCACGGTTGGCATGCAAGAAAACATCTTGCTTTGCTATGGCCAACGCGGCGTGCGCAAAAAGCAACTGTTGGGGTACCAGGCGGCTGGGGTTTTCGATCGCATGTTGGGTTCGACTGCGAAAAAAAGTCAGCTGAAATCCGACAGCCGACGGCCCTTGCCCCAGCCACCCCGTCAGATACCACCACTCTGTGCGGTATTCAGGGTGCGCCCCGTAGTCCCGTGGAAACACCAAGCGCCGTGGCTTGGCTGCTGGATAAAACGGCGTCTCAATAGCCGCTAAGCTTGAAGGACAAGGTGAAAGACCTGCCAACAACAAGGCAGCCGTTTGGATAACGTAGCGGCGAGGCGTCATCGGGTTTACCAATCAGCTCGCAGGCTTTCAGCCAAGCGCCTAGGGTCCAGGCCTTGGCGTGCCGCCCATCGCGCCGTCTGCACACCGATCAACAACAACAAAGCACTGATCAACGCCCACTGCCCCGCGGCGAAATGGGTGTTCATGGTCCAGTGAAAAGACTCTGGGTTGACTTTATGAATCAAAATTTGGCTCATCAAAACCCCCAAAAAAGTTGCCCAAACGACCGCCACCACCAACAACAAACCCACCTCCAAAGACACCAAGCGCCAACGGTCTGGCTCCGACATGCCCAAATGCGCCAGCACACCAAATTCACGGCGGCGCAAAATCAACTGGCCCGTGACGCCAGCAGCCACTGAAAAAAGCGCAACAAACAAGGCAGCCGCTTCGAGTGCGTAAGTCATTGCAAAACTGCGGTCAAAAATTTGGAGCGAAAGCTGCCTTATATCGCTGGCACTGATCCATTTCAGGTGCGCCAGCTCAGGCATTTGGGCTTGAACTCGGGTTTGAATCTGGGCCATGACTTGGGCGGGGTCGGCACCTTTGGCCAACCAGACTGAAACACTGGAGCGAGAGCGGTCACCGGTCAGTCGTTCGTAGTCGGGCGTCGACATCACCACCGTGCCATGTTGTCGACCGTAGTCTCTGAACAAACCACCCACCCACACCCTTTGTTCGCCTTGAGCGGTCAAGGGCAATGAGGCCTCTTGGCCGGCCCGCCAGCCGTACACATCTGCCATGGCCTCAGAGCCGAACACCACCAACCTGCTTTGACCCTCCTCAGGAGGCAACTTCGGTAAGCCCACCAAAGCAACAGACTGCATGGGGTCCTGCAAATTCAAAGGCTTGGCCACCAACATCACCTCAGGACGGTCATACGCTAAGCGCAGGCTTCTTTGGCGGCTGGTTTCCACGCTCTGGACTTGAGGCACAGAGGCGATCAGCGCTTGCACCTTTGCATCAAACCCGGACTGATCGGCCATGGCTTGGCTGCTGGTGTACAGGTCGGCTGGCAGGACCATGCCCAACCAATCTGAAACCGACGTGCGAAAGCTGCTGACCATCACCATCATCGCGACCGTGAGGGAAAAAGCGGCCACCGTGCCCGTGATCAAAGGCGTAGCCGCTGAAGGCGCTTGCGCCAGCCGCCAAACAGCCAACCGGTAAACAGCCGGTACACGCAAATGCACCAAGGTGTGCGACAGGCCGCCCCAAAGCTGGGCCAACACCCAAGGCATGGCCAGCAGTCCTGCACACAGCAAAGCGGCAATCGCACCATAAGCCGCCCAAGGCAACTCGTCCAAAGTGGGCAGCAGCAGCAGCCCCAGTGAAAGGCTCACTGCCATCAAGCTCCATTTCAGCGTAGGCGTCGTGAACACCCGTGTTTCTGCTTGGCCCGAACGCAAAACCGCCATGGGTTGACGCCAGTTGATTTGCGACAAAGGCAGCCACGCCGAACCCAGGCCCATCAGCGTTGCCGCCAGCGCCAAAACAGCCATCGCCAGCCAGTCAATCACCATCGGTGGCTGGTTGCTGGCAAAGTAATTGCCGCCCAGGTCGCCGCCAAACCAGCGCATCAAAAAAGCCGCAAGCAACAGGCCCATACCCACCCCCAGCACGCCGCCCAAGGCACCAATCAGCCCACCTTGCGCCCAGACGAAACGACGCAGCCAGGGCTCGCTCGCACCCAATACCCCCAGCAAGGCCAGTTCCGCGCGCTGACGAACAATCGACAAATTGACCGCTGTGGACACCAAAAAACCACCCGTCAACAAAGCCACCATGGCCAGCACAGACAGGTTGACACGGTAGGCCCGCGAGAGCAAGGACATGCGGCGGTCACGGTCTTGCGTGGCCACCACCTGAAGGGTTTCGGACTGGGCTTGCAATGCGGCGCGCAGGCCTTGCGGGGTTTGTCCGTCTTCAAGGCGAAGGTCTAAGCGCGACACCACACCCAACCGCTTGAACGCCCATTGCGCGCTGCCAATGTCCATCACGCCAATGACCTGCGAAGCCGCGCCGGGCACTTCACCCGCCACCACCAAAGCAACAGATTTAGTCCCGTGCTGCAAAACGATGCTGTCTCCCACGCGCACATTCAAGGCGTTGAGGGCCGCAGCAGATAAAAACAAGGCCTTGGCATTGAACAGATCTGTGGCGCCATCCGCTGCGCTGGGCATCAAGGCAGCAGAAACAAAAGCAGCCTTGAAAAAATCCAGGCCCAGCACCGTCAAGCGGTCGGTACGCACGACCAGCACCGGGCTTATGGTGCGGATACCCAAGCCAGCTCGGCGGCTGTCCCAGACATCAATCTGGCTGTCATCCATGTCCCCCAAGGGCGCCACCAACTGGGCCGAAGCCTGGCCATTCACCGTGTCTAAAGCCTGCCCGAACGAGGCCAATGCTGAGTGGTTCACTGTGTGAATGGCCACTGCCAGCATCACCCCGATGGCCACCATGGTGAGTGCGACCAACCATCGCACCCGCGCTTGAACCGTGGCGCCTTTGAGCAACCAGACAAACAGCAGCTGATGCCCCTTCAAGCTCAGCAAACCAAGCCCTCGGGTGTCAAGCGCACAGTTCTGCCCATGGACCGCGCAGCATCGTCAGAGTGAGTGACCACAACCAGGCTGGTCTGTCTTGAGGAACACAAATCGATCAACAAGGCCAAGGTCTTGGCCGCCGTCGTGGTGTCCAGATTTCCTGTGGGCTCATCGGCAAAGACCACTTTAGGGTGATGCACCAAAGCACGCGCCAAGGCCACGCGTTGTTGCTCGCCGCCCGACAAACTTGCCGGCTTCGCGTCCAGGCGTTTTTGCAAGCCCAGGTCGCACAGCAGTGACCGTGCGGCGAAAGCGCAGGCTTGTCCGGATTGCCCACCCAACAAACAAGGCACCATGACGTTTTGCAGCGCTGACAGGTGCGGTAACAAGTGAAAAGCTTGGAAAACAAAACCCATCTCAGACTGACGGCAAGACCGCCGCCGCTCGGCTGACCAAGCCGAGGTGGGCTGACCAGACCAACAGACCTCGCCGCAGGCAGGCACTTCCAGGCCCGCCATGATGTTGAGCAAGGTGGACTTGCCACAGCCCGATGCGCCTTGGATCGCAACATGCTCGCCCTGCACAAGCTCAAAGTTGAGGCCTTGAAAGAGCCACTCCCCGGGCAAATAGGCATGGCCCACAGAAAGTAAACTCAAAACAACCATAAATGAAAGACGTATCGCATGGTTTGTTAAATGCAGTTGAGTGAACAGCTGAACACCGCTACGTGATGGTCAGCTTTGGAAGCCATCAGAAGAGAAATGGCTTGAAGATAAGCAATGCGACAGGGCCAACTCACATATTATTTGACGATCAAGCGTGACTTTTCTAATTCACCGATGTGGCCCACTACGGCTGCATCATCAAACCCGTGACGACTGAAAATAGCCAGCACCTCGTGAACGGTTTCAGGTGAGCAACTGACCAACAAGCCACCACTGGTTTGAGGGTCAGACAAAAGTGCTTGGCATTCAGTGGGTAAGCTGCTGTCAAGGCTAATTTCATGTCCATAGCCTTCCCAGTTTCGCGCTGAGGCGCCCGTGATATTTCCATCTTTTATCAAAGCTGACACGTTGGGCAACAAGGGGACATCGGCCCACTTGATGTGCGCAGTTAATTGAGCGCCTCGCGCAATTTCAAGGACATGACCCGCCAAACCAAAACCAGTCACGTCTGTCAAAGCGTGCACGCCGGACAACTCAGCCAACTCGGGTCCTGGCGTGTTGAGCTTGGTGGCGTTGGCGATCAGTGATTCATAACCTGCTGCATCAAGAACTTCTTTTTTGAGTGCAGCTGATAAAACACCAACGCCAACAGGCTTGCCCAGTACCATCACATCGCCAACGCGCGCGCCGTCATTTCGTTTGACACGATCTGGATGAACCAAACCCAGTACAACCAGACCGTAGATAGGTTCAACTGAATCAATCGTGTGCCCGCCAGCAATGGGGATGCCCGCTGTATTGCAAACCGATGCACCCCCTGCAAGAATTTTCCCGATGGTGTCTGTTGACAGTACGTTGATTGGCATGCCGACCAAGGCCAAAGCCAAAATGGGTTTTCCACCCATGGCATACACGTCGCTGATAGCGTTGGTAGCCGCAATGCGGCCAAAATCATGAGGATCGTCAACGATGGGCATGAAGAAATCTGTGGTCGCAATCAAGGCTTGGTGATCGTTCAGTTTGTAAACCGCTGCGTCATCCGCTGTCGCGATTCCCACCATCAATTCTTTGGGAATAGGCATCTGTAAAGTGCCTTTTAGAATTTCAGACAAAACAGCAGGCGCAATTTTGCAACCACAGCCTCCTCCATGCGAAAGAGAGGTCAAACGGGGTTCAGAGGGATTCATAATGTGTATTTGGTGCGAAAGGGAGAATAGTTTGGAATGAAAAAATCAAGAAAAATGCCGGGCAAAAATAATGCTATTGACGATTGTAAGCAAGCCTTTTCGCTCGTGCTCAGCCGAAAATAAAGGCGCTCTGAGGGCACACTGCATTTTCAACAGCTGTTCAAAATCGGAGTCATGCCGAAAACGAATCAGCATATCAGCCAGCGCCTTCGCATCACCCACTGGAAACAGACCTGCATAGTCTTCGCCTAGCATACCTCTATTGCCTGCAATGCGCGACGCAATGACTGGGACACCACTGCAAATGGCCTCCATTAAGACGTGGGCACCTCCTTCCATCACACTGGTATGAACCAGCACGTGCGAACGCTGAATTTGACGGCGCGTCTCAGGGTAACTTAAAGCACCTGTGAACTGATATTGGGGGTAGAGCGCTGCTGTTTGGTGCGCCATGCTGGCAAGCAGCTGGTCATGCTCTGCGCCAATGTGTTGTATGCGAATATCGTGGTGCTGCGCAAGCAAGGTAGCGGCTTCAAATAATGTGCGCGGAGATTTTTCCTCACGAAGATGGCCCACCATCACAACCCGTATGCAACGCTTTGTTTTGGACAAACTCACTCTGGATGTGGTTGACTGAAGCAACACCGATGTTTTAGTCTTCAATGGCGCAGACAATTCATCAAGCCCCATGGACTGTAAAACCACCAGTCGTCCAGCAAATTCTAGCGATTGTTGAGCCTGTGGATCGTGCTGTATATCGCGGTACAAATCAGTGCCAGTGAGTACCACCACCAAGCCATTGGAGCCGTGCACTGCGTGCCACGCCGCTATCGACGAAAAACTTCGACGCGCATGCAAAGCAATTAAGACATCATCTGATGTGGTGCCGTCCCATTCGCTGACCAGTCGCACCCGAAAATGGGCCTTCAAGAATTGACGATAGCGTTTGGCTGTCTGCCAATTACCGTTGTTCGCACTGGCTAAGGCGGGACTTACAATAACGACTGTTTTTTTGACTGATTCAGGGCTGGCCAATTCTGACTTAAGAGGCTTTTTTTGAAGCGACTCAGGATAAGGAGATGGGTTCATAGAATCGCTAAGGATAACTAAAAGGGCGAAAACAATCTATGCGTCGAGTCAATATCCAGACATTGTCAAAGGCTCTTCAAGAACTACGAGGCGATACGCTCAACTCTTTTGAATGCTATTTGAATGCTGACAAACTGACCGTTCCCTTTAAAAAGGGCTTGAATCCGCCCGTCTGGGAACTGGGTCACATTGCATGGTTTCAAGAATTTTGGATTGCTCGAAATCTACAACGCTCACAAGGCCTGGCCTGTGATCTTTCACATCCGCGCAAAGCGTCCCTTCTAAGTGAAGCTGATGTGTGGTTTGACAGTGCCAAAATTGCTCACTCGACGCGCTGGGAATTGAAACATTTAACGCTTCAAAACTGTCTCCGATACGCTGCGCAAACCGGGGCTCAAACACTTGAGCTTTTGCACCATGAAACCGAGCACAGCCCCGCACTTTATTTCTATTGGCTGGCGCTGCAGCATGAAGCCATGCACCTGGAGGCAAGCGCCTACATGGCGCAGTCTCTTGGACTCCCGTTCAAAGCAACTTGGGCGCAAGAAGCAGTAAATCCTGAAAATGTCCAAGTATCAGGGGCCCCATCTCAGCAACAAAGTGCCGAATACAGAACAGCACGGGTGCCCTCACAAATTTGGAAACTTGGTTCCAGGAATTCCAATTTTGATTGGAATGACACATCGAAGAATTCTTCTTCCAACTCGGCGATGGAGGAAAGACTTTTTTGCTTTGACAACGAACTGGGTGAAAAAACTTGCGCCATTCAAGACTTTGAAATCTCGCTGCGGCCTGTCAACTGGGCACACTATTTAGAATTTATAAATTCTACGGGCCACCGCAGCCCAAATCAGATACGACAAACGGGTACTGGTTTCGAAACAGAAGTATTTGGCAGTTGGCTGCCTTTGAACCTGGCCGCCCCGGCAGTTCACCTGTCGTGGGCGGATGCCCAAGCCTACTGTGCCTGGGCCAAATGCCGCTTGCCTTCAGAAGCCGAGTGGGATTGCGCCGCTCAAACACTCACGGACTTTGAGTGGGGTCGTGTTTGGGAATGGACGCAAGACACGTTTGCACCCTATGAAGGCTTTGTGACACACCCTTACACCGAATATTCAGCGCCATGGTTCGGCACACACAAAGTGCTGAGAGGTGCATCGCACTTCACTCATTCCGTTTTACGGCATGTCAATTATCGAAATTTCTTCACACCTGAACGCGATGACATTTATTCAGGCTTCAGAACCTGCTTGCTTTAAATTCAAGCCGCCCAAAATGGTTTCACACTAACTGGCCCAAAATAAAGCGTAGTGCGATTTTTGATCCGTCCAATGTCGAATGTTTGAAAAACCTGATTGCAGCAACTGCGTTGAAAAATTTTCTATCGACCATTTGTAAGAGTTTTCAGTATGAATGGTCTCGTCTTTTTGGAAAAGACGTTGCTGCCCATGCCAATGAACAGCCAGATTTCGCTTGGCTTGCAGGTGCATTTCAACGCGTGACTCTTGCACGTTAAAACGTGCACGGTGTTGCCAATCGCCTACGTCAAAATCTGAACCCAATAAACTGTTAACACGCCTGAGCACATTCAAATTAAAGGCAGCCGTGACGCCCAAGTCATCTGCGTAGGCGCGCTCAAGTGTGTTTGAGTCTTTGACCAGGTCTATTCCAATGATCAGTCCTGAACCCGGCTGGCCCATTTTGCAGAGGGAGGCGACTCTTTGCAAAAAGTGCAAGGCCTCAGTGGGATTGAAGTTACCCAAACTGGAGCCAAGGTACAGAGCAAGCAGGGGTTCTGCCGTCAGTTGTTGTTGCAACTCTTCTGGAAATGTCAGTGAATTTGAAAAGTCCATCGCCACACCGACCACATTGACTTGCGCGTATTTGGCCTGCAAATCTTTGAGGTTATCGGAGAGATAGTCAACTGAAATATCTACAGCGACATAGGTCGCCGGCATGGTGTGTGTGAATAATTGAACTGCTTTTTGACAATTGCCCGCACCAAGGTCAACCCATGTTGCTTGCTTGGGAAATCGCGCATGAATTTCGCTCGCTTGAGCAACGAAAATTTCTAATTCGGTACGGGTTGGGTAATATTCAGGCAACAAAGTAATTGCGTCAAACAGTACAGACCCCAAAGCATCATAGAAGTACTTTGGGGACAGCGTGGCCTGGGGGTCAAGCAAGCCTTGGCTTAGCTCTTGAATATTTGCATCTTTGTTTTCTTTGTAAATTTCAAAAAATTGGGGCTGTTTAACTTGCATCAAAATCTCATTGCATCTTTAGGGTTAACTGATCGTGGCATTTTTTGAATCGAATTGTGAATCACCGATTAAGCCACCGCCTGAGACTAAAGCTCAATGCATCGACGCAAGCCACCATGAGCAGCATCGCACCCAAAATAGTGGCAGTCTTGTTCATTTGAAACAGCCCCATGTGAAAAGACAACAACTGGCCCAAACCACCCGCCCCCACGACCCCCAATACGGCGGCCGCTCGAATGTTGTTTTCCCAGCGGTACAGCGTGTAACTCATCAACTGCGGCAAGACCTGCGGCAAGGTGGCATAAGCAAACACACGCACCGGCCCCACACCTTGGGTGCGCAAGGCGTCGCCCGGACCCGTGGTCACGTTTTCCATGGCCTCGGCAATCAAGCGGCCCAGCACACCGCTGGTGTGCAGCGCCAGCGCCAGCGTGCCTGCCATGGGCCCCAGCCCGGCCGATATCAAGAGCAATGCAGCCCACACCAGCTCAGGAATGGCGCGAAGTGCGTTAAGCAGCCAACGCGTGGGTCGGCGCAGCCAGGCTGAATCTTGATCAGACAAGCGGCTGGCTGGAACGGCCAGCGCCAGGCCCAGCAACGCAGCAATCGCCGTACCCAGCGCCGACATGGCCAGGGTTTCCCAAGCGCCCCAAGCCACCTTGTTAACAAACACGGGCGACAAATCTGGCGGAAAAAACTCTGCCACAAAGCGGCCCATGCTGCGCGCCGCCTCCATCGATGCAAAGGCGGCCCAATCCAGGTCAAGTGAGACAAAGCTGGCCACCACCAACACCAGCAATGCGGCAATGAACCAGCATGCGCGGCAGCGCGCGTCAAAAATCGGTGGTGGCAGTTTGTAGGGCGGATGGGCCGCTTCTTGAGAAGAGTTCTGGGCCACAGGTGCTGCAACGGCTGTCGGGATGGTCATGCCAAGGCCTTTCGCAGCCAAGCACTCACGCGATCGGCCAGCGCCACCAGGGCGATGAACACCAGCAACAAGGTGGCCACCTCACCGCCATTGAACATCTTCATCGAGTTGTCTAATTGCTGGCCCAGCCCTCCCGCGCCCACAAAACCCAGCACCACCGAGGAGCGGATGGCGCACTCCCAGCGGTACACCGTGTAAGAGGCGAGTTCAGCTGCGTGGCTGGGCAGCAACGCGTAAACAAAGGCTTGCAGCCGACCACTGCCATTCCGCATCAGGGTCTGGGCGGCATGGCTTTCACCGCTCTCCAGAATCTCGGCGTACACCTTGCCCAACATGCCGCCATAGGTCAGCGCGATTGCCAGCACGCCCGCCGTTGGCCCCAGGCCCACCACACGCACAAACACCAGTGCCCAAATCAATTCAGGAATGCTGCGCAACACGATCAAGGTGGCCCGCACGCACCAGCGCAACACCGCTGGCCAGCGGTCCATGCGACCGGACAAGGCCGAGAGCGACAACACCCGTGTGGCCAGCAAGCTCAAAGGCACTGCCAACACCAGCGCCAAAGTGACGCCTGCGGTGGCCATGGCCAAAGTGCGCCAGGTTTCGCGCACCAACATTTCCAAAAATTCCGCGTTGTACACCAGCGGCCAAAAGCTGCTTACAAAGTTGGCGGTTACTTTGCGGTTCTCGGGCTCCCACAGCACCCACAAACGGAACTCGGTGGCCACACCCAGCGGCCACAGCAGCAGCAGCGCCAAGCTGAGCCACAACACGCGCGCAGCAAAAGCCGGGTCGTGCGCAGGTGCTTTCATGAGCGGGCGAACAGGCGGTAAACCTGAGGGGCGGGCTATTGGCAAATGGGAAGCAGAGGCGGACATGTGCGGGGCAAGTGGCCTGAAGAATTTGGCGACATCAGCGGCAATGCATCAACACAGGCGCGGGCGCTGCAAGTGCGTCTTCTGGCAAGGTCAAAGGCAAGGTGTCGCCACGTAACTCATGCTCATGCTGGTCGTACAAATGCGCCAGATGCTCAGGGCTGACATGCTCTGCCGGCAAATCGAAAAGGACCTGCCCGTCGCGCAGACCGATGATGCGTGGGAAGTTCGCTAGCGCCATGTCCACCTGGTGCAGCGTGGCTACCAGTGTGGCCTGCCTTTCACGCGCCAGGCCCACCAGCGCGGCCATGGCCATTCGGGCGCGCATCGGGTCGAGCGCTGACAGGGGCTCGTCTATCAGCCACAGGCTGGCCGGGGCCAAGAGGGCACGCGCCAGACCCACGCGCTGGCGCTCGCCACCCGACAAGCGGTCAACCCGCTCGAACAATTTGTCGCCCAGGTCAAAGTGCATCAGCGCTGCATGAGCAGCCGGGATGTCGGTCGGGTAAAACAGCGAGCGCAAACTGGCCCACAAACCCATGGAAGGCAAACGCCCGGCCAGCACCGAGGTGACCACGCGTTGGCGCGGAGGGAGCGGCGGCACCTGTGGGGCCAGAAACAACTGGCCGCGCAAACGGCGCAGGTCCGCTGGGGACAAGGTCCATGGGTTCACGCCGGCCAGCTGTAGCTGGCCTTGTGCGGGGGGCTGGGCGCAGGCCAGAACCTGCAACAAGGTCGTCTTTCCAGCACCAGACGGACCAATAATGGCCACCTGCTCGCCAGCACTAATGCGCAGGTTCAGCGCACGCAAAGCCGCTGCAGCGCCCGGCAACGCAGCCGGATGCCGGGCATCCAAGTTCAAAAGCTCGATGTTCAAACCTGTCTGCGCCGCTGCTTCAAAGCAGACCCAAATTTCGAGCTGCTGCCTCAAGTTCCTTGTAGTTCTCAGGCTTGGTTTCGATGTAGCGCGTAGCGCGGTTCAGCCGCAAAATTTCAGCGTGTTCGGGGTTAGCCGGATTCAGGGCCAGCAGCGCCGCTTTGATCTTTTCTTGCAGAGCAACCGGCATGTCGGCATGCACAGACCAGTTGTAATTGAAGTAGGTTGGCGTCGTAAAGAAAACGTTCACATCCTTCGTATCGACCTTGTTTTCCGTCACGAACTTTTTCCAAACGGTGATGTCGAGCGCGGCTGCGTCAACCTTGCCGCTGACAACCGAAGCAATTGTGGCATCGTGCGCGCCGCTGTAGGCAATGCGTTTGAAGTCTTTTTCAGGATTGATTCCTGCTTGCACGAGAACACCCCGGGGCATCGCATGTCCTGACGTGCTGCTTTGAGAACCAAATGAGACTTGCTTGCCCTTCATGTCGTTCAGCGTTTTGATGCCCGAGTCGGTTTTGGCGATGAATACCGACTGGAATTTGGTGTCTTCATCACGCTGCGCCAAGGGCACGACCTTGCCCCCTGAGCGAAGCTTGGCTTGAACGTAGGTAAAACCCCCAAACCAAACCAAGTCCACCTTTTTGTTCACCAGCGACTCCACTGCTGCAGGGTAGTCGGTCACAGGAGTGAACATTACCTTCATGTCGAGCTGCTTTTCTAAGTAACTTGCAAGGGGCGTGAACTTGCGAACCTGCTCAGTAGCCGCCTCCTCGGGTATGGTGGTCACCCGCAGCGTGGTTTGGGCCTGTGCGTGTGACAGGCAAGAGAACGCCAACGCACCCAAATAGACCAATGACAAGAACAAGTTTTTTGATTTAAAGGGATACGACATTGAAGGCAATGAAAATGGAATTGATTTGCACTATAACCAATGTTTTTGGTGCATAGACGACTGCAACAAATTAGCCGCAGTTTCTCAGAGCCCATAGCGCATGTGGAATATCGTTTTTAAAAACTACTCGTTGCGAAAACGGTACATTTATAAATTCTGCAACACGCTGTGATTTGACTGAAAAAATCCAAGTCAAAAGAGGTAACTTGTAAAGACGAAATTTCAACCTACTGTGCCGAATTGTCTTTTCCAATTTGCTCAGAAGTGAACCCTCGGCGGCAAGCTTTACGTGTCCCGATTCAAGACAACCAAGAGTATTGGCAGCATGGGAGCTTGTGGAATTTCAGAGCTGCGCCATGTGCGACAGTGCAATGACTCTTTAGCACTTAAATTCATTTCTAATTTCAACTTGCATTGCTGTCAAACCATGTCACTTTTTGCTTCTCAATTACCGCTGTCAGGCATTCGCGTGCTGGACTTGTCACGTGTCTTTGCAGGCCCCTGGTGCGGCATGGTGCTGGGCGACTTTGGCGCAGAAGTCGTCAAAATTGAACACCCCGTGCGCGGCGACGACACGCGTGATTGGAGCATCCGCATCGGCGAGACCGAATCGGCTTATTACAACAGTGTCAACCGCAACAAACGGTCGGTGACGGTCGACTTGCAAACCCCCGAAGGTCAGCAAATCGTGCGCGATCTGGCCCAGCACTGCGACGTGGTTTTGCACAACTTCAAGTTTGGCGGACTGGACAAGTTGGGGCTGGGCTACGAAGACATACGCAAAGTCAAGTCCGACATCATTTACTGCTCTATTTCTGGCTACGACCGCACCGGCAAAGAAGCCAAACGCCCTGGCTACGACCTGGTGGTCCAAGGTGAGGCGGGCTTGATGGCACTCAACGGTGAGGCCACACAGGCTCCTCTGAAATTTGGCATGGCCGTGGTCGACATGTTCACCGGCATGTACAGTGCGCAGGCCATTTTGGCCGCCTTGTTTGAAAGGCAAAACACGAAGCAAGGCCGGCACATCGAAATGGCCTTGTTCGATTGCGGTCTGATGATCACCTCCTACTGCGGCCTCGAAGCCATGGTCATGCACGAGGACCCGCCCCGCTATGGCAATGCCCACCCCTCCATCGTGCCCTATGGTGTCTTTGAAACTGCAGATGGCCCGGTGGTGATCACGGTGGGTAACAACGCGCAATTTCACCGTTTTTGCCAGGAAGTCATTGACCGTGAGGACTTGGCTCACGATGCCCGCTTTAAAACCAATCTGGACCGCCGAACCCACCGAGACATCCTGGTGCCCGAAATCCTGAAAGAGCTCAAAGCACGCCCGAGACAAATGCTCCTGCAAAAGCTCACGGCGGCAGGCATTCCCTGCGGCGAAGTGCTGGGCTTGCTGGAAGCCTTGAATTCAGACCGCGTCAAAGCGGGCGGCTTGGTCACGCAGCAGTCGCACCCTGTCGCGGGTTCTACGCCGGTGCTGACGTCACCCTACCGTTTTGATGGCGAGCGCATGCCGGTTCGCCTGCCTCCGCCCGTGTTGGGCGAAGGAACCCAGGACATCTTGAAAGAATGGTTGGGTTGGCCCAGTGAACGCATTCTTGATTTAAAAACCAAAGGCATTATTTAAAACCTCAGGGTTTCCGCGCATTACAAGGTCTTTAAAGTTGTATACAGTTCGGGAGACAATTCAGTGCACACTCGCCTGCTTTTTTCTAAATTCAGAGGAGATATACATGCGTACGAGCATCCCTGCTTCAACGGAGCCGCAGCGTTACCGGTGCAGCAATTGACGCAGCTTCCAGACAAAAATGATCTCGTCAGGGTGGCTTATTTTGCTTTGAACGGTGTTTCCGCTCAGAGGCAATTAGCCGCAAATAGGTTACGCTTACCAGCTCCAATGCCCTAGAGACTGACGAATCAAATGAACGACAACCTCTCCCCCGCCGAACACGCTTTGCGCGAAGCTGCCCGTGATTACCACCGTTTCCCCACCCGAGGGAAAATATCGATCACGCCGACCAAGCCCTTGTCCAACCAACGCGATTTGTCGCTCGCCTATTCTCCTGGCGTGGCTTACCCTTGTTTGGACATTGAAGCCGACCCGTCCAAAGCCCACGAATACACCTCCCGTGGTAATTTGGTCGCTGTCATCACCAACGGCACTGCGGTGCTGGGTTTGGGGGACATTGGCCCGCTGGCCGCCAAGCCCGTGATGGAAGGCAAGGCCTGTTTGTTCAAAAAATTTGCAGGCATTGATGTCTACGACATCGAGCTGGCCGAGCGCGATCCGGACAAATTAGTCGACATCATTGCCGCCATGGAGCCCACCCTGGGCGGCATCAACCTGGAAGACATCAAGGCACCCGAATGCTTCTACATTGAAAAGAAGCTGCGCGAGCGCATGAACATTCCGGTTTTTCATGACGACCAGCACGGCACGGCCATCATTTCAGCCGCAGCCATGCTCAACGGGCTGGAATTGGTCGGCAAGGACATTGCCAACATCAAGCTCGCTGTATCAGGCGCGGGTGCCGCTGCTATTGCGTGCCTGGACGTGATGTTGGGCTTGGGTGTCAAGGTCGAGCATGTTTTTGTGTGTGACTCCAAAGGCGTGATTTACCAAGGCCGCCCCGGCGGTTATGACGAATCCAAAGCCCGTTATGCGCAAACAACCGAAGCCCGCACGCTGGCCGATGCGGTCAACGGCGCCGATGTGTTCTTGGGCTGCTCTGCCCCCGGCGTGATGACGGTGGACATGATCAAGACCATGGCCCGCGACCCGATTATTTTGGCGCTGGCCAACCCAGAACCTGAAATCCGGCCTGAGTTGGCCAAGGCCGCACGCCCGGACTGCATCATTGCCACGGGCCGTTCGGACTACCCGAACCAGGTCAACAACGTCTTGTGTTTTCCCTATATTTTCCGAGGCGCATTAGACTGCGGTGCGACCAAAATCACCGAAGCCATGAAGCTCGCTTGCGTGCGTCAGATCGCCGACTTGGCCAAAGCCGACATCAGTGAAGAAGTGGCCAGTGCTTATGAAGGCAAGGAACTGTCTTTCGGGCGCGACTACATCATTCCGACACCCTTTGACTCGCGCTTGATCCTTCGCATAGCGCCGGCCGTAGCGCAGGCCGCTGCCGAATCCGGTGTGGCCACGCGCCCTATCACCGACATGGATGCGTACCGCCAACAACTGCAAAGCTTTGTGACGCAAACCGGCATCTTGATGCAGCCCGTTTTCAATGCCGCCAAGGCCTTGTCAAAGGGCCTCGCACGGGTTGCTTATGCCGACGGCGAGGACCAGCGCGCCTTGCGTGCCGCGCAGATGGCGATTGATGAAAAAGTGGCCCAACCGATCCTGATCGGGCGTCCTGCAGTCATCAACGCCCGCATCGAAAAAGCGGGCCTGCGCATGCGCCTGGGCGTGGACGTGCACAACGTCAATCCCGAAGACGACCCTCGCTTTCGCCAATACTGGGAACACTACCACCAGTTGATGAAACGCAACGGTGCAACCCCTGATGTGGCCAAGGCGGCGGTGCGGCGCTCCAACACCATCATCGGCGCCTTGATGGTGTCCTTGGGCGATGCCGACGCCATGATTTGCGGCCTGACGGGCAATTACATGACCCATCTGGAACGCATTGACAGTATTTTGGGCAAACGTCCAGGCGCGAACAACTATGCCGCCGTGAACGCCTTGATGACCAACCAAGGCCCCATCTTCATCACCGACACTTATGTCAATGAAGACCCTAACGCGGAACAACTGGCCGAGATCGCCGGCATGGCAGCGCTGGAAGTACAGCGCTTTAACCTTGTACCTAAAGTCGCTTTCTTGTCGCACTCGAGCTATGGCTCTTCCAAGCGCGCCTCTGCACGCAAGATGCGCTTGGCCCGTGACCTGTTTGTGGCGCAACACCCCGACATCGCGTGTGATGGCGAGTTGCACGGCGACGCAGCACTGCAGCCTGAAATTCGCAATGCCTATCTGGAAGACAGCACCCTCTCAGGCTCGGCTAATTTGCTGGTCTGCCCCAATCTGGATGCGGCCAACATTTTGTACAACGTGCTGAAAACCACCACCAGTGGTGGCGTGACGGTGGGTCCTGTCTTGATGGGCGCGGCCGGTACGGCACATATTCTGACGCCCGCAGCAACGGTTCGCCGTATCTTCAACATGACTGCTTTGGCAGCCGCCCCCAATGCAGTCGCCCGATAATGGCACCCTTATTGCTTGACAAGCATCATCATCCCGATTTCATTTGCACTGGAGCCTCAAAATGAGCAAACGTTTCTTCCTCAAAACCACCGCCATGCTGGCCCTTGCGACTGCCATGGGCACCGTCCATGCACAGTCCACGCCGATCAAATTTCAATTGGACTGGCGTTTTGAAGGCCCAGCCGCCTTGTTTTTGACGCCTGTGGCCAAGGGTTATTTCAAAGACGCCAAGTTGGACGTCACTGTGGATGCCGGCAACGGTTCTGGCGGCGCGGTGACCCGTGTGGCCTCCGGTGCCTATGACATGGGCTTTGCCGACCTCGCCGCCTTGATGGAGTTCCATGCCAACAACCCCGATGCGCCCAACAAGCCCGTTGCGGTCATGATGGTGTACAACAACACCCCCGCATCGGTCATGGCCCTGAAGAAGTCAGGCATCAAGACACCGGCTGATTTGTCTGGCAAAAAGATGGGTGCGCCCGTGTTTGATGCGGGGCGTCGCGCCTTTCCTATTTTTGCCAAAGAAAACGGGATCTCGAATGTCGCTTGGACCGCCATGGACCCCCCGCTGCGTGAAACCATGTTGGTGCGTGGTGATGTGGACGCGATCACCGGTTTTACCTTCACCTCCTTGCTGAACATCGAAGCGCGTGGCGTCAAAGCAGAAGACGTGACGATTTTTCAATACCCCGACTTCGGCGTCAAGTTGTATGGCAACGCCATCATTGCATCGCCTAAATTGATCAAAGAAAATCCAGCGGCTGTGAAAGCTTTCCTGGTCGCTTTCACCAAGGGTGCCAAGGATGTCATCACCAACCCGGCTGCCGCCATCAATGACGTCAAAGCACGCGATGGCATCATCAATGTCGAGTTGGAAACACGCCGCATGAAGCTGGCCATTGACACGGTCATCAACAGCCCTGGCGCCCGCGAAGAAGGTTTCGGCCAGATCAGGGGCCCTCGATTGAGCCTGATGGCCTCGCAAGTGTCGGACGCGTTCAACACCAAGTCACGCGTCAACCCCGAAGCCGTCTGGAACGGCAGTTTTCTGCCCACGACCAAAGAGCTGGACATCCTGCCCAAGCCAGCCAAAAAATAAGCCACAAAACAGCCGCATTGCGCATGACATCGCCCAACTTTGTTGACTTTCAAAACGTCTGGCTCGCCTACAACGACGAGCTGTTAGCAGAAAATCATTTCGCCGTCGAAGACATCAACCTGCAAGTCAAACAAGGCGAGTTCATTGCCATTGTGGGGCCTTCAGGCTGCGGCAAATCCACCTTCATGAAGTTGACCACGGGCTTGAAAATGCCCAGCAAAGGTCGCATTCTGGTGGATGGTGCACCGGTCACCGGGCCGCTGAAAATAAGCGGCATGGCGTTTCAAGCGTCATCTCTGCTCCCTTGGCGCACCACACTCGACAATGTCTTGTTGCCCCTCGAAATCGTGGAGCCCTTTCGCTCCAACTTCAAGCAAAAAAGGGCCGAGTACGAAGCCCGTGCCATCCAGTTGCTACAAACCGTGGGCTTGGCAGGTTACGAGAGAAAGTTCCCATGGCAACTCTCAGGGGGCATGCAACAACGCGCCAGCATCTGCCGTGCATTGATTCATGAGCCGAAAATGTTGCTGCTCGACGAGCCTTTTGGTGCCCTCGACGCTTTCACCCGAGAAGAGTTGTGGTGCATATTGCGTGACCTGTGGACCGCACAAAAGTTCAACGTAATTTTGGTCACCCATGATTTGCGCGAATCGGTGTTCCTGGCCGACACGGTGTACGTGATGAGCAAAAGCCCTGGCCGATTTGTGGTCAAGCGCGACATTGACTTGCCGCGCCCCCGCGACCTTGAAATCACCTACACCCCCGAGTTCACCAACATCGTACATGAGCTGCGGGGCCACATTGGTGCCATGCGCCAAACAAGTGCAGTCACCCCACCTTGATCCCGCCATGAAACAAAAAACACTTGAAAGCTGGTCGCCCTGGATTTTATTGGTGGCGACAATTTTGATTTGGCAGGGCTTGTGCTCGGCCTTTCAAGTTTCAGAGTTTATTTTCCCCAGCCCCTGGCGGATTGCGGTGCAAACCATCGAATACCGCGATGTCATTGCGGGCCACGCCTGGCGCACCTACTGGGTCACGATGGCGGGTTTTGGCATTGCCATTGTGGTCGGCGTCTTGCTTGGCTTTGTGATTGGCAGCTCGCGTTTGGCCTATTCGGCGGTTTACCCCTTGATGACCGCGTTCAATGCACTGCCCAAAGCGGCCTTTGTGCCCATCTTGGTGGTCTGGTTTGGCATCGGCATTGGCCCTGCCATCCTGACTGCTTTTTTGATCAGTTTCTTTCCGATCATGGTGAACATTGCGACAGGCTTAGCCACCTTGGAGCCTGAACTCGAAGACGTGCTGCGCGTTCTGGGCGCCAAACGCTGGGATGTGCTGGTCAAAGTGGGCCTACCCCGGTCCATGCCTTACTTTTATGGTTCACTGAAAGTGGCGATCACTTTGGCCTTTGTGGGCACCACCGTGTCCGAGATGACGGCCGCCAATGAAGGCATTGGTTACTTGCTCATCTCCGCCGGTTCAGCCATGCAAATGGGCTTGGCCTTCTCGGGTTTGGTGGTGGTAGGCGCTATGGCCATGGTGATGTACGAACTCTTCAGCTACATTGAAAAGCACACCACGGGTTGGGCCCACCGAGGCTCTCAGAATGAGTAGAAATGGCTGAATTTCAGCTTTTAAAAATACGAGCCTTTGATATTTTTATTACTTTTATAATTATTTGTTGATTTTTATCAATTTTTTCGATTTAATTCCCATAGTAAACATGCGGGAAATTAGTGCGTTTAAAAGCAATCAATTCGAGGAAAACTGATGAACTCAACAGAACTTTCAACCGAGCCCGCCAAAACGGGCCCCAATGCCTTTGACATCGGTTTCATGGCGCTGATGGCTGGCCTGATGGTGTTTGTTTTCTGGTTGACCACCATCAACTATTCTGAAGGCCTGAAAACTGAAGCGGCCAAG
>Ga0164295_10001035_pt1 | contig 23022 bp, 24 predicted proteins | sample GEODES006metaG_FD_111798 | JGI IMG/M metagenome (GOLD analysis project Ga0164295, IMG submission 111798) | Oligotrophic lake water microbial communities from Sparkling Lake, Wisconsin, USA - GEODES006 metaG | ecosystem: Environmental > Aquatic > Freshwater > Lake | place: USA: Sparkling Lake... | reverse complement strand
GTGCTGATCTTGCCTCAGCGGGGCAGGACCGCGGATATTCCGCGCATGACGGCGCGTTTGAGGTTTCCTGCCGCCGACCCCATCGAGGACGCGATCGCAGAGCGGTTCGGCGGATCCAGCACCAATAGGTCGCCTTCGGCGATTCGCCCCGATTTCACCACGGTGCCGTACACCCCCAGGCAGCGGCGAGCGTGCGCGGCGATGGTTCGGGTGATCTCCGGATCCCGGTTGAGATCAGGCTGATCGTGGGACGGTATCACACAGCGAATGGTGGGGATCAGCGGAGCGAATTCCGCCTGCGGTGCGCGCACCAGGCCGCCGCACCAGTCCAGTTCAGGCTGGGGCGAGGTACCGGGGGAGTCGACCACGAACGTGGGCCGGAACCGACGAACGTCGAAATCGGACCCCGGCGCCAGCGTCGACATCGTCTGCATGGCCTGTTCGGTCAGGATGTGCAGCGGATACGCGTCGACGTAGCTCCCGACCGGCGTGGCGTAGCGGGTGATCTCGGCGAGTTTGCGCACCGGGAACATTGACAGGTCCGGCAGCGGCTCATCGGCGCCGACGCCGAAGATGGTGCGCAGGTCGCTCTGAGTGGCAGGCGGTGCGCGGTACTGGTCGCGCTCGGTGATCGCCGGCAGCGCCCGTAGTTCGACATCGCGGTCCAGATAGGTCGACAGCGCCGTGTGGATGGTCGGGTCCGAGCTGGATATCTCCTGGCCGTCGGGGAATCCGATGATCACTTGAGGCGCGTTACCCGGTCCGGCATCCGGATGGGGTTCGTGGACATACCGGGCGGTGCACCACAACAGCCCGGGCAATCGTTTGGCGCTCGTCGTCGCGTCGAGTTCGACGTCCCGGACCGCCCAGGTGCGGTCGGCGAGCAGCCCGAGCGCACCGATATCGGCGGCGACGACCCGGGCGCCTGCCATCGACTTGACCGGGTACTGCCAGATAGCGGTGATGTGACCAGCCTGCACACTTGGCAGCCTACGTGGCGGTCCGTCCTCGGCCGGGTCCGCCGGTTTTGGCTGTCACCGGTTGCCAGTGAGACTATGGAACGGCAACTTTGCGCCAGGAAAGGCACCAGGGCACGCGATGTACGACCAAGTCAACGGATCAGACCCCGCCACCGATATCCAGGATCCGGGCTACCGGATCGACCCGGTACTGGCCCGCAGCTGGCTGCTGGTCAACGGGGCGCAGTACGACAAGTTCGCTCCTGCTGCGCGTTCCCGCGCCGATATCGTAGTGCTGGATATCGAGGACGCGGTGGCCCCGCAGGGCAAGGCCGCGGCGCGGGAGAATGTGCTGCGCTGGTTCAGTGCCGGTAACAACGACTGGGTCCGGGTGAACGGGTTCGGCACCCAATTCTGGTCTGACGATCTGGACATGCTGGCCGGTACCTCGGTGGGCGGGGTCATGCTGGCGATGGTGGAGTCGGTCGACCACGTCATCGAAACGGCGAAACGTCTGCCTGATGTCCCGATCGTCGCGCTGGTGGAAACCGCCCGCGGCCTCGAGCGCATCACCGAGATCGCGGCGACCAAGGGCACGTTCCGGCTGGCCTTCGGGATCGGCGATTTTCGCCGGGACACCGGATTCGGCGAGCACCCCACCACCCTGGCCTATGCGCGCTCACGATTCACCATCGCCGCCAAGGCGTCTCATCTCCCGGGTGCCATCGACGGACCGACGGTGGGTTCCAGCGCGCTCAAACTCAGTGAGGCGACCGCAGTGTCGGCCGAATTCGGCATGACGGGCAAAATCTGCCTGACACCGGATCAGTGCCCGACGGTGAATGAGGGTTTGTCACCGTCGCAAGAGGAGATCACCTGGGCTCAGGAGTTTTTCGCCGAGTACGAACGCGACGGTGGCGAAATCCGCAACGGCTCCGATCTCCCGCGTATCGCCCGCGCCACCAAAATTCTCAACCTGGCCCGCGCCTACGGCATCGAGCTCTCTGAGTTCGATGACCAGGCCGCGCATGCGTCGGCACCGTCGGACACCTACCACTACTGAGTTCGTCGGGCTGGTGAATTCGTCAGTCTGGTGAATTCGTCAGTCTGGTGAATTCGTCAGGCTGGTCAGTCGCCAGCGGCGATCAGGTCGGCGGCCTTCTCGCCGATGACGACAACGGGAGCGTGGGTGTGGCCGCGAATGATGGTGGGCATCACTGACGCGTCAGCGATCCGGAGGCTGTGTACACCACGGACTTTCAGCTGTGGATCGACGACACTGCGTTCGTCGCGGCCCATCCGCGCCGTGCCCACCGGGTGGTAGAGCGTGTGCGAACAGCTTTCGAGGGCGCGCTCGAAGGTCTCGTCGTCAAGACTGCTGCAGTGCAGCGGACGGGCGATCGCTCCCACGACGTTCTTCAGCGCCGGCGACTGAGCGATCGCCGCAGTCACCCGAAGACCCGCCATCATCGCCTCGCGGTCGACACCGTCCGGATCGGACAGATAACGCGGGTCGATGATCGGCTTGGCTGACGGATCGGGGGAGCGCAGCGTGACCGAACCGGTGCTGCGGGGTTTCAGCAGAACCGGACCGGTGGCGATGGCGTGGCCATACGGATCGCCAAGACTTTCTTCGAAGAACGGCGCCGGCGCCCAGATCAACTCGAGGTCGGGAAGCTCGAGATCGGGTCGGCTGCGCACGAACCCGTACGCCTCGCCGACATTGGAGGTCAACATGCCGCGCCTACGCAGCAGGTAATTGGCCAGTTGCTTAGGCTTCTCGGCGTCGAACAAACTGTCGTCGCGCACATCGAAACCCAAGGTGGAAACCAGATGATCCACCAGGTTCTTGCCGACCTCCGGCGCATGGTGCGTGACCCCGATACCGAACTCCGACAGCTCCTTTTCGTCACCGATCCCGGACAGCATCAGCAATTGCGGGGTATTCACCGCGCCGGCACACAACACGACCTCGCGTCCAGCCCGCACCGTCTGTCGGCGGCCATCACCGTCATCGAACTCGACTCCCACCGCGCGGGTGCCGTCGAAGATCACCCGCCGGACCATCGAGTTGGTCAGCAGGGTCAGGTTAGGGCGGTAGAGCACCGGCTTGAGGTAGGCGTCGGCACAGCTCCACCGGGCCCCGCGGCGTTGGGTGACCGCGGTCTCGCAGAAGCCGTCGAGTATCGGACGATCCGGCGAGGTGATCCGGTAGCCCGCCTGCGCGGCGGCCCGCAGCCACGCCGACGTGGACGATCGGGGGCTGCGCTGAGGTGAGATCACCAGCGCGGCATTCTCAACGCGGTCGAAGTACGGCCGCAGATGCGCGTAATTCCAGCCCTCGCCGGCGTGCTGCGCCCACTCGTCGTAGTCCTCGGGGAATCCGGGTACCCACATCATCGCGTTCAGCGACGACGATCCGCCGAGGACCTTGCCGCGCGGCCAGTAGATTTCGCGGCCGCCGACTTCCTTCTGCGGCTCGGTGAGATAGTCCCAGTCCAAGGGGCCGCGGAACAGCTTGGAGAAGGCGGCGGGGATATGGACGAACTTTTCTTTGTCCATGGGCCCGGCCTCGAGCACCACGACCTTGTTACCCGGGTCGGCGCTGAGCCGGTTGGCGACGACCGATCCTGCCGATCCGGTGCCCACCACGACGTAGTCACACTGCATCGGCGCAGTATAGGCAGATCACCATCCGACCAACTCGAGGAGTGCCATGCGTGCTGTGCGGAGTATCGCCGGGGAGCCCACAGTCATCGACATCGACGATCCAGTCGGCGACTGGCCGGTGCTGGATGTCGGCGCGGTGGGCATCTGCGGTAGCGACATGACGCTGCTGAAGTGGAATCTGCCGGTGACCTTGGGCCACGAAATCGCCGGCACCGTCGGTGGGCGGGCCTATTGCGTGGAGCCGACCGTGCGGTGCGGCACCTGCGACCAGTGCGCCATGGGTGCGCCTGCGCGATGCCGGGGCACCGCTCCGCACGGGATCATCGGCGCAGCGTTCGACGGCGGGCTCGCCGACCGGGTGCGGGTGCCACCGGAATGTCTGGTTCCGCTTCCAGATGGACTGCCGGTATCCGACGCCTCGTTGGTTGAGCCGCTGGCGGTGAGTTGGCATGCGCTACAGAAGGTTTCGGCTGTCCCGGGGGAGCGGGTCCTGGTTGTCGGTGGCGGCAGTATCGGGCTACTCGCAGTGGCTGCGGCTCGCTCGCTGGGACTTGACGTCGATCTGGAGTCCCGGCATGACCATCAACGCGCGGCCGGGGAGCGGCTCGGTGCCGGCGTACCGCACGGCGAGTACGAGGTCCTGGTCGAAGCCGCCGGAACCGACTCGGCTTTGGCCAGTTGTGTGCGACAGGCGGCGCCGGGTGCTCGCATCGCGATGGCCGGGTTCGCCCCTGGCAAACGGCAAGTGCCGGGAATGGCTTTCCTGATGAACGAACTGACAATGGTCGGCTGCAGTTGTTACGACAGTGGCAGTGGCGGCCATGAGTTCAGCCAAGCGGCCGCTGTGCTGGCGGCCGACCCCGAGATCGCAGCCACCGTTATCACCCACCGATTTCCGCTGTCGGAGGCGCCAGAGGCGTTCCGGGTGGCTGCTGACCGGGCCAGCGGCGCGATCAAAGTGGTGCTCGAGCCCTAACTCTCACCCGGCTAGCCGGTGGCGGCCAGCTGATCCTCGGTGTGGAACTGCTCCTCGAGCGTTTCCGGTGAGGCATCGCGGTCGATCAATCGGAGATCCGCCCCGCGGGCCGACTCGATGGCGCCCAACCGCCGGGTCAGCTTGTCCGCGGCGTAGGCGGCCAATTCCTCGGGATCGATACCGAACGGGGGCTCGTCGCCGAACTGCTCAGTTCCGGAGTTCACGCTGCCCAGTGCCAGCGGCATCAGTTCGCCCATCCGGTCGGTTACCACCTGCCAGTTGCTGTCATTGGCGGCGACGTGACGGCGACAGGTGAACGTTCCCCAGGCCATATGCCGACGTTCGTCATCGCCGATGTGCTTGATGATCTTCTGCATGCCGGGCAGGATGCCGCGGCTGCTGCACACTTTGTTCCAGCCGAAATAACCGGTAAGGGCCAGACAGCCCTCGACCACATGGTTGTAGGTGACCGAGGCGCGGAGTTGATTGACCGGGCCGGGATCCATGGTCAGCGCAAAGAGGCTGTCGGGCAGTTCCCGGGTGAAGATCTCCGAGAGCGGCTCGTTGGATTCGACGTACTCGTGCAGATCGGTCGTCACGCCCACCGCGTCGAACCACAGCCGAAACGCGAGGGCGTGTTTGGCCTCTTCATAGACGAATTGGGTCAGATACATCTCATCGGCGAATCGCCCCTCGGCGGCCATCGCGGCCACGAACGGCTGTAGGTCCTGGGTCACCGACTCCTCACCGGCCAGGAACTGGGCAGCCAGCAAGGTGGTGTACTCGCGCTCATCGTCAGTCATCGCCGCGAAGTCCCTGGCGTCCTGGCTCAGATCGATATCGGCCGGGTTCCAGTGCTTGGCGTTGCCCTTGTTGAAGAGCCGCATCGGGAAGGACTCCTGGCTCAGCCCTCCGGCGCCCAGGGAGGCGTAGCCGGTCCGCTTGCCGTGTTCAATGGTGCGTGTCATGTTCCGATAATAGAACCGGTGTCCCGGACGCGAGCATAGAACCGGTTTCCCGGACAGGGTTGCCGGACGAGAACTACAGTCCGGACACTATGACAGCCCGGCCGAGTCCCGTGCGCCTGCACCACGAACCCGTCAGCATGCGTCGGCTCAGCCGGCGATTCGCCGTGGTGGGGGTCGATATTCCCGCCGGGCGCCTGCGCGAGATCGCCGACGGCGATCCGGCCACCGAGGCCGAGATCGTCGACGTGAACTTCGCCCTCGTCGCCACCGCCACCCTCGCCGACGAACGCCGCACTCAACGGGGTCGCACGCGTCGGCGGCTCCTGTACTGGTTCATGGTGTCGGGCGCGATCTTGGTGACGCTGAACCTGCTGGCGTGCCTCGGGTTCGTGCTGTTCCTACTCGCCCAACATTCGCAGACGTACTGAGCGGGCTTTTACGACACCACGTGCGTGTCGGCAACGTCGAGAGCCGCATCCAGAATTGCCAGACCGTCGGCGATCTCGGCGTCGCTGACATTGCACGGCGGGCAGACATGGATGCGATTGAAGTTGGCGAACGGCAATAAGCCACCTGACTTACATGCCGCCACAACGTCATTCATCGCAGGACTGCTGGCGCCGTAGGGTGCCAGCGGTTCCCGGGTCTTGGGGTTCGAGACCAGTTCCAGCGCCCAGAACACACCCAACCCACGAACCTCACCGATCGACGGATGCCGCTTCGCCAACTCGTGCAGGCCGGGTCCGAGCACCTTCTCGCCGATTCGCGCGGCGTTGTTCACCATCCCCTCGTCCTCCATGGCGGTGATGGTCGCCACCGCGGCCGCGCAGGCCAGGGGATGCCCGGAGTAGGTGAGCCCGCCGGGGTAGGCACGGTCGGCGAAGGTGTTGTAGATCGCGTCATTGATCGCCACGCCCCCGAGGGGCACGTAGCCCGAGGTGACGCCCTTGGCGAAGGTCAGCAGATCCGGTACGACATCGAAATTGTCGATACCGAACCACTTCCCGGTGCGGCCGAAGCCGGCCATCACCTCATCGGCGATGAAGACGATGCCGTGGCGGTCGCAGATCTCCCGCACGCCCGCCATATAGCCGGGCGGGGGCACCATGATGCCGGCGGTGCCGGGAACCGATTCCAGGATGATCGCGGCGATCGTTGCCGGGCCCTCGTGGGCGATGAGTCGCTCGAGGTAGTCCAGTGCTCGTTCGGACTCTTGGTGCTCATTGTCGGAGTAAAACGATGAGCGATACAGGAATGGGCCGTTGAAGTGCACAACCCCGGCACTGCCGTAGTCGTTGGGGTAGCGCCGCGGGTCGCCGGTGAGATTGACCGCGGTGTCGGTGCCGCCGTGGTACGAGCGGTACCGGGAGAGCACCTTGCGCCGACCGGTGTGCAGACGCGCCATCCGCACCGCGTGCTCGACGGCATCCGCACCCGCGTTGGTGAAGAACACATGGTTCAAGTCACCGGGAGTGCGCTCGGCAATAAGCCGCGCGGCCTCGGAACGAGCAGCGTTGGCATGCTGCGGCGCGATCGTGCAGAGCTTGGCGGCCTGGTCGGCAATCGCCGCAATGACTTTCGGATGCTGGTGGCCGATATTGGTGAAGACCAGTTGCCCCGAGAAGTCGAGCAACCTGGTGCCCTCTCCGTCCCAGATGTAGGAGCCCTCTGCCGCGACCACGGTCATCGGCTTGATCTGGGCCTGAGCCGACCACGAATGGAAGACGTGCTGGCGGTCGAGTTCGTAGGCACGCCGCCCCTCGGCGATGGCGGTGTCGATGTTCTGTCCGCTTGGCAGGACGGTCTCGGTGGTCGTCATGGATGCAAAGTTTACCGCCGGACACAACCGCGATGACCGAGCCGTCGATTACCACCGTTCGGCCACGTTTGACACCGCGGACAACACCGTTGGATCACGGTTCGACAAAGTGCCCTGCACGGATGGAACAACGGGTAGTAGCGCACGGTTAGGTGTTGTACAAGTGACAGAAGTGACTGGTGTGAAATACCTCGAACATGTCGTCGTCGAGTCTCACATCAGCAATGAGCAGGGGCGTTCCGGACATCAGTCCGGTCCCGCCCCGGGAAGGGCATTGAGAGACGTGAAGCGTTTTTGTGTCGCACTTTTAGGGCTGTTGATGCTGATCGTGACGCCCGCCCTGGTATCGGTTCCGGCCACGGCGGCCCCGGTGTTGAGGGATCAGGCGGTAAATCTTGTGATCGCGCGCGGGCTAGCCCAACGTGGCGTGCCGTACTCGTGGGGAGGCGGCGATATCAACGGCCCCAGCCTCGGTAACGGCCCCGGCGCGAGCACCGTCGGCTTCGACTCCTCCGGTCTGATCCAGTACGTCTATGCCGGCGTGGGTGCCAAACTGCCGCGGTCTTCGGGCGCGATGTACAACGTCGGAGAAAAAGTCACTCCCGAGCAGGCATTGCCCGCCGACTTGCTGTTCTACGGACCGGACGGCACCCAGAGCGTGACGATGTTCCTCGGCAACAATCAGATGCTCGAGGTCACCGAGGCTGGCGTCGTCGTCTCACCGGTTCGCACCACTGATATGGCGCCGTATCTGATCCGGATCATCGCCTAGCGGTTTTCAACACCGCCACAACGACTCCTGGGCAACGCTGGCCACCAGCGTGCCCAGGTTGTCGTGGATGGACCCGAAAGCCAGCCCGCGCGCGTCGCTGTGGCTGACTGCCACGGCGTCATAGCAGTGCCACTGGTGCGGGTCGACCGGGCGATGCAGCCAGAGCGAGTGGTCCAGGCTGGCCGCACCGCCGGGGCCGGGCTCCTGCTGCCCGGGGGGACGTGCAGTGCTGACCATGCCGAGGTCGGAGACGAAGGTCAGGGCGCAGGCCCGCAGCAACGGGTCATCCTCGATCGGCTCGCGGGAGCGGAACCAGAACGGCTGTTGCGGCCAGGTGGTGTCCGCACCGGCTGCCATCCGAGTCTCGTAGTAGTCGGCCCAGCGCTCCGGGGGAGTCACTACCGCGGTGGCCTGATCTAGCGGCAGCCGTAGCGAGGCTGGGCGTTGCCAGTCGACAGTCTGTTCCGGAGCGTGAAACGAGGCCAACATCTCGAAGATCGGCACGCCGTCCTGACTGGCGGTGATCCGGCGGGTATCGAACGAGCGGCCATCGCGAGTCGGCTCCACGACGTAGTCGACGTCAACACCGACCCGACCGCCCTTGATGAAGTACGCATGCAGCGACTGCGGCAGCCGCCCGGGGTCCACGGTCGCACCGGCGGCGGCCAACGCCTGGGCAGCAATGAGGCCGCCAAACAGACGGGGACCCGAACCCAGAGCCACCGATGTCCGGAATCGCCTGCCATCACCGTCGAGTCGCACCAGGTCGGCAATCCAGCTCCGCATGCTCCTCCAGTGGTCGTCGAGAACGGGCTCAGGATAGTCGCCCCGCCGAGACTGCCCCATGGAGTGGGCCCACGCCTGCCGCAAGCAGTATCTGAGCGACGATCTGCGGACATTCGGGAATCAGGTGCTGCGCGATATGTTGGTGGGGTGCTCAAATCCCTGACTGATACTTACCGCCGGACCGGGGCGGACGTTCCCTACGGGAACCCGCTGCCCTCACACGGCACCGAGATGGAGGGCTGGTTCTGGCGGGTCACCGACGAAGCCAGCGGCCGGGCCCTCATCGCTCTGTGCAGCGTCAACCGGCATCCGGCGGGAGATTGGTCCACCACCGCGGTCGGCGTGCATCCGGGCCTGGTGGTGCGGTCCGCAGCACTGGACGGCGCCCGGGCCCAGGAGTCACCGTTCGCCGTCACCGCCGGCACCGGTTCGGATAACTTCACCGTCGGCACTGACCGGGTCCGGTTCGAACTCGGCGACCTACGCCTGAATATGGACATCACCGATCCGGTCACCTGGCCCAAAGCCTTCGGCGGCGGTGGCGTGTTTTCCGCCATCCCCTTCCTCAACCAATACTGGCATCCCTACTACCTTGGCGGAAAAGCAAGCGGGACAGTCGAATACGGATCTGAAAGCTGGTCATTCGTCGGGGCAAAGATCTACGCCGAGCGTAACTGGGGCAAAGGATTCCCGCTGCGGTGGTGGTGGGGGCAGGCGCACGATTTCGGCGCTGATGACGTCTGTGTCGCATTCTCCGGCGGACTGCTCTCACTCGGGCCGATCGCCCGGGAGGTCAGCGGGATCGTGGTCAGGCTGGGCGACAAGGTGATCCGCATGACGCCACCGGTGCTGGTCCGCTCCGAGGTGGGGGACAACCAGTGGTTCATTCGCGGCAAATCGCTGCGGTATGAGATCGAACTGGAAGGCGACGGCAGGCACCTGCCACCTCATGTTCTGCCGGTGCCGCTGCCGGCCGAGCGCCGCAATATCGATACCGACTTCGAGCACCTCGGCGGCCGGCTGCGTCTCACCGTGCGCGAATCGGGGCGCCTGCTCTTCAACGGAACCTCCGAACTGGCCGCACTCGAGGTGGGAACCCGGCCGAAATGACGGACCCGACGACAGTAGGTATGCCATGAGCTTCAACACCCCCGCGGGCAGCCGCGGCGTCTCCCAACCCGGGTTCGCCAAACAATTCCTCAAACTGTTCAACAGGTTCTCCGCCGGACGTATCCGCAAGACCGGAAAGTTCGGCGAACTGCCATCCCTGGTGCTGACGACGCTGGGCAGCAAGAGCGGGCTGGAGCGCAAGACCCCACTGGCCTACTTTCCTGCCGACGGTGGCGGCTGGCTGATTGTCGCCTCATTCGCCGGAGCGGTGAAGAACCCGAGCTGGTACTACAACCTCGCCGCGCACCCCGAACAGGTGTCCATCGAATTCAGCGGACGCACGGAAGCGGTTATCGCAGAACAACTTCACGGCCCAGAACGGGAATCCGCGTGGCGCCAGATCACCGCGGTATCTCAGCGTTTCGCCGACTATCAGGACAAGACCGACCGGGAACTACCGGTCATCCGGCTAAGAGCACGGCAGGCGTAGCTAGTCTGGTCATCGTGACGACATCGTGGTCTCCCAGCAGGCTCGGCAATCTGACCGGCCGGCGCATCATTGTGACCGGAGCCACCAATGGCGTGGGCCTGGGAACGGCACATGCGCTTGCTCGAGCGGGCGCCCACGTCTTCCTGGCGGTCCGCAACACAGAACTGGGGCACCAGCGCGCCGCCGAGATGGGTGGGTCGACGTCGGTGATCGCTCTTGATCTGTCCGACCTCGCCTCGGTACGTGCATTCCCAGAGCTCGTCGAGGGGGACATCGACATCCTGATCAACAATGCCGGCGCGGTAACTCAGCACCGCACTGAGACGGTGGACGGATTCGAGACAATGCTCGGCACCAACGCGCTGGGCCCGTTTGCATTGACCAATCTGCTGCTGCCCCGAATCCGCTCGCAAATCATCAATGTCGGCTCCGATGCGCACCGCTCGGCAACACTGCGCCCAGACGATATGCACCTGCGCCAGCACAAGTGGACGCCGATGGGCGCCTACGCCCGATCGAAACTGGCCGTGATGTTGTGGGGCCTGGAGCTCGATCGCCGACTACGTGCCGCCCGATCACCGCTCGTGAGCCAGCTGACCCACCCGGGGTGGGTGGCCTCGAATCTGTCGCACGTCTCCGACTCCCCGCTGATGGCACTGACTCACCGGGTGGTCAAGACTGCGGCCGACCGGCTGGCCAATGACATCGATGAGGGCGCGGCACCCACCCTGTACTGCATCAGCGAACCCATCCCTCCCGGCAGCTACGTCGGAGTCAGTGGCTGGCGCGGGCTGCGGGGCGGCCCGGTGCTCATCGGCCGCTCGGTGGTGGCCTGCGATTACGAGGCCGCGGCTCGATTCGTCGAATTCGCCGAAGCCGAGACCGGCACGACGCTGGCGGTCTAGCGGACTCGGGCAGAACTGCTCAGCGGCCACGCCATTCTGGTTTGCGCTTCTGGCGCCATGCCCGCATGCCCTCGGCAACATCCACGGTGGCGCCGGCGACCTTGCGCATGACCTCACCGAAGCGCACCGATTCGATCCAGCCCATATCCGCGGTACGCCAGGCCACCTCCTTGGTCGCCCGCTGGGCCAGGGGAGCGGCTTCGGTGAGCACTCGCGCCCAGGCGTGAGCCTGACCCTGCAGCTCGTCCGGCTCGACCAGCTTCCACACCAGGCCGGTTTCCTTGGCGCGTTGCGCGCTGACCGGCTTGCCGGTGAGTAACAGTTCCATCGCGTTGGCCCAGCCCACCCGCTGGGGGAGCCGGATGGCACCGACGATGGTGGGAATTCCGAGACCAACCTCGGGAAAACAAAAAGTGGCCTCGGTGCTGGCGAACACGAAATCGCAGAACAGCACACCGGTCAGTCCGTAGCCGATACACGGTCCATGGACCGCAGCGATCGTCGGCTTGAACAGTTCCATCCCGCTCTCGAAAGAGTTGATGGTGGGCTTCTCCCAGAACGTGCCGCCGAAGGTCCCGACCGAGCCCTCGCCGTCCTTGAGATCAGCACCGGCGCAGAAGACGTCGCCGGCGGCGGTCAGCACCCCGACCCAGGCGTCCTGATCGTCGCGGAACCGGTTCCAGGCCGCATTGAGGTCCTCGCGCATCGTCCCATTGATGGCATTGCGCGCCTCGGGCCGGTTCAGCGTGATGGTGGCGATATGGTCGCGCAGTTCATAGGTGACGAGGCTCATGGCTGAACAGTAGTTTCACGGCCGATCTCGGCCTGTGGGACGGGCCAAGTCGACGTGCGATGTGGTTTCAGATTATGGTGAAAGTTGTGAGCGTTAAGCCCGGCCTGAAGGCCAAGTCCCCGGATTCGGGCGTTGGGGATTCGGGCGTCGGGGATTCCGAGGTCAGGGATTTCGTTGAGCAGCTGGGTGGCTACTTCGAGTCCAACGGGTTGACCCGGCTATCCGGTCGGCTGCTGGGGTGGCTGCTGGTATGCGAGCCGGAGCGGCAGTCCTCCGAGGAGTTGGCAGTGGCGCTGAACGCCAGTAGTGGCGGAATCAGCACTAACGCCCGGCTGCTCATCCAATTCGGGTTCATCGAGAGGGTGGCGGTCGCCGCAGACCGTCGGACATACTTCCGGCTTCGTCCGAACGCATTTGCCGCAGGGGAGCGTCAACGTATCCGCACCATGGCCGATCTGACCGCCATGGCCGATACCGGCTTACGGGCAATGAGCGGGTCGCCACCCGCACGTGCGCGCCGGCTGCAGGAGATGCGCGCCCTGTCCTCCTATATGGCTCAGGTGCTCACCGATGCACTCGCCGAGTTCAGCGACCCTCGCAGGGATGCACTGTGATGGCATCAAAGTCCTCAACCTGCGGGCAAGTAGAAGGATAAACGTGCTCCGTCTGCTCAAGCGTGCGTGGATTCCGCTTGTCCTAGTGCTCGTCGCGGTCGTCGCCGCGTTCACCGTCGACCGGATACGCGGCTTCTTCGGCTCCGAGGGTGTCCTGGTGACGCCCAAGGTCTTCGCCGACGACCCCGAATCCTTCGATCCGAAAGTGGTCCGCTACGAAGTGATCGGCACGGGTACTTACGCCAACATCAACTATCTGGACCTCGACGCCAAGCCACAACGCATCGACGGCGCTGCTGTGCCGTGGTCGCTCATCCTGGAGACAACGGCGCCGTCCGCGGCGCCCAATGTCATCGCCCAGGGCGACGGCGCTTCGATTACCTGCCGCATCATCGTCGACGACGTGGTGAAGGACGAGAGGACGGTAACCGGCGTGAACCCGATGACCTTCTGCTTCCTGAAGTCCGCATGACCGCCCCCGCGCAGGCCGCGCCCATCGACGCACCCCCGCCGCCGCATGCCGAACGGTCGTTCGCGGCCCGCACCATCCGCACGTTCGCCGTTCCCATCCTGCTGGCCTGGATCGCACTGATCGCCTTCCTCAACGTCACCGTGCCGCAACTGGAAGAAGTCGGCCAGATGCAGGCGGTATCGATGAGTCCGGATGCGGCTCCGTCGATGATCGCGATGAAACGCATTGGGCAGGTGTTCGAGGAGGGCAACTCCGACAGCTCGGCCATGATCGTGCTGGAGGGCCAGCAGCCTCTGGGCGAGGCTGCGCACGAGTTCTACGACCAGATGCTCGCCAAGCTCACGGCCGACACCAAGCACGTGGAATCCGTGCAGGACTTCTGGGGCGATCCACTGACCGCCACCGGGGCGCAGAGCAGCGACGGCAAGGCGGCCTATGTCCAGATCAAACTCGCCGGCAATCAGGGCGAGCAGCTGGCCAACGAGTCGGTCGCCGCGGTCAAGGAGATCATCGACGGTCTGCAACCTCCGGATGGTGTCAAGGTCTTCGTGACCGGATCGGCCGCCATGGTCGCCGATCAGCAAGCCACCGGCGACAAGAGTCTGCGGGTGACCGAGATGGTGACGTTCGTGGTCATCATCACGATGCTGCTGTGGTTCTACCGCTCGATCATCACGGTGCTACTGGTGCTGACCGCGGTGGTGCTGTCCCTCGCCTCAGCCCGTGGAGTAGTGGCCTTCCTTGGCTACCACCAGATCATCGGGCTGTCGACGTTCGCAACCAGCCTGCTGGTGATGCTGGCGATCGCGGCTGCGACCGACTACGCGATCTTCCTCATCGGCCGCTATCAGGAAGCACGGGGAGACGGCGAAGATAAGGAATCGGCCTACTTCACCATGTTTCAGGGCACGGCCCACGTGGTACTGGGATCCGGATTCACGATTGCCGGGGCGACGTTCTGTTTGAGCTTCACCCGGCTGCCGTACTTCCAGACCATGGGTGTGCCGTTGGCGATCGGCATGACGGTCGTGGTGATCACAGCACTCACCGCAGGAAGTGCACTTGTGGTGGTGGCGGGTCGCTTTGGCCTGCTGGAGCCCAAGCGGACGATGCGGGTTCGGGGTTGGCGCAAGATTGGGGCGGCAGTTGTCCGCTGGCCTGGGCCCATCCTCATCGCCACGGTGGCGTTGGCCTTGGTCGGCCTGTTGACGCTGCCCGGCTACCGCACCAACTACAACGACCGCAATTACCTGCCGAAGGACACCTCGGCCAACGAGGGTTACGCCGCCGCGGACCGGCACTTCTCGCAGGCCCGGATGAATCCCGAAGTCTTGATGGTCGAGAGCGACCACGATCTGCGCAACTCGGCGGATTTCCTCGTGATCAACAAAATCGCGAAAGCCATCTTCGCGGTGGAGGGTATTTCGCGTGTGCAGGCCATCACCAGGCCGGAGGGGACGCCGATCGAGCACACCTCGATCCCGTTCTTGATCAGCATGCAGGGCACCTCTCAGAAGCTGACCCAGAAGTACAGCGAGGATCTCACGGCCAAGATGCTCAAGCAGGCCGACGATATGCAGACCACCATCGGACAAATGCAGCGGATGCAGAATCTCACGCAGCAGATGTCCGACGTCACCCACGGCATGGTGGTGCAGATGCGCAGCATGGTGGGTGACATGAAGGATCTGCGCGATAGCATCGCCAACTTCGATGACTTCTTCCGGCCCATCCGCAACTACTTCTACTGGGAACCGCACTGCTACGACATCCCGGTATGCGCGGCGATCCGATCGATATTCGACAGCATCGACGGTGTCGACACCCTGACCGACGCCATTCAGACCCTGCTGCCCCTGATGGAACGTCTGGACACGCTGATGCCCCAGTTGGTGGCGATGATGCCCGAAATGATCGCCACCATGGAAAACATGAAAGCGATGATTCTGAGCATGCATTCCACCCAGAAGGGGATGCAGGATCAGATGGCGGCCATGCAGCAGGATTCATCGGCCATGGGAGAGGCGTTCGACGCGTCACGTAACGACGACTCGTTCTATCTGCCCCCGGAGATATTTGAGAACGCTGACTTCCAACGGGGTATGGAGCAGTTCATTTCGCCCAACGGACACGCTGTCAGGTTCATCATTTCGCATGAGGGCGATCCACTGTCCGCCGAGGGTATTCAGCGTATCGATGCGATCAAGATGGCCACAAAGGAAGCCATCAAGGGCACCCCACTGGAGGGGTCGACGATCTACCTCGGCGGAACCGCCTCGATGTTTGAAGACCTATCCATCGGTAACGCCTATGATTTGATGATCGCCGGTATCGCTGCACTGGCATTGATATTCGGCATCATGCTGATCATCACGCGCAGCGTGGTGGCGGCGGCGGTCATCGTCGGTACAGTCCTGCTGTCGTTGGGCGCATCGTTCGGGCTTTCGGTTCTCATCTGGCAGCACATCTTCAATATCGAACTGCACTGGATGGTGTTGGCGATGGCTGTCATCATCTTGTTGGCTGTCGGCGCCGACTACAACCTGCTCCTGGTTGCGCGACTCAAAGAGGAGATACCCGCGGGAATCAACACGGGCATCATCCGCGCGATGGGCGGTAGCGGATCGGTGGTCACCTCAGCCGGACTGGTGTTCGCCATGACCATGATGTCGTTCGCGATCAGTGATTTGAAGGTGCTCGCGCAGGTCGGAACGACAATCGGGATGGGCCTGCTGTTCGACACCCTGGTGGTCCGCGCCTTCATGACGCCGTCCATCGCCGCACTACTCGGGCGATGGTTCTGGTGGCCGCAAAATGTCCGACCCCGGCCGGTGCCACAGCCGTGGCCGACACCGATTCGCAGCTTGGTGCCGACGCAACGGTCTGAATGGGTCAGCCGGTGACGGCGAGGATCTTGATCGCGAAGACGAGGGTGTCACCGGGAAGGATCCCGGCCCTGGGCTCACCGTCGGGGTAACCGTCGGCAGATACCATGGCGACCGCGACCGTCGAACCGACCTTCTGCCCGGCGATGGCCTTCTGGAATCCCGGCACAACTCCGGTGAGCGGGAACTCCACCGGGGCGCCGCGTTCGTAGCTGCTGTCGAACACCGAGCCATCGCGGCCGTTGACGCCCATGTAGCACACCGACACCGTCGCCGACGGTGCCACAACCGGTCCATCACCGGCCTGCAGCGTGCGAACCTGGGTCTGGGTCACGCTGAACGGTGTGTCGACATTGACCAGCGGGGCAGTGGTCGCGGTGGACCCGCTGACCGCCACGCTGCCGGTGGCGCCCGCCAGCGTCCACTCGGGTGTGGTGCCGCTCTGTGGCAGGGCCATCGGACACGGGCTGGGCGGAGCTGCGGTTTCGGTCACCGAGGACGACACTTTGTCCACGGTGCTGCTGGCCGACATATCGGTCTTGGAGCTGCAAGCGGCAAGCATCATGACCAACGACGCGCCGCAGGCGACGACGGCGACAGTAGAGGACGTACGGGATGTTTTCACGGTGCCTTACGCTACAGCCGACCGCCGCCTGTTGAGGAAGTGCCGCTCCGACGAGATTGCCGGTCATGCCACCCGAGTGCTGGCTGAGCAGACCGCCGCCGTTGACCCGAGCCGGCTGGGTGAGAACTGCCAGCTCAGGGGATTGCATCCGATGGTCTAGTGGGTTTATCTGACCTGACATAATGTGGCTTATCGGCAAAACACTGAACTGGCCAGACCCCGGATAGCCGGCTTGCCACCCATTCCTGTCGACCATTCGATCACTGTCTGCTGCGCCCGTCTGCCGTGCTGTAGTCCCCTGGCTCGTCGCCGCTCCGCGGCAACGCTGACGACGAGTACGCCACTGGGGTAACAGCGCTATGCCGGTAGTCCGGAGCGGCCGCCGCTCGTGCGTGCCGACCGAATGGCCCGGCCGGCCCAATCCACCCCTTCCGTCCCGAAGGGCCTCGTCCACCTCAATTCGTCACAGTGACGAATTGAGGTGTCAATCATGGTCCCCGTGGGACTCGGGCCGATTAGATCCTTACGCGTCACGGTGGCGAATGAAGTCGATGAGCGCATTCGCGACTTCGCGCGAATACAGCAGCGACAGGTGCCCGTGACCGTCGACGGCGATATCGCGGCCCCCTCGCGATGCGAGCTGACTGGTCGAGGGCGGATGCACGATATTGTCGTGCGTCGAGTACACACTCAAAGTCGGCGCCGGTACCTGTCGCGACTGTCGCTCCCGCACAAACGGTGCGCCCTCTCGTAACTCACCTCCCACGCGACCCAGAATCGGACCACGCCACTTGACGCCACCATGCGGCGTTCCCACGGTGATGCACTGCGCTACCCGTGCCATGCCCGCCGGCGAATGCGCGTACTCCAAAGCAATCAGCCCGCCAAGTGAGTGTGCAACCACAATGACTCTGCGCTCCCCCGTCTGCGCACAGACGGAATCTACAAACCTGCCCAACCGGGCGGCATCGCGGTCGATGGGTTCAAACCACGGGTAGTTGAAGCCGAACAGCGGACCGAGTGAGGCGCGTGTGAACTGCCGCGCGAGCCACCAGAAGTTCGATCTGTTCTGGAAGTATCCGTGCACGAAGATCACCGGAATGCCATCTCCAAGGCCCATCACACGACCCTTGAAATAGTAGAGCGGCACGAGCGGCTGGGTGATGATCACATAGAACAGTTCGCGCAGCATCGCCGCTGCATGGTGGAGTCCCGGCCGGGCTTCGACGTGGCGCGCCATCGCGAAGTACGAAACGAACAAGTAGACACACGCACCGAGCACGAGGCCGCCACAGACCCCCAGGGTGATGAGTTCGACGAGCCGTGCGGTCACGGGCCGAATCGTAACGCGGCATGACACGACGGGGGCCGGTGACCAGTCACGCGGCCGAGATCACGCCCGTCGCCTTGTCCACGCTAATCGTCACGATCTTTTCCACAGAGGGCCGGTCCGCCATCGACTCGCCAGGCGCGCGTTCCAGATAGGTGTAGACGAAACGACCATCCTTGAGCGCGACCGTCTGGGGATCGATTCGGTCACCCAGAGGCACCGCGTTCGACGCGTGATAGGAACCAACCTCGTTGATCGCCACGACGGCGTAGTAGAAGGTGCCACTGCCGCCAGGATCGTTTTGGATCAGAAGTGCCGCATCCGGATCCCCGTCGCCGTCGGCATCGCCGGCGACGGGATCGCCGACGATCCGGACGGTGTTCTTTGTGGCCGAACCCCGCTGGGCCGCCGTCTCGGCAACACCATCGGTCATGACGAATGTCTGGCCGTCAATCGTGATAGCAAGATCCGTGATTTCCGGCGAGGGCTGTCGATCACCAAGGATATCGCCACCGTCAGTGAAATTGAAGCGGATGAAACCGGCGATCGCGACAGCACCGACAAGGACGCCAAGAACCGCCATCGAAACGAGTAGTGGTTTGCGCACAGTGGACAAGGATAACCGGATTCAGAATCAGGTCACAGTGTTGTGACTGGTAATCCCCGCTGGGCGCGCGCAGCCAACACGATTCCCTCGGCAGTTTTAAAGGCATCGGAATCTACATGGAACGGCTCGATGGGCAGTCGTGCTGCCTGGCGCAGAATCATCACCGCTAGTGCTGCACTGGTTGTACTGGGAACGACGAGCAGGCTGATTTCGGCCGTAGCTCCGGTGAGCGTCATCACCGGCTGGCGTTTGCATTCACCGCCGTAGAACGTCATCCGCGGCGGGCCGTCGAGCGACCAATTGACATTGATATCCACGATCTCGCCCAGCCGACCCTTGAGAGTTGAGATCAACTCGGGCAACTCGCGGGCGGTCCGCACGGTCCGCAACCACCATGCGCCATCGATGTCACGGCCCAATTCCGAGGCCAACGTCAGTCGAAGTCGAGACGCCGGGCGGCGCTCATCACGTTCTCTGATCATCAGGTCCTTCGGGCACAAGCGAGCAGGTGGCGTCGCACGTTCAACTCAAGAGGTGTGTGTTCTACGCTACACCGTTGACTTCTTTACGTCGTCAGTGCGCTACACTTAGGCCAACGTCGATTTCGCTTCGTGCGATCCCGACCTACGTCGTGGAATGAATGATCATCTCACCTCCGCGCCAGATGTGGTTTTAGCTAGAAAAATCCTCTGCGCGTCGACTCGGATGTTCCGTGCGGCCAAGCACATACGTCTCGCGGCGATCGATTTTGCCCTCCGGCAATCTCGCCACACACGTGCTTTGGCGCGCGACTCAATGGTCGTGGCTCAAGCACACCGTTTGCCTGAAAGGCATCCCCCAATGACTACCACTCCATCCTTCGCCGAACTCGGCGTCCCGAACGCGCTCGTGACTGAGCTGATAAAGCTCGGTATCACCGCACCTTTCCCCATCCAGGTCGAAACCCTTCCCGATACTCTGTCCGGCCGAGATGTCCTCGGTCGAGGCAAGACGGGCAGCGGCAAGACTCTGGCCTTTGCGATCCCTCTGGTGAGCCGACTCAACGGCGGCAAGCGCAGCCCCAGCCAACCGTCGGGTCTGATCCTGGCGCCTACCCGTGAGCTCGCCACCCAGATCGCCGCTGCGCTGGAGCCACTGGCGCAGTGCTACGGCATGAAGGTCACCACGATCTTCGGCGGCGTGCCGCAAGGCCGTCAGGTGAGCGCGTTGCGCTCGGGTGTCGACATCGTGGTGGCCTGCCCGGGCCGGCTCGAGGACCTGATGAAACAGCGCATGGTGAACCTCGACCGTGTCGAGATCACCGTGCTGGACGAGGCTGACCACATGGCCGACCTCGGCTTCCTGCCCGCGGTGACCCGCATTCTGGCCGCCACACCGTCCGGCGGCCAGCGCATGCTGTTTTCGGCGACGCTGGACAACGGAGTCGACAAACTCGTCGATCGGTTCCTGCGTAATCCGGTGATGCACTCAGTCGATGAGGCGAATTCGCCGGTGTCGAATATGACCCACCATGTGTTCCACGTCGACGGTGTCGATGCCAAGAAGGCGCTCGTGCATCGACTCGCTTCAGGCAATGGTCGCCGCATCCTGTTCCTGCGCACCAAGCATCAGGCCCGCAAGCTTGCCAAGCAGCTCACCGAGGCGGGAGTTCCGTCTGTTGATCTGCACGGGAATCTCTCGCAGCCGGCCCGTGATCGCAACCTCGCGAAATTTGCCGCCGGTGATGTCATGGTTCTGGTTGCTACCGATATCGCAGCCCGCGGCGTTCACGTCGATGATGTGGAGTTGGTGGTGCATATCGATCCGCCCGCTGAGCACAAGGCATACCTGCATCGGTCGGGGCGCACCGCGCGCGCCGGCGGCGCTGGTGACGTCGTCACCGTCGTCTTGCCGGAGCAACGTAAAGAGACTCAGGCGCTGATGCGCAAGGCCGGGATCACCGTGACCCCGCAACGGGTCGCCGCGGATTCTGAAGCCGTGCACACTCTCGTAGGCGAGGCCGCGCCGCACCGGATCCTGGCTCCTGAAGTGACGTCGTCGCAACCCAACCGTCCGCGCCGTCCGGAGAACGCCGGTCAGCGTCGCGGTCGCGGTAATGCGCCGGCGGCGAATCAGCCGGGCCGCAGCAGGTCGGGCGCGCCCCGTCGTCGCAGCAGTGGTGCCCGAACGCACTGATCTGCGAGCAATTAGCGGGGTCGCGGCGTTCCTCAGTCGAGGCGGAGGAAGTACGACAGTGTCCGCGGGGCGACTTCGTTGCCCCCGAACCATCCGCTGACCCGTGCCGCAGTCCAGACGTTCGGTGCCAGGCCCGACGGATACGGCTTGTACACGGTGCGACCCCCGTAGCTGAGGGTGATTCCGGAGTAATCGACCGCGAACTCAAATGTCTCGCCCACCGGCACCGAGATCACCTCATAGCCGGGCGATAACGGATTTTCGTTCGGCAGGATTCTGGCTTTATTGACGTTGTAGAACGGGGCGATCTCGAATTCCAGCGTGGTCAGGTTGTACCGCCAGCCGACCATGGCGGCATCGCGATCCGGCTCCAGCGGTGTGAAGGCGATCCCGGTGAATTTGTTCCAGTCGTACTGGTCCACGTCTTTGAGGTCGTAGGCCGAATTGCTGATGAAGGTGCCGGTACCGACCGTCTGCTGGATGAAGTATCCGAAACTGTTTGGGATGGCGAAGTGCGTTCCCTTATAGATCGTGATCTGCCGTCCACGGGGGTCAGACCACGGGAAGGTGACCGGGGCCGCATCGGTGACCGACGCGGGTGGCTTGGCAATGGACGTGCGGGCCTGCCGCCACGGGACGGGCACTGCAAGTTCAGATACTGCAAATTCGGGTATTGGGGATTCGGCCACGACAGGAGCGACGGTTGCCGACGCGAGCGTGGCGGCACGTGGCGCAGTGGCCGACCGCAGCGCTATGCGTGCTCTGGCCGGGTCGCGGTTGCCCGCCGATGCACGGCGCGCAGGCGCTGCGGTGTGCTGACCGGAATCGGCTCGTGCGGACGGAGCGTTGGGGTCGGTTGGCGCAGCTGAGGCCTGTGCACAGGTAGCGAAGCCGATAACGACACCGGCTCCGAGTACGGCCGCAAGACCACCCGCGCGCCCCACCAACGCGGCCTTGATCACAACCATCGCGTCAACTTCCTTACGCGGTCCCCCGACCGCCTATTTGGCAGCATAGCCGCCGACCCCACGTTTGCTGTTAGTCGGAGCCTCGTGCCACCGGGCGGTCCGGCTCGGAACTCCATTGCGACCAGGACCCGGGAAACAGTGCGGCGTCAATGCCGGCGGCGCTCAGCGCGGCCAGCACCACCGATGCGGTGACACCTGAGCCGCAATAGACCCCGACCTCGGAAGAGTGGTCAATGCCGATACTGGCGAATCGGGCATGCAACGCGGTATCAGCGAGGAACGTTCCGTCCTCTGCCAGCACCGCGGTACTCGGCAGATTTCGGGCGCCGGGGATGTGTCCGGCGACCGGGTCGACCGGTTCGACCTCGCCGCGGAACCGCTCCGGTGCCCGGGCGTCGAGCACTATCTGCATCTGCGCGTTCGCCACCTGGTCAGCGCGGAGTGTCCGGCGCGCGCCCGAGTACAGATCGTCGTGGAGCATCGTCACATCACCTGCCGGATGTGCGGGAGTCCCGACCTCCAGCGCTCCCCCAGCTACCGTCCACGCCGAAAGACCGCCGTCGAGGATGCGCACATCCGCCAATCCGGCCGCGGTCAGCACCCACCAAGCACGTGCCGATCCGGCGCGATTCCAGTCGTCGTAGACCACAACCGGCTGGTGTGTTCGCACGCCCCACCGACGCGCTGCGGCGCGCAGATGACTGCCCGAGGGCAGCGGATGACGTCCGCGACCACTGCGGGCATGGTCACTGAGATCATCGTCCAGCGAGACATAGACCGCACCGGGGATGTGTCCGGCCTGATACGCCGCACTGCCGTCGGGCTGATCCAGCCTCCAGCGCACGTCAAGGATGGCCGGGGGCTCAGCGCCGGCGAGCAGGCGCATCAACTCATCGACGCTGATCAGCACCTGCGCTCGCGACCTCATGGAATCCGTACCGGACACCGTCACACCTGCAATGTCGGAGCATTGCCCGGTGCGCCGAAATCGATCTGTGCGGCCGGATTAGCGATCGCGGTCACCATTCCCGTGCCGAACGGACCCACATCATCGAAGAGCGTCGCGGTACCGTTGGCGATTCCCTCGGCGCACCAATG
>Ga0164295_10001034_pt1 | contig 23041 bp, 24 predicted proteins | sample GEODES006metaG_FD_111798 | JGI IMG/M metagenome (GOLD analysis project Ga0164295, IMG submission 111798) | Oligotrophic lake water microbial communities from Sparkling Lake, Wisconsin, USA - GEODES006 metaG | ecosystem: Environmental > Aquatic > Freshwater > Lake | place: USA: Sparkling Lake... | reverse complement strand
GCCTTCGTGATTCTTTTTAAAAATATAAGAGTCGTTCTGTTTCTTAATGCTCCAACCATCATTTATTGCATTAAATAACAATACCATTTTCTGAAATTTAATGCTGTCCAGTGTTATATCGTTATTAGAACCGTCTTTGTTTTCTATATTTATTTTTATTTCCATTAATCTTTATTCTCTCGAAAGAAAACTATAACCAATTTTTAACTATTCTCTCAACTCTACAAAAATTATTATTTCCTTAAATTACTAATTAAATAAATTGTAAGAACTTATATAAAATATAAATATGCCTTCGTTTAAGCCAAAAACAACTAAAAAAATTAAGGTTAATAAAAAGAACTCGACCACATTAGATGGCAAGCATCGCGAATTTGTGAATGAGTTTGTTAAAGACGAAGTTGATAAAATTCCCACTTTAAAGATAGAGAGAAAAGAGTTGCGCACAAAGCTCGATAAATATAATGAGCAATATGCAGCGGACCATACCCACTTATTTACAATAGAACAAATAATGGAATATAAAGATAGAATCGAAGAAATCAATGAATTAATAAAGTCCATAAAAAACAAGAAAATGGAGTATTTCCTCGACAACTCAAAATATATCTTTGATTACTTTGAAAATAAGAAAAATATTTCCAATGGTCTTGAAACCCAACAGCAAAAATGCGGTTCAAAAAATAAATTAGTCGATGCCTTCTTTAAAATTAATAAAGAAGGAGAAAATGCTGTTACCGGAATTGAATCCAAAAACAATAGTATCTTCTCTAAGTACCTGAGCAACATTGATGAGTCTTTTTTGGATATAAATGCTTTTTTAACACCCACGGATGTTTGTCAGGCGTGTTTCAAGGGTGAATTGATTCCTATGGATGATGAGGGAGTATTAATTTGCAATAATTGCTCTACCAATGTACAGTATTTGATTGAGAATGAGAAGCCTTCTTATAAAGAACCGCCTAAAGAAGTTTGTTTTTATGCTTATAAGAAAATAAACCATTTCAAGGAGATTTTGGCGCAGTTTCAAGGAAAAGAAACGACGCAAATACCTCCTGATGTTATTGAAAACTTGAAGCAGCAGATAAAGAAGGAGAGAATTGATATAAATAAGTTGACTTATTACGAAACCAAAGGGCTTCTTAAAAAGCTAGGGTACAATAAGTATTACGAGCATATTAATTTCATTAAAGACAAGTTGGGTATAAAGCCGCCGATTATCTCTCAAGACTTGGAAGAGACCTTGTGCAACTTCTTTATGGAGATTCAATATCCGTATGCCAAGCATTGTCCAGACTATCGTGTAAATTTCTTGCATTATTATTATGTGCTTTACAAGTTGTTCGAGTTGCTCGGGGAAAATCATTATTTGCCGGAGATTCCAATGTTGAAGGACCGAGAGAAATTAATAGAACAAGACACTATTTGGAAGCGTATATGCGAGGAGCTAGATTGGGAATTTATTGCTACTGTTTAATCGTGGTCTGCGTCGGGGTCTCTATCATTTGGGTTATAATCAAAAGGTAGTTCACCGCCTTTTTTTCCTCTTCTTCTCTTTTGTATTTTTTTTCCTTTTATTCTTTTTCCGCCAGGAAAAGAAGTCGACATTTTCGACCCATCAGTAACACCAGAAGCAGAAGAAGCATTGCTTAAATCAAGTTCTCCTACGGTCATTGTACCCGCAGAAGTGGCATTAGAAATAGCAGAAATATTAGAAATATTAGAAGAGTTTCCTTGGAGATTTGATGCAACATTAGAAAACGAATTAGTTGTTCCAGTTCCAGTTTCTGAAGTTGTATGTCCTTCGCCAGTTGTTTCATCTAAACTTAAACTAGTGTCTAGGTAGTGACTTTCTCCATCACTTAAAATTGTACTTTGATCTATATCAGAAAGGTCTGCACCACCGCGCATCTTTCTGGAACCTCGACGAACCCTCTTTGCCGTCTTTCGCAATCTTTTGGAAGTCCTTTTCTTATAAACTTTCTTACTACCGCACTTCCCATTTTGTTTTCCAAATTTCTTATTTGTACGCGATTTTCTCTTCATTGTTCGTGCCATTATATAATAATATAATACAATTATTTGACTCTGTATTATATTATTTGGTTAAATTGGCTTAAAGAGAACCGGCGGATTTAAAGCCCTCCGGGAAAACCGACAAGGTTTGCACCAATGCCGAATCCAGCGCCAGAACGAGCCGTCACACCAATGCTAGGGACATAGGTGTCCAAAATGCTAAAGGTGGCAGCGGCAGTTAAAGCGATTAAGCAAATTTCCTCCAAGTTCAAGGAGCGTTTAGGAATAGCATAAGCGGCGATGGCAACCATAAGACCCTCAACAAGGTACTTGATCACCCTCTTAACAAGTTCAGAAACATCAAACATCTTATAATAAATAATAAGAAAAAAATATATATTGCGATAAAAAACTTAAAATTAAATAGTTGTAAATTATTATAAAATGGATCACCCTAAAGAAACTAGCGCGCCTTATGAAAACCGATTGAATGCTGATGGTTCTGTAAATTCTAAATATGTCGATTTACTTGAGGAAGACAAACCGATTGCAGGACAAAAGTTTGTTTGCATTTCTTTTGTTTCCCCCGACAAGATTTTAAAGCAAAAGGAGGTATTCTTTTTCCAAGAGTTCCTAAAGAAGTGGGATTTCACTAAGAGTATGGAGAAGTTCGTGCAATTCCTCAACTTTTTGAGTTACAAATACAAGCTCACTTTTGATGATATTACCAAAGATTTCCAAGAGTTTGTTAAGGAAGAATACGATAATTTGCTTAATTCTAGTATGGAAGACGACTACAAGTCTTTCCTGGATCAGAATGAGGAAGAGTTGGAGAATTCCTTCAATGTCAAGTTCAATTTCCAGACTTCTACTCGTGGATTAAAGGTTCGCGGCGTTTATCCCACTCTTGAGGAAGCCGAGTTGCGTTGCAAGATGTTGAGAGAGTTGGACCCCAATCACGATGTCTTTGTTGGCCCTGTAGGTCTATGGATGCCTTGGGACCCAGAGGCTTACAAGACGGGTCGCGTCGAATATATGGAGGACGAGTTGAACCAATTGATGCACGAGAAGACAAAGAATGAGTCGTTTGCCAAGTCGGCATTCGAACAACGCGTCAAGGAGTCGAAGAAGAAGGCTATTGATGAGAACATCAAGATTGCTGAAAAGACTGGAGCTACTTTAACGCAAAATATTGACGCAGAAGGAAATTTGGTGGGGGTTAATAATATGAATACTCAAGAGTCTATTTTGAAAGAGAAGGACCCTGATACTATTTCTGCAGCGGACATTCGCTCCGAGCTTTTTGAGGGAGAAAATATTGTGGTTGGCAAGTCAGACTACGGTCAAAGTGAATTGGTGAGCGGACCTTTTTCTACAAAGAAGGAGGATTAAACACAAAACAAGCAAAAACAAGAAAATATAATTTTTTATTTAATTAAAATAATAAATTATATATATGACGAAACCAAAAACGACTAATAAAAAAATGAAACACACGAATAAACGGAATAATAGAAAACTTAACAAGACTATAAAACACCATCCCATCCACAAATTATTTCCATTAAAACCGAAAATGGAAGACAATGATTTGTGTTGCGCAATTCGTTTTTATGACAACTTTGATGAAATGATAAAACAATTTAAAAAATCGAAAAAATATGTAGAACCCATTTTAGTTTCAAATAAACCTAATAAAGAAGTTATGCACGGAAACCCAAATGCATCTCTATACACAAAACAGTTTTTAAAAATGTATCCCGATAATAAATATGCTCAATATTTATTAAGCAAAAATAATAAAGAAATTGGAACAAATGTTGGGTTTTCTAGAGATGATGCTATAAAGTTGGCAAAATGGGTAGCAGACCCAAAAATAAAAACAAAAATAGTTATTTTTGACTGGGATGGAACCATTTCTGTTGTTGAAGGTGTTGTCTTGCCACCCACCAAACATACTACATTGGAAATGTTTGAAAAAGGAGTTACTTATAAAGATATTGCGCTTTATTATGCCGGGACAAAAACCCGATTTGAAGGATTGCAAAATATGTTTACTTACTTACACGAAGCAGGTGTAGAAATCTTTATATTGACTAATAACCCTGTTGCGGCTTGTCATTGGAGAAAATTGCACGATAAGGGTATCGGCGATTTCTCTCGACACAACTTTTATATGGTTGCAAAACAATTCATTCCTCATATTAAACTACAAAATATATTATGTGGTTATGAAACCGATTGTTTTAAACCTGACACTTTTAATAATAATCCGAGACTAAGAGAAGTATATTCTCAAATCGAACATTGGCATTTTATGCAATCCGCGTCCACATCAAATTAATATTTAAATACGCTATGATATCGTTCCTTCTCATCCATTCTTGTTCTCTTTCCTAAAAATTCAAAATACTTTTTCGAGAGTTTATATTGTTCGGGTTTCTTCGTTTTTAATACTTCTAGACGAACTTTCATAATCATCCCTACTTGCCATATGCGTTTATGGGTATATTTTTTACTTTTATAAAGTTTTTCAAGTTTATGAATAGTATTTTTGACATCTTCCAGCGTTTTATAATGAATAGGAATGGTATCTTTTGGATTTTTGTCTATATACACATCAAATGATTTATCTGGATTCTTCGGATTGAAAAAAAACTGTTTCTTTGTTTGTCTTTTATTACTATATTTTTTTATTTTCATTGTTTTTGACTTCATATTATATTGAAATATAAATTTCTCTCAAGTAAAAATATAACGCATCTTTATTTAAAATCAATATTATCAGACTGTGTCTTTTTTAATTCCAATATATTAGATATTATATATACTGTAGAAATTGAAAATAATAATAAATCAGACGACCCTCTAATTAATAGCGGCATATCTGATATCATTCTACTATATGTAATCCATAATGCCGATGAAACTATATTCATAATAGAAAACAGTAAAGAAAATGGATTCGTTGATTTTTTTGTGTATAATAAATACATAAAAATAAATCTTCCTGATACTGAAATAACAGTAGCAGAATATGCAATTATTAATTCGTTTGTCATAATTGCATAATAAGAGTTTAACTTTACACCTTTTTTTATTTAAAACAACTTAAAAAAAAGCACTAAATATAAGTAAGATGCGGTGGTTACTTATATTTACATTGTTTTCTTTTGCAAATGGATTGATAAAACAGATGATTAGTAATAGCCTTTTGAATGCAAATGAAAAAATGTGCAAGAATTGCAAACATTTTATGCCTCAAACTATGAAAGAAGGTGAGTTACCGATTGGAGATTATTATGGTAAATGTGGTAAATTCACATATAAATATTTAATTGGAGATGAAGAAGATTGTGACAACAAGTTTGCGCTCTATTGTCGAATGAATGAAAAGCTCTGTGGAAAAGGAGGCAAGTATTATGAAGAGAAGTGAATTTTTATTTTGATAAACAATAATAGTAATCTTCAAAGACAGTTTTATTTTTTATGCTTCTACTCATTTTTGCTGCAGAAATATTTTCGGTCTGAGCCGCTTTTGCTATTGTTTCCCAAGTTTCAATAAGAATGTTATTTGATGCATCTCTTTTTTCGACGCTCTTTCCCGTAGATGATGTTTTCTTATATTTATGTTCATCACTTTTCAACAACAAACCATAATAACCTTCATTTGAACCATAGTCAGTCCAAACAGTAGATTTTAATGCATATTCGCAAGAATTCAAGTATTCCTTGATTTCTTTCATATCGTCTTCACAGCAATCTATGTTTACGCTTTTTTTCCACCTTTGATATTCGTTTAGTAGAGTTGAATTTAATATTTTTCCACTTGGAGAAAATTTACATATTTGAAATAAAAAGGTTTCCACATTACTATTTAAAAATCTTTTTTTGTATTCAATTTCTTTGAGTTTAATGCCAATATAACCGTGAACTACTTGATTTTTATTTTGTTTTTTTATTCTTGTAGGTTTAAAACGGGTGTCTAAATAATTTTTTAATGCGTGAAATGTTTCTTTTTTTGGTTTTGTTTTACTCCATATTCGAAATTGACCCTCTATATTTGTTGACGCTTCTTCAACATCCTTTCTAACAATGCACATAGTATTAATAAATTCTTCAAATTTTTCTGTGAATTCATCTTCTGGTAATATGGCATTATAATAAACTGAGTGTTGTTCATTCTTAGCTAGTTCTATAATTGATTTTTGATTTTCAACTATTTCTTTTAGTTGATAAATTTGTAACATTAAATTTGTTATGGTTTGTTGGGTTTCTTTATGTTCATCTTTTAATTGTTTATTTTCATAAGTTAACTCGTCGTTTTCTTTGACTATTCTGTTAAAATTGTCAATGCTATATGTTTTTGAAGCTATAATTTCTTTTATATACTTGGAAAGGTTATCAATAGTAAAATTAAAATCATCATATGCAATTATTTCTGTTTTATTTTTACTGTTTGATTGAATAGAACGAATTTGACTTTTAATTTTTGGATGCGTTTTTATAAGATTTTCTATTTCGACCTTATTTTGAACCCTAAACGCGGTAACAAGAATAAAATTATTGTATATTTTTCGATGATTTGTTATTCTTGTTGCTAGGTCATTTGTGTGTCCAAATTTTATTAATTTTTCATTTGCGTCATTAGTATTGTCTATTGTTCCAAAATATATGCATTCTGTATTAACTGGAAATTGTGCAATAGTGGCTTGCTCAACCGCTCGTTGTTTCTCCTTTTTTGTTTTTAATATAACATTTTCTTTTTCCAAGATAATATTTTCTTTTTGTTCTAATTGGACTCTAAGCTCATCAGTTTCGTCTTCAATTGTTTGTTGAAGAACCTCTTCCATCTTTATATAGTATTCGTGAATTTCTGATGCTTTTTTTGTTTGCGCTTTTAAACAAAGTGACTTGAAGCATTTAATTGTTAACATAATAATTTGCCGATTTTGACCACCATTTTGTTTTTCACATTCCAAAACCGCTTTGCCTATACCCAAAGCGGTTTTTGTATTATCTGAACTCGCTCCTCCAGGTTGATGAGCAAGATTTTTATAATCTATATTAATTGTAAACTGTTTTTCTAATAATCTTTTTGCGTCTATTTTTTGTTTAAATCCCAACCATTTCCAAACATTATCCAAATCAACTACAAAATCCATATTCTTATCATAATTCAAGTAGCAATAAAAGCTGCCTACAAACAATTGTTGTTCAAATCCTGTAAAGTTTTCCTTGATTTTGTTTAATAACTTGTTGTTATATGCATTTGACAGCTTAGATATCGGATTCTTTTCAATAAGTTCAACTATGTCCAATTGTTGCATCCTTTATATTATAATTATTTTAAATGTCTTTAAGTTGAAAATGCGCTTTTTAATTTAATAAGCACATTTTCAAAAAGGGGATTCATTACCACTTCGTCTTTTTGACGCTAATTTTGGGGCCTTGACCGCGTTTCTTGACATTATTCGGGTCATACTTCTCGTCTTCTTCATCCGAGTTAATATCTTTGCTGAGTTCCCAGAATTCTTTTGACCCTAATTTGAAGTCATTGTGCGAATCAGCTTTGTACCAGAATACTTGTTCGTGCAATTTGTTTGATTTGGCGTTGTTATTAATGACCAAACACTCATAATTCTCTGTGCATTGGTCCATCACTTGACAGAAGGACTCGAAAGTGGGGAACATACCTGCATAATTCTCATAAATGCGCTTTCTATTGGCAATATACGGTTCTCTCAAAATAAAAACATAATCTATGTTGGTTCTCAGTGTGGGAGGAATGCCAAGAGGATATTGCATTGTGATGATTAACATTATCTTCCAATGACGGCCGTTCATAAAAAGTAATCGCATCATTTTATCGCGAGTCCATGTACCGTCGTACAAACAATCATCCAAAATAACAAATGCTCGTGGGTCAATTGTGGTGCGTTTGAAAGTCTCCATTTCCTTTTTAATTTGTTTTAAAACCGATTTTTGCCGCTTCAAAATATTCTCGACGATTGCAGTGTTGTACTCGTTGTGAATAAACAACTTGGGAACCATTTTACCGTAGAAACCGTTGCCTTCCTCTGTGCCCGCAACAACAACGCCAATAGGAATATCCTGATGATAAAAGAGGAGGTCTCTTACAAGAAAAGATTTACCAGTGTCACGACGACCGATTAATACGACGACGGGGCCTTTGGATTCATTCGGCTTGAAACTGATGGTTTTCATATCAAATTTTTTCAACTCTAGAGTCATAATGTATTTTAAATACTTTAATAAAATAATTTGAAAAAACTTACACATTTTGAAGATTTTTACATTTTACCATTGTTTCCTTTAGAAAACCAAACATTTTTCTAAATGAATAGACAAATTCTTTATGAGTTAAATTTTAATATAATTTATATATTATTTAGCTAATGACAAGTAATCCCGCGACAATTAACTATGAAAAGCGAAAGAATAGTGAACTATTCAAGAGCTTTCAAGAAAAAAAAGAATTGTCTTTTTCCTCAGTGCAAAATTACATTCCAATTTTCAATAAATTCTTCTCTTTAACACCCAACAACTTCAATTCTATTAATTTGAACAACAAGTTCTATATTTTTGATATTAAAAATTCTTTAGAAGATAATCAAAATCTATACAACTGCATTGTTAAAAGTGTTGACAACAATAAAGTTTTAGAAAAGGATGTATTCTTCAAATTTGCACCTCTTATAGACCCCTTTAAATTCTTAATTGGAAAATATAACATAAATGATGAAGCATTATACACTTTGCCTAAACTAAGCAATCCTATTTCTTCGGTGCATCCCAAATTACTCGACGAAAACAATGCATCTTATGTTGATTCCTTCTTTTCCTATTTATCTAGTAAATTAATACATAATTATCGTTTTGTAAATGGTGTAGACTTTTATGGGTCTTTTCTCGGAATTAAAAACAAATACACATTAAATGTTATTGATGACATAGAATATCTAACTCAATCCGACTTCTTCAATAAGAATAAGAATGTGGCGTTTGAAATAGAAGATTATAGTTTTGTATTGAGTGACAATGATAAACCTAATGTTCTTGCACCTATTAAGATTGACCACAATATTTCTAGTAAATCATTAATTTCTATTCATTCAATTGATGATAATTTATATGAAGACCTATTTAATGCAGATGCTAATGTAGGTGTTGAAAATGCTGTTCCACTTGTTTTGACCGAGGAGAATTTGAGAGAATATACACACGAATTGGTGGATATGACAGACGCCAAAGAATTATCTGACCATAAAACTACTACAATAAAGTCTGGTTCTACATGTTCTTCTAGAACATCCCATACATCGGATGAAAACTGTTCTAAGTGTGATGATTCTTCCGCCGATGAATCACAAGATAATTCTTCTGCTTGGGAATCAACCAGTTCGAACAGCGAAGATGAAGAACAAAGTGTTGAAGTTGTAATTCCTCGATTCCCTGTAAACATAATTTGTATGGAAAACTGCAAAAATACATTTGATGATTTGATTATGAATGAAGATTTGTCGCAAGAACAATGGTTAGCTGCCTTTATGCAAATAATTATGATTTTAATTACTTATCAGAAATGTTTTTCGTTTACGCATAACGATTTACACACAAATAATGTAATGTATGTCGAGACTGAAAAAAAATACCTTTATTACTGCTTCAACAAAAAATATTATAGAGTTCCAACCTTTGGAAAGATTTTCAAGATTATCGATTTTGGAAGAAGCATTTACAAATTCGACGGAAAACTTTTTTGCAGCGACAGTTTTCAACCAGGTGCTGACGCGGCCACTCAATACAACACAGAACCTTATTTTAATGAGAGGAAACCGCGTTTAGAGCCCAATTACAGTTTTGATTTGTGTCGTTTAGCGTGTTCTATTTTTGATTATGTTATTGAAGATTTGGATGAGGTTGCCGATTTGAATGAGTGCACACCCGTTGTGCGTTTAGTTTATGAATGGTGCCTAGATGATAACGGTATTAATATCTTGTATAAGAACAATGGAGTGGAGAGATATCCCGATTTCAAGTTGTACAAAATGATTGCTCGTTGCGTTCATAATCATACTCCTCAAGCACAATTAGAGAGAAAAGACTTTAAAATGTTTCAAGTTTCCAAAAAAGATATTCCAAAAACATCAATCGAAAGAATAATCAATATTGATGAAATGCCCAATTTAGCGGTTAAATGTTAGAAATAAAAAATATGTATAGTATTATTAGTAAAATGTCATATGGCTTTATAATAACAAGGCATGTCAATTCTGAAACAACAAATTATTATTGGAATCATTGTATACAATGCATTCGTCGTTTTTATTCACCAGAAAAGTTTAAAATTGTTGTAATTGATGATAATAGTAATAAAGATTTTTTAAAGGCTGATTTTGATTACATAAATGTAGAATATGTTGAATCGGAATTTCCAGGTCGAGGAGAATTACTTCCTTATTATTATTTTTATAAGAATCATTATTTTGAAAACGCTGTAATCATACACGATAGTGTTTTTTTTCATAAGAGAATCAAATTTTCCAAGCTTCTAGTTCCCGTTTTACCATTATGGCATTTTTCCGAAATAAAAACCGAAAATCTACCGGATACAATGCGGTTATTGCAATATGTAAGAAATAATTATCAATTGCAAAAAAATGTACTAGGAAACGATAAATATGAAACTCTGTCATTCAATACATCAAAATGGTTTGGTTGTTTTGGCGTTCAAAGCTATATAAATCACGGATTTTTAGTTAGAATACAAAATAAATACCATTTATTTAATTTGTTGCAAGTTGTAAAAAACCGGTCGGATAGATGTTGCTTAGAGAGAATAATGGGAGCCATTTTTTATAATGAATTTAAAGACCTCGGAAAATTAAAATCGTTATTGGGCAGTATTAGTGTGTATTGTCCTTGGGGATATTCATGGAAAGATTACTGGGAACAAATGACAAGAGATAAAAAAGCAAACAAACCAGTTGTAAAGGTTTGGACCGGACGATAATACGATATATTTTCTTTAAGTTAAAAATTGAAGTCGATTCTTAACTTAAAAGTAATTTAAAGATATTGAAACAATGATAGCTCCAGCTCTTCCTATTAATGTCGTAAATAAGCTTATTAAAAAGGCATGTGATTCAAATAAGGAAAAAAAATATTTTCAATTAAAATGGAACAACTTTTCAAGCACATATGAAACGCGATGGTTCTTCCAAAAATCTTACCTAAGAACCTTTAAAGCATTGAATCTGTGCATCAAATATAAAATAAATAATCCTCCAGAAATTTCCTACTTCTTAGCGGAACCGTGCATTGAACCTACAATACCAGAGGATTGGTCTCGCAAAGAAACGACTGAAGAGGTCGACGCTTTTGCCAAAAAACTGTCTTGGGGTTTAAGATATGAATTCCCGGAACAATATAGAACCTACGATGATTACGGTGAAGATGAAACATATAAATATACTTATATTCACTTTGAAGACGGACAAAGTGGATATAACTGCGCATTCATTGAAGAAAACTCTTGTGAAGATTCGCTCCTTGGAGACTATTATACACCAATGTTTCACCGCGCTTATGTTTCAGTAAATGGGGCCATTTTCCCATTCTTTAAAGAACCCCAAAGGGAATGCAAAAGCTATCCTTGGAACGAGGAAACCAAAAATGACGAAAAACCCGACTTAAACTATTATTCTATTAAACATTTAAAGAGGCAACGCGGTATGCGCATAAAAACAGATGGATACCGAGAGTATTCGTTCAAATATTTTGACGAAGACAAAGGAGAATGGAAATACGAATCATTCACTCCGCACGAAAGAAGGGCATTGCTTCCTTATTACGAAAACTCAGATGACGGTTATTACAGCGATTAAAATCCAGGGTTATCCGTAAAAACCGCCGGATTTGTTACCGCGCCTTCCCCTCCTTCTTGTATTACCGGTTTCAATTGGTCCAAAACAAAATTTCCAGCAATCACACTAAAATAAACCAAAAGAGAATCACGAATCAAAAACTTTAACGGTTTACTCTCTTTATCCACAAATCGCATCTCAATAAACTTGACTATAAAAAATATCACTGAAATTACTCCGGCTATTACAAAAATATTTTGCATCTATTTTAATGTAGTAATTTCTTATTTTTTATTTTACGCATTATGCTAAAATTTCTATATCACTCAATAATAAATCTTCGTGCAAATTCATTTCTGGTTGGTCTAATATGTGGACATCAAAATTATCTAATGTTACTGGTTGGTCCTGAATTCGCAATCTTACATTATCTTCATCATCAGACTCGTATTCTGATTTTCTTTGTGCGCTTCTAAATTCACTTATTTCATCAAGTCTTTCCACTGTCTTTGGTGCCATTACACTTTTTTCACTGTTGTCGGCTTCTCTCACATTATCCACATCGCTAAATGTTAATTTGCTTGCATCTTCACCTAAATCAGGAAACTCGGGAATTTCCGTATCCACGGTTCTTACCATTTCAACCCCTTCCGATTCTAAAGCACGAACAACAGGAACTTCGATTTCCTTTGGCGCTTCCTCTGTAATAATATGTGGCTTCTCTGTTCCCTTTTTCACATCTTCTTCATTTGGCTTCTCAATAACTTCCTCTTTAATTTCCTCAACTACATCTTCTTCCACGGTTTCATCCATATATGCACGCAAAATGGACTCCACTGGAATACTTTCTCTCACAGTATTCAAAATACACTCTTGAACAATTATTTCTAGTTCACGATTGTGTTTTTGCACTTGAAGAGGAGGAATATTGATTTCAAATAAATATACATTCTTATAAATCTTTCGCGCAACATTGATGTAAATCTTGTGAACAAAATCATCCAACTTTGGAATAGTAATGTCAATCTTCTTCTGTTTCTGACCCACTCGAATCGCCGTTAATAACTTTAATTGAATAATGTGAACACAAGTAACCAAATCCTCTAAATAACCACAACCACTCTTATCAATAATTCTATTCTTCTCATTCTCAATAATATTGGGATTCCACTTGGGGATTCTACTAATAAAGTTTTGAAAAGTCATCAAATACTTGTCCATTTCATTATTAGACTTGCACAAATGAACTGCTTCATCAAAAATTGATTTCAATCCTTCGACAACTAATGGGGTTAATATAGTAAGTAATCTTGAACCCCATTCATTTTTTGACTCGTGCAAACTCGATACATTGAAATCGTCCATTTTACATAAAGGTAATATTTTCTAAAGTAAAATCCAAACTCATAAACAAAAAATTCAAAATAAACATTATTAATATTTTATCATTTCTAAACTCTTTTTTAACTTTGTTAAATGCAAATAATAACTCGTATTTTTTTTCATCTGTTAAATCCAAGAATTGTAGTGACTGATTTTCTAACAAATGAATTATATCTAGACCACTATACCCCTTCTCATATAATTTTTCAGATAAATCTATAAAAAAGTTAGGACAAACATCCTTTTCCAAACTATTCTTCTCATTCATTATCTTTTGCAATTCTTTCTTTAACCATTCCATCCTATGCGTTTTTAAAGTCTTTAATTTAAAAGTCTCGTTCAAATTATATTTATATAGATTTATGCTTGTTCCACTTTGCATAGGCTCGGGTATGTATATTTCACAAAATCTCGACAATATTGGCTTTAATAACTTATATTTGTCCTCTACAATAATAAAAAATCGCGTCGTGTGACTAAAAAGCTCAATGCATCTACGCAGAGCAGATTGTGCATCTATTGTTAATTTGTCCGCGTTCAGCAAAACGATGCTTTTAAAAATATCACCACCATTTGAATGTATATGCGTCTTTGCAAAAAATTTCAACTCTTCGCGAATAAACTTTATTCCTTTACCGTGAGCGCAATTAACATACATTACATATGATTTAATTTTTTCCTTATCATTATTGTATATAATGTTTATAAAATCATTTACAATCGTCCTTTTTCCGCATCCCGAAGAACCATGAAATATGATATTGGGTATTTTGTGCACCTCATAAAAGTATTTCAACTTTGCCATTATATTTGTATGTATTTGCAATACCATTTTATGCGAAAGTAGTTATTATAATAGTCCGCGTATTTTTATATTGAATTTGACCGAATTGTTTTATTCGATTCTCTTTACAATATAATCCACCAAAAACTTGTAGAAAAGCTCGTACGATAAGTTGTTAGTACATTTTTCCTGACTCATTGTCATCGAGCATCCCCCTCCTTCTATCATCGATACATCAAATTTGTTTATATTTTTATCAAATGCATAATGTATTATTTGTTTTGTATTTTCCAAATTCTTTGCAGAATAATGCAAATGTAGCGACAACTTTTTTGCGGGAAGTCCAAAATACAAACAGTTGTCTATTATGTATTCAAAGTCTTCAAATTTTAAAGTTCCACATGTATCCGATAAACATAGTTCACCAATCATTTGGTTTTTTTCATAGAGCAATATTTCACGGACTATATAATCATTATCTATTTGACCTGTTAACGGACAGTCATTTATACAAGAAATATATAACTTGGTTTTTACTTTTTTATCGGCGCTATTATCGTTATTGTATCTCTGAACTTCGTCGCACATTAATTGTATTTCTTTTTTTGTTTCTAGTAGGGTCTTATTTGTGTTTTTCTTTTGAAAAGCGTTTGAAACAGATGTAATAAAAGAAAAGTTGTCAACTTTTTTGTCTATTACCCCTTTTATTGCATTCAAGCTTGGTGTAAGTAGAAACAAATTGTTATTGCCTATAGGTGTTAGGTTCAAATCATCCTTAATCGAGTTGTGTAATTCTAAAGAATCCGCGAATATTGGCATCAATTTTGGATTTGCTAGAGACCCTATTTCTATGTATTTCGGACAATGATTGAATTTTATTCTATAGTACATTGTTTTCTTTTCTTGCGTCGTCCATAGATGTTCCATCTCTTTTGGAACCGTCTGCAATCCATCTCTTAATGTTACATCAAACAGCTGTGGATTAAGTTTGTTGTATAAGTCTTGCCTCTTTCCTCGCGCGCCTCTTTGCTGCAACCACTTATTTAAACTATGAATGCATTTTGGATAGGAATTTGACAACATTTATTATAATATGTTGCCAAACATTTAAATTGATTTATTTGTTTATTTTCTTTAACAAATAATCACTATAATACATAAATCTAAACCCTTTTGCAGTTTGTCGTTTCCCTTTACAACAACTTGATATATTAGAATCATTTATTTCCAATTCTTTTGAAGCAGATGTCATTGAATCAAAAATTTTTATTTCACTTCCGTCTAAACTCAGTTGAATTATTTTAATGGCTTTGCTTTTATATTTAACATTCTCATATACTTTTTTCTCATTATAATCTTTATCAAACATAAAACGGAACCCTCCTGCAGTTTTTTGCTTTTTATGACAACAATCTAAAATACATCCGGATTTAATTTTTAAAAAATCTGAGGCTTCCTTTGCAGATATATATTCTGTAATTTTATGCATATTTTTATCAAATTGTATTATTTTATGCATTTTTACATTAGGTGTAAAACCTTCATTATAATTCTTATTTTCATCATAATCGTCTTTAAATAAAAATCTATACCCCCCAGCAGTTTTTAATCCTCCTTTACAACAATTGCCAATTGATGTATTGTGAATATTCAATTCTCTAGATGCATCATTAATAGATTTAAATTCATTAAGTTTATTCATTTTTATATCAAACTGTATAACAGGTTTTACATTATTATTCAATCCATTTTTATATGCGTGATCTCCATTTTCTGAAGGAGTAACCCACTCTAAATTAGATAGTCTTGCATTTAATTTATTTCCATCTTTATGATTAACAAATTCTTTATTTTCAGGATTTTCTAAAAAGATTATTGCTACAATTCTATGCAATAGAAAAGTTTTACCCCCAATAGATATTCCTAGATAGCCACCACATTCAAATCCTGTTCCTATGTCGCCATTTTTATATTTTATTCTTCCTTCGTTTGATATTTGCATTCCTTCTTTGCCATTAGATATTAACAAAGGAACATCTTTCCATATTTCATTTTCTATAAATTCTTGAGAATTTTCATATTCCCATTTATATCCTAGTGCACAATTTCTAATTCCTAAAGCAGCTTGTGATATTCCGCCTTTCGCATTTACAGAAGATGTCAAGTTGTTTTTTATACACCATTCTTGTGCTAAAGTAAGATTATCATATCTTTCTATTTTTTCTCCAGTGTCTTTATTAATTCTCCAAATAGGCTTCATCGAACAAATATTAAATTTTTTCTTTGTATTTTTATCATTGTCTTTATTTTTATGAATATTTTGCTCTTTTGTAGTTGACCACTCCAAATTTTCAACTCTATTATCATTTCTTATTTTATTCTTATGATTTATTGTTTTTTTATTACACGGATTTTCTATAAAATGCAAACCAACTAGTCTGTGAACCACAAATTTTTTAGGCAAGTTATTTTTGCTTAAAACTACGCTTAAATATCCGCCTCTATCTTTGTTTTGCAGTAAATTTTTTTCAGTTGTTATATTTCGCACATTCCCCATAGAACTTACTTCATAATTTGAATGAGTGGATACAACCCTCCATATTTCATTCATAGTATAAAATATATATACTATGAATATTTAAATTATTATATTAATAATTAGTTTAAAAGTTCACCCAGGAGTGAAGGGATTGCGTATAAGGATTTTTTACAAAAGCATCCAAAAGAGCACCGTCAATCCTATCTACTCCAATCTTATTTTCATCGTATTGTTGCTTTCCTCGAATCTGTCCTATTTGAGCCTTTCCAGCGGGCATTTGCGATACCGTTGATGCGTTGGGCACCCACATTCTTGGATTATCACGGTCAGAGTCAATGCGTGCTATATTTACATTCATTTGTTGATTGTAAATTTGGGTATTTCCTTGAGGAGTATAACTGACTTGAGTGGCCTCCAACTTGTCATTATTAGTCTGCCTGTAAGCAGCATCCACAATAACTTCACCTTGGCGAGCGGCTCCGTTTCCACCGACGCTTCCTACATATCCGCATGTTGTTGTGTCGCGCTGATTGGCTATTGCCTGCTGATTGTGCAAGACATAACCAACGCTTGCCTGGTTTCCAATATAAGAATTAGGACTATACAAAGTCGTTTCCTTAATAGTGGTAGCCGGAGTATCTCCCGGTGTAATAACATAGTTCTGTTTCACATTTGACCCAGCATCACCATAAATGCGAATATTTGGTCCGTATTCCTCTTTTCTAGTAGGTCTAAAAGCATCCATTAACGGCGCAATAACTGCTCCAATAGCGCCTCTAAAGGAACTGCGATAGGAATCCACTTGTCTACTTGTCGAACGATTGTTCTCGTATGCCGTGTGGCTTCTAATAAAAGCATCTCCATCTTCACTGGGTCCTCTATTTGCTGCATTTGATGCGGGCACATCATTCGCCTCCAACTCGGCTCTCTTTGGCGAAGTGTACGCAGAGGGAACATAACTAGCGTTTTTATCTCCACCCGCCACGCCGCTATATGAACAGGCGGTGGTGTTACGAGTTGTATCGTGCACTTCTTGAATAGGGCGTAAAGCCTGCCCCTTCTCTTGTCCAGTAGTAGTTAACCAACGGTCTTGGCTATTAATGAAAAAAGTGTCAGGGTGGTACTTTTCCACCTTTCCAAGGATACCAACATTTTGCACCTTGGCATAAGAAGGACCTTGATGGTTATCGAGAGAATATTCCAACTTGGGATTCGTTGCTACACGCAATTCGTCGACAGTCTTGGGCAACCAAGCATCTCGAGCCTCCATACCCGAGTTGTATCCATTACTTCCATTAGATGTGTAACCTTGACCTAAGCCGGGACCAACATATTCAGAGTCGAATGGTTTTACATTGCTATTCTTCATACCAGGATTCACACGAGATTGAAAGAAGTCACTCATATTAGGTGTTCCATTTGCCCATTGCATATTCTCTTGTGGCTTGAAAAGAGGCGCTTGTTCTATTTTCTTGATAACTTGAGAACCACTACCAACCATATTGTCCAACATAGTTTCGGCCATATTTACACCGTAAACTTGTCCTTTAATTTTTCCGCCATAAAAAGGAACCATATTGTTGTGCTTGAATTCTTTGCTGTCTAAATAATTCCCTGTGAGAGAATAAATTTCTTGAACATTGTTTCCCACTTTTTTTCCGGCGTTTTCCCTTCTCTCGTAGTAATTTTGGTCAAAGTATTTATCAGTAGCCGTATTGGGATTTGCGTAGTTTTGGACTGTGTCTACTAGCTCATTCAAATTTGTTACAGGATAGTTTTGTGGAGGCGTGGTTGTGTTTGGCAAAACTTTGCGAGCCCCCATATTTGTAAACTCCTCTTGCTGAATTGTTTTTAATCCTCTTTCTAATCTTGCTTTTTGAGCTGAACTACTATTTGATGGGGGCTGATTTGCTATTACATACATTCCTCCTAATGCTATCATTGGTATTGCGATTTCCATCGGTAATATATATATAAAGTATTTTATTTTTTAATACAATACTTTATTAGTCGTTTTTATTTAATACTTTATGGTGTTTTATATGTTTGAACACGACGATGTTTGAGCGCAAGTATTTGGGCCTCCGACATATCCACCTCTTACAACATTAGTGGGCAATGGTGTATAATCATTCGATAAATTGCACGGAACTTTGGCAACAAAATAGTCTCTTTCTAAAAGTCGCGTGCTCAAATTATTCTGAAAAGGCATACATGTATTCTCCTGAGGATTCAAAGGAGGATAATACCAATCTACTTGCTCTAGGTCACGCGCAGTCCATGCAGGCATAATTGTTCGAGATTGTTCAGTTGTTAAACTAGAGCAAACAGGATACTGTATAGCGCGCGATTTGAAATCAAATCGCTGATATTCGTCTTTTCCTAAACAATCTTTATTTAATGGTCTGTTTACTCCTAGTAATTCACTTTCCAAATTAATTGAGTTTGTTCTCAAGTTTGCACCCCATTTTTGTATTATTATTTGAGGGTCGGCCATATACGCTGGATGTTCGCCGTTTCCGGGCATATTCATTATGTATCTTCCTTGGTCTGTCATTTGTTGCAACTTTTTTGATATTCTGCAAGGGTCACTATTAAATCTAGTTTCAGCCATTTATATTACATCGATAAAAAAAACAATGTAGATTATAATATAAATATAAAGCATCCAAATAAATTATGACTTCTCCGTCTCTTTTATCAAAATTATTTCACTTTGTTTTATTAACTACAAAAAAATTCGGAATCGATGAATCACACGGTTTGTCTCACAGTATGAATGTTTTACATTTTGCTCACGATATTTTTAATGATGAAGTTGAAAAATTGCCTTATATAAAATATCACGAAAAAATCATCTATGTATCATCTATTCTTCACGATATGTGCGATAAAAAATATATGAATCAAGATTCCGGCATTGCTGAAATTTCTAATTTTTTAGGAGAAACAAATAAAATTACTCCAACCGAAATCACTGCTATAAACAATATAATTAGCACAATGTCTTATTCAACTGTAAAAAAATATGGTTTCCCTGATTTATGTGAATATCAGCCTGCTTATCACATTGTTAGAGAGGCAGATTTGCTAAGTGCCTACGATTTTGACCGTTGTATGATTTATAATATGAATATGCAAAATGGAAATGTAGATGCGGCATTTGATAATGCATCAAAATTATTTGAAAACAGGGTTTTTAAGCATAGGGAAGATGGACTTTTGTTAACGGATTATGCATTGCAACAAGATTATTCTTTGAAACAAATTGCAAACTCCAGAATAAGTGCGTGGAGGAGTATATTGAATAATCGACATATGACTTGATTTTATGGGTTTTATTATTTCCTTGTTTCCATTTTTTAATTATTTTGCAAATTAAATACTTAAAATGAAAATGTTATTTTGAGTATTGAAAAATGAGAATGACAATTACAGAAGTAGATTCCGAACCAACATTGTGTTTAAATATGATTGTTAAAAATGAAAGTCGCATTATTACTCGGTTATTTGATTCAGTTGTATCCATTATTGATTGTTATTGCATTTGTGACACTGGCTCTACCGACAATACTAAAGAATTGATAACTACATATTTTGAAGCTAAGGGTATACCTGGTAAGATCGTGGAGGAACCATTTGTTAATTTCGCACACAATCGCAATTTTGCGTTGCAGAGTTGCTTTGGAATGTCAGATTATGTTTTACTATTAGATGCTGATATGGTTTTAGAGGTAAAGCCCGAATTTAATAAATCAATGTTGAGCAGTCACGATTCTTTTATGATATTGCAGGGAACTGACGAGTTTTATTACCATAATATGCGAATCATAAAAAACAATTGTTTATATTTATATCTCGGAGTAACTCACGAATATATTTCAACTCCTCCAACAAATACATCAAAGAATATTAGTAAAGATTATCTATTTATACGCGACATTGGTGACGGAGGGGCAAAATCTGATAAATTTGAAAGAGATATTCGATTGCTTAAAGGGGGAATAGAAGAAAATCCAAATAGTGACCGTTATCATTTTTATTTGGCAAATAGTTATTTTGATAGCGGAAAATTTGAAGATGCCATTGAAACCTATAAAAAACGCATTAAAATTGGTGGATGGGAACAAGAAGTCTGGTATAGTTATTATAGAATAGGATTGGCATATAAAAACATTGGAAAAATAGAAGAGGCCATTAGTTCTTGGTTAGATGGTTATAATTTTTTGCCTAACCGTATTGAGAACTTGTATGAGATTATTCAACATTATCGTATTTTAAACAAGTGTAAAGTGGCTTACGCATTTTATAAAATAGCAAAAGAATCGTTGCAAAAGGTGGTCGACAAGGACAGTTATTTGTTTTTAAATAATGACATGTACACTTACAAGTTAGAGTATGAATTATCTATATTGTCATGTTATCTTGGTATCAACAATATTAATGACCAAGTAATTACTATTTTTAATAATTGCAACGAACAGTATTTAATTGATAACACCTTATCCAATATGAAATTTTATAAAGATATTTTAAAACCGCTAGCAACTTTTGATTTATCTACTACAATGAATCATACCATTGCTAATAAAGAACGAACTTTTAAATCATCGTCTTCTTGTATTATTCCAAATCCGAGTGGAGAAGGATATATAATGAATATGAGGTTAGTTAACTACACTATTGATTCAACTGGTTATTATCACGATTGTGACGACTACATAATTTCTGTGAACAAATATATTGAGTTATCTCGCGATTTTAAGACGGTGAGTGAAAGGCTTATAGATTCTTTTTTTGATGATAGACGATATATTGGCATTGAAGATGTGCGAATATTTAAAGGACCGGAAAATGTAATTTTTATGGGAACCGGATTGCATAAAAATGGGAATATTGGTATATCAAGCGGCATTTACAATAAAGATGCCGAATATATGGAATCTGTAGAGATTAAACCCAGTTTTTCAAACTCTAATTGTGAGAAGAATTGGGTATTTGTGAATATTGAAAATGAATTGAGAGTAATTTATCAATGGTATCCTTTGCATATATGCAAAGTAAACGATTCCACAAGAACTCTAGATTTGGTTAGAAAAGAAGATAATGTGCCAAAAATTTTCAAACATATGAGGGGTTCAACTAGTGGAGCGGAATTTAATAATGAAATATGGTTTGTAACACACATTGTATCTTATGAACAACCAAGACATTATTATCATTTATTTGTGGTTTTTGATAAATCGATGAAGTTGTTGCGTTATTCTGCACCTTTCAAGTTTCAAGAAGAATGCATTGAATATTGCATTGGAATAATTGTGGAGGAAGACCGCGTAATTGTGCCTTATAGTAGTTGGGACAGAACTACAAAAATTGGTATCTATGATAAAAAATATATTGATTCTATTTCGAAATATACTTAAAAATATAGACAATTATTATAATTATATTATGAAATATTATCTGAAAACATTGTTTAAAAAAATAATACCCAAGGAGATTCCGAAACCCGTGGGTCGATGGAATCTAGAACAGTGTAATATTAAAATGAATACAAAGATAGATTTGTCAAATGAAGATCATTGTGGTCCGTGCGGTCAATATGCATTGATAAAATTAGAGCCGAAGAACACCGGTGACAACAAAAATAATAACAATAACAACACCCAATAAGTCTCAATAAAGTAATTATAAATAACTATATTAAACAATAGATTATAATATAGTTATTATGGATTCATCAAATAACGCTACCAGTATCAATATATCAGAAGCTGAATTGAAAAACCTAAAACTTTTATTGGAAAAGGAAGGTGAAAAAAGGTTAAAACAGCTCTCTGCATCAGACATTGTTCAAGACTCCAATAATATGCTTGAGGCTTTGACAAAAATAATGAAAGACGGAGAAAACGAGTTTGTAAAAAAAACAGGTAGAAGAATGACTTATTCGGAAATAAGAGAAATGTATGGTTAGATTAGTAATTTGTTATGAGTGTTTCGTCGTGGTCGCATAAATATGGGTCAAATAAATCTGGGTTTTCAAGATAAACCATATACCATATATTTACTTCCCACATAAGAGTTCCTTTATCAAAAATGGTTTGAAAGCATTTATCTTTTACTAAATCGGCAAATTGTATTAATGATTCAGCAAGCCCGCCAAAAATTCCACCAGCAAAATACCACGCAACTTGTCTGTAAATATCGCCTTTGAAAGGTGTTGTCATAGGGTCTAAAATTGAACCAATGCGAACATTATAATATTCCTGGTTAGTCAAATGAATTATCTTCTTTTCGAACTCCTCTGTAGTACAATTGAAGATGTGGTTTATTCCGAAGTCTACCCAAACAAATTGTTCTGTTTTAAAGGCATTTAATTTGACGGCCTTCTTCATTATTTCTGTTTTATTGCAAATGAGCAACATATAT
>Ga0164295_10001033_pt1 | contig 23062 bp, 25 predicted proteins | sample GEODES006metaG_FD_111798 | JGI IMG/M metagenome (GOLD analysis project Ga0164295, IMG submission 111798) | Oligotrophic lake water microbial communities from Sparkling Lake, Wisconsin, USA - GEODES006 metaG | ecosystem: Environmental > Aquatic > Freshwater > Lake | place: USA: Sparkling Lake... | reverse complement strand
TTGATTCCGGCAATACGGGTTCAGATCAATGGAGCGATATGCAGGAATACTCGGAAGGGGAACCTGCGTGTGCTGGCTTTGATATTGGAGGATAAAATAAATGCAAAACATTAAAACTACAACTACGGGTGTCCTGAGTATTGTGGTGGCGGTTGGCTCGGCGGCATTGGCATTCCTAAAGACTGGAACCGTCCCCGATCTTGGAACTCTGATTGCCGCGATCACCGCAGGCATTGGCTTGATTCTCGCTAAAGACGCTCCTTCTTCATGAATAAATTTTGGGAAAAGAAAAATCCCAACAAGTCCTCTCGGCCCCTTTCGCCGAAGGCAAAGGCATACGCCAAGCAAAAGGCTAAGGCCGCAGGCCGCCCATATCCTAATTTAGTGGATAACTCAGCGGCCAAGCAAAAGTTCAAGATGGGAGTCTATTGAGTTAGTGAGATGGGATTCCTCCTCAGCATTCTCGGTGGACTTATCAGCATTATTGATAAGTTGGTTCCGGATAGAAAAACTCGCGACTTTGGTAAAATTATTCAAGAAGCCGACAAAGATCGCGATGCTGTCAGTTTTTGGATTCGCAATCGTGGGATGCACGACAACTCAACCGAGAGTGGTGACAAGTCGTAACGCTGAAAGACTCATGGAAAGACCAGATGCAAATGAAGCTAGGAATGCCGCTCCTTATTGGTGCAAGGACGCACTCGATACGATTATTGATTTGGAGACGCAAATTAAAATAGGAAACGCAAAATGATGGAACGTAACGATCTTTATAAAGCCGTATTGGACGATCTGAAGGCTCGCACCGGATGGGAAGAACGGCAGAGGATTTGGTATGAGATGCGGCATTCAGGACTCCGCCGGAAAAAGAAATTGCCTTGGCAGGCTGATCTTCATTATCCGTTGGCCGATTCGATCATTAACAAGCTCAAGCCTTTTTACTATCAGCAGGTTTTCTCAAATGAAGTGATTGCTTCGTTTGTTCCCTCCACCCCTCAAACGGATGGAATTACTCAGGGGATCACTCGTTGGTTTGATTATTGCATTAAGCAGGAGAGCAATTTTGAAAGCGAAATCCTAACTGCAATCGACCACACTCTGATGAGTGGGTTGAACCTATTAAAGATTTCTTGGGATGAAGATACGAAGTCAGTCCGGTTTGATTCCGTTGACCCCGTGTTTGCTATCGTCCCTCACTATACTCGGGACATTAAAAACTGTGATCGTCTTTGCCATGTCATTCAACTCAGCCTGAATCAATACAAGAGCAACAAGCTCTATAATCAGGACGAGTCATTGATCCGCAAGATCAGGGGCAGGACGGGTGAGGGAACCCGTTTGTCCACTCTCGAGAACACTAAATTCCAGCGAGAAGGAATCACGGTTGGAACAGAGGAAGATCAAGTTATCGTATGGGAGGTTTATGAACGGGATGAAGAGGGCAAGATTCTTGTCCACACCTTCAGCCCATTAGCCCCCGAAGAGGACATCAGGCCTTCGTTTGAGTTGCCCTATAAACATGGGCAGATGCCTTTCGTTCCGTTTGTCATGGAGATCAAGGACAAGGGAGTTTATTCGAGCCGAGGTATCTGCGAGATCGTGGCTCCCTTCGAGAGCTATATGTGCAAGCTGATGAACGAGAAGGCTGATGCGATGACGCTTTATAATCGCCCTCTCTTCCGTTGCGAGCAGGACATTCCTAACTCCAACAATTTGAAGTTCGGTCCTGCGACGATCCTTCCGGTGGGTGTGTCTCCCGTGACGATGCCACAACCTCCTATCAGCTTTGACCAAGAGATGATTAACCAACGGATGATTTCTGAGTACCTAACGTCTATGCCGGACTTCGGTATGGGGCAGAATCAGGGAATGAAGAATGCCCGTACTGCTACTGAGATTTCTCAGATCGGTGCGCTGATGGGGCAATCGACTGATCTTCGGGCAAGGATATTCCGGATCTCCCTCGGTTATGTTTATCGGCAGGCCTACTCGGTTCTTTGTCAGTTCGGTAAGCAATCCCTTACTTATTATTTCAATGAGGCGTTTGGTACTGTTCCTCCGGAAGCCTTGAAGGTTGAATATGCAATTCATCCATCCGGTTCCGCTGACGGGATCAATAAGGCAGTGCAATACCAGAAGGCCTTTAGCCGGATGCAACTCTTGTCGGGTAATCCTTTTGTGGATCAGCCTAGCTTGGTTCGCTCGGTTCTTGAGATCGACGATCCCGCCTTGGTTGGAAAACTTCTGACTGATCCGAACCTTCGTGGGCAGGATGAAAAGGAGGAGCAGGCCAAAGAGAATCTTATCATGGAGAGCGGCTATCCCGTTGCGGTTAAGCCTCAGGACGATCATAAGGCTCATCTTGAGGTTCTTCTTGGAAGGATTCAGCTACTTACCCAGCAGGGGGGCGGATCTCAACAGGCTCAACAGTTATATGCTCAACACTTAGAATCTCATCTTCAGGGCCTAGGCCAAACAGATAAGAACTCCGAAAGGCAGATTAGGGCCATGCTCAAGAAGCAGGCTCAGACTATGGAGAGTCAGATGCAGGCTCAGGGTCAGATGGCTCAGGGGCTAACCTCCACGCAAACGGTTCCGCCTAACGGGATAGTGTAATAAGCATTTATATGTTGCACAAACTCAAGATTGTCTTACGGCTTTGGAAAGAACTTGGAGAGGCCTCGGTCAACTGGAAACAGGATGACACGGTCAATACTAAGTTGTTCTTTGATTCTGCCTCCGGCAAGCGGTTCATCACCTGTCTGCGAAATGCGGCAACTCGTAAGGATATTAGCGCAGTTTTCAAAGGAGGGGGATTGTTTGAATCCGGAAAAGCAGTGGGTTTCCGAGAAGCATTAGTTTTTATCGAATGGCTATCTTCTTCGGAAATTGAAGATTTTAACGAGGACTCGGAGTCTGAGGCTGTCTCTGATCTCCTCGAAAAACTACGGCCTTAAACTTAACGGGAAGGATACCTGACAAACCATGATAGAGGAGAGCAACAACATCGGAGTCGAGCAGGTTGAGGAACCAGCAGACTCCTCCAAGGTAGAAACGGTAAGTGAGGAGATGATCCGAGAGCTTGCGGCGCAAGCTGACGGAGTGCCTTACAAACCGAAAGCGGAATCGCCTGCACTCGCAACGCAGGACCAAGGGGCCTCAGAAAAACCTAAAACAAACGAGGCAGTTGAGGATTCGTTAGAATCCGCTGACTCAAAAGAAACAAAAGAAGATTCAAAGGTTGTGTCGGATGATACAACCAAGTCTCTCAACGCCTCCGAAACCTCAGAAGCTAAAGACATCAAGAGGGTTCGTGAGGAGGCTCGCCTATCTGAAAGCTGGAAGAGGCTCGAAGCAGAGAAAGCACAGGTTCGTGCTATTCATGCAGAGCTACAAAGGAAAGCAGAGGAGGCACAAAAAGCCACTGACCCTACCAGCCCCGCAAAACCGGAAGAACTTCGCAAGTTCGCTCGGGAATGGGAGGAAGAGGGTAAGGACGATTTGGCTAGAAACGCAAGGCTCCATGCTGAAAAGCTGGAACAGAAATTGCGTTCCGATGCTGAACGTGGCGAGAAAAAGGTCAGAGAGTTTAATGATACTTGGCAATCAAGCGTACAACGCATGATTGCCGAGAACCCTGAACTCAAGGATGAGACATCTGATCTTGGCAAACGGGTTATTTCGCTTCTCAAGAGCGACGATGCCGAGCTAAGGACTCTCATCAATTCAACGCAAAACGGATTCATCTACGCTACGCAAATTGCAAAGATGCAAAAAGCGGCGGAGGAGTCGGAAGCGTTGAGGACTGAAATTGAATCTTTAAGAAAAGAAAACGGGGACCTTCGGAAAAAGACCTCGCTATCTGTTAGTGGGAATCAAAAGCCTGCCAAACGGAAATCCTTCGATGAGATGGATTCCCGTCAGCAGGAAGCGTTCTTACGCAGTATGGCCGTGGACTCTGATTCTGGTGTCCTCGTAGGAGATTAAAAATCATGGCTACTATGACTCGTAGCAACCCTGCCACACTCGGAAGCTATTTTCAGGCTTACCTGTCGAAGCAGTTGGTTGATCGTATTAAAGAAACACTTAAATTAAATGACTATGCACAACAGGTTGACCTGCCCAAGAACATCGGATCGAACTCCGTTAAGTTCTTCCAGTATGACACAACCCCTGCCTCGTCCAACGTCCAGACTCTCACTGAAGGTACTCCTATCAGCACCTTCCGCGAAGTTGGCCTAAACAGCGTCTCGGTATCGCTCACCCAATATGGTGAAGCGGTAAAGATCAGCGATGTTTTGTCGATGACTAGCCTCTTTGATGTTCTCAAAGAATCGGTTGCGGCAATGGGTGAGGAAGCGGCCCTCAAATCTGACGATCTCTCAAGAGATCAGTTGGTGACTGGGACTGACGTTGCTGGTAACGGCACTGCCAAACGGTTCGGACAAGGGATTGCTAGCTTTGCAACTCTTGAATCCACTGCGGCGGCTTCCGCCTTCTTGGATGCAGAGGATCTCATGGATGCAGTTACCTCGCTGAAGGCCAACAAAGCTAACCCTTTGAATGGTCAATTCGTAGCGTTGGTTCCGCCTCAGATCAGTCGGGACTTGTTTAGGGACACTGACTTCCTGAACACGGTCTATCGCAACCCTGAAACAAAAGTCGGTTCGTTCCCTGCTGGAACCCTCGGTTCCTTCTACGGAGTTCGCATTGCCGAACACACGAACCCCTTCATCGAAGGCACGACCTCCGGAACGTATAACTCTGCTGGATCTATTTACAGCACTGTTGTACTCGGCGCGAATGCGTTTGGTGTGGTGAAAATCGCTGGGGATTCCCCCTTCAGCCCTCGGATCATCCTGAACAATCAGGCCGATAAAGCGGATCCGCTAAATCAGACAACCGTGGCAGGATGGAAATCCTATTATGCCGCTAAGTTGCTGAATGCTAAACGTGCCGTGGTCATCAAGGCCAAGTCTCGTTTCGCCTAAGTTATATGGACAAAGGACTGCTAATCCTAGCTAGTCCCGAGGCAAAGGGGGGTCGTTCAGCAATGGGCGGCTCCCCCAAGCCCGAATCTGAAGGCTCCGATTATTCTTCGGAGAAAGAAGGTTTGGGAATGTCTTTGGACGTACCAACCGAACTGCTCCCCGAAGGCACTACTGAAGGTGACTATGTTGCCCTCAAAGGCAGAGTCTCGAAGCTGGACGATAAGGGTGCAACCATTGAAATCTCTGAGGCCAACCTAACTCCTGATGAGGGAGAAGAGGAACAAAGCGAGGATGACATCCGAGCAATGGCTGAAGAAGCAGACGCAGGCAACGCCTGATTTGATATGCCCATCTATTTGTATGAAAACAAGGATGGGAAAATTGTTCAGGAGATCGTCTCTGTCGAAGATAGGGATAAACGGAAGGGGCTCAAACGAGTCCCTTCCGCCCCCTATATCCACCGTAGCGTTCCCGATCCTAGTTCTTCGTCTGAGGGCGCACGAAGGTTTTATCGAGAGTTTGAAGAAAAGGGAAAACTCAAGAACCGGAAGTATTCCAAAAGCCGGATTAAAAAGATTTGGGATTGGAAGTAAAATCAAATGCCTAGCGTAAAAGAAATATATGAGAAAATAACGGATGTCACGATTGACGCTGATACGATCAATCTAAATACCGACACAGTAGAATCTCTCTTGTCCACTGTTCAGGCTGATATTGCGCTAGTTAAGACCGACATTGCAAATGGTGTTCTTTCTGATTTAAGGGATGGAACTGGAAACGCTATCACATCTTCTGCTAGAGGATCGCAAAGGGCGTTGTCGGTGCAGATCGTGGACGGATCGGGCAACCAAGTAACCACATTCGGAAGTGCCTCAGTTAGCGTTAGCAACTTTCCTGCGACCCAACCTGTCTCTCTCGCCTCTCTGCCATCGTTGGTTGCGGGATCGGCTCAAATCGGAGTTGTAAGTATTACTCAATCCACAACTCCCACAGTTACTACCTTCACCTCAATCACCTCGGCAACCCTAATTGCTTCTAATACAAGCAGGAAAATGCTGACGATTCAGAATGTCGGGACAGGCATTTTGTATGTACTCCTTGGAAGCGGTACAGCAAGTTCAACAAATTTTAGTTTGCAGATGAATAGCGGTGATTACTACGAAAACGAATTCTATAACGGACAAGTGAATGCAATCTTCGCAAGTAGTGGGACTGCTTACGTCACAAGTCTCACCTAAGGAGTAGGCGATGCCTTTATTTATCCCTAGCGTTTCACTTACCCCAGTCGATTACATTGAGACTTCTACTACTGGCAATACAACTAGGGTCTTAAGCGCATTTCGCTTCATGCGGATATTTATGTTCGGTGGCGGTGGGGGCGGTGGTGGCGGAATGTCTAGGGCAAGTACAACAGTCAGTAAGTACGGAGGAGGTGGCGGTGGAGCAGGACAATACCTCGATATGCTTTTCCCTTGTGCCGAGTTCGGTTCTGGTAGTCAGTACATCGGCTACACAATCGGAAACGGAGGGAGTGGGGGAGTAGCAGGAGTTTCTAATACTAATAGTGGATATGGAGGGGATGCAGTCGCAGGAGGAGATTCGGTTCTACAAGTAGGTTCTCTTACATTGAGAGCATTAGGAGGTTGTAGGGGCGAAGGCGGGTTGATTTTCAACGGACTTGGAGGGCAGGGGAACAATTCTTCAGGAGGAGGAAATAGCTCTACAGGAACAATAGCGATGAGTGGAGGAAACGGATATGCTGGTTCGGGTGGGGGTGCGGGTGGGGTAAATACAGATGCCGACCAATCAAAAACCGGTGGGAATGGTGGCTCTGGTGGTTGGCCGATTACAAGTTCTGTGGCACTTGGTGGAGACGGAAAGATCACAGTAAATGGTGGGGCGGGACAGGCAGGATACAATGCCCCCACCTCAACCACACACCCTTACATTATCGGTGGTGGTGGGGGTTCTGGTGGTGGGGCTACGAGAGCAAGTGGCCTTAATGGAGGTGCGGGAGGTGCGGGAGGGACGAATGGAGGCGGGGGCGGTGGTGGAGGAGCAACTGGAAACGCAACCACGGTTGGTGTTGGTGGTGTTGGTGGTGCGGGTGGCAAAGGTGCAATTAAAATTCTTTTCTATCGATAAACAAAATGAACACCGACGAACAAGCCTGCCAAGCCCTCCAATACCTCCTCGACGAAGGCTTTATCTCTCTTGGATATATCGACGGTAAGCCTTCTGTATATTTAACTACAAGTGTATTAGAAGCGCAAAAAGCTATTAAGTGTATGGCAAAGGACTCGGCTGATTGGTGGAAGAAATGAACATCTTTCAAAGATTTCTATTTTGGCTTTGGGCCAAGCTATTTCTTGGAAGGCTTAACTCTCAGATACTAGAGAGGGCAATCAAACTGTCCAAGATGCACAACCAAGATGCCGGAGAGTTGGGGTATGATCCCCGCACAAAACATCTGATCTCTTACGCAAAAGTTAGGAAGGATCTCGGAAACCCCGAAACTCTAACCGGAGCTATCATCCATATTGCAGTCGCAGTCTCCTACCTAGAGGGCAATGGCAGGAAGGATGATTAGCGTCATGGGGATTGATATGGTTGACGCGATTATGGAGATGAAGGAAAGGCTCGCTCGTCTCGAAGAAGTTCAGCGTTCTATGCAGGATCGGCAGAAACACATTTGCGATATTGTAGAGAAGCAGGCCTGCAATCTTGGGGAGTGGGTTGAGCGTATCTCTATGAGGGTAAGTGCGATAGAAAGCATTTGGGCGAAGATTCTTGGGGCGGCTACCGCAATAAGTATTCTTTTTTCATTTATCTTTGACTGGATTAAAACCCGTCTTACAGGTCACTAGGAGGAAAATATATGGCAGAAATTACCACAACTCAAAGTTTCTCTGACGGAGATACAGTAACGGCAACTAAGCTGAACAACATTCAGGGTAATGCCTCTATTCAGCCTGAGGCTATTACAAACAGAAGTGTGGAAACAACGATAGATCAGGCAAACGATTTGCTCCTTATATATGATGCCTCGGCTACGGCCCTGAAGAAAGTATCTCCATCCGATTTAATAAAAGCCGGAACCGCATCCAATATACCGATTACGGGTAATGCTACCATCGGGGGAACACTTGGTGTTACTGGGGATGTTTCTGTAAATACAAACAAGTTCAACGTAACTGCGGCGAGTGGTAATACGTTGGTAGCCGGAACTCTTGGTGTGGCTGACACTATTTCTGCCACGAAAGCATCCGGAACTGGATTGGCAGTTACATCAAATGCTACTATTGGCGGGACTCTTGGCGTAACAGGCGCGATCACTGCGACATCCACAATCAACGGGACAACAATCCCCTCAACAAAGACACTTGTTACAACGACTGACGCTCAGACGTTAACCAGTAAAACTCTTACAACTCCAATCATAAGTTCCATATCAAATACTGGGACTCTCACGCTTCCTACCGCAACTGATACTCTCGTTGGAAGGGCAACTACGGACACGCTTACTAACAAGACCCTTACAAGTCCAGTGATCGGCACAATTTCAAATACCGGAACACTTACTCTTCCGACATCTACCGATACGCTAGTTGGCAGAGCAACAACTGATACGCTGACTAACAAGACTCTTACAAGTCCTGTCATAGCTACGATTACAAACACCGGAACTATTACCCTGCCAACATCAACTGATACTCTCGTCGGCAGGGCTACAACCGACACACTTACGAACAAAACTTTAACAAGCCCTGCGATCTCGGGTGGGACGATCAATAATGCTACGATTGGTGCTACTACCGCATCTTCCGCGAGTTTCACAACGATTAGTGCTAGTGGACTAATTACTGCAAGTGGTGGAGTTACGGGGAATGTTACTGGCAACTGCACTGGATCATCTGGTTCATGCACAGGAAACGCCGCAACTGCCACAACTGCTTCGGCTTGTAGCGGGAACTCTGCGACTGCAACAAGCGCGGCAACTCTTACAACTGCAAGAACAATTAACGGAATCAGTTTTAACGGATCTGCAAACATTATAACAAATCCAAGTTCGGGGGCATATTCTAACGGATACGGAACGAGAACTGTTCAGAGTGGAGGATCTCCTTCAGGCGGAAGTGATGGTGACATAGTATATATCTATTAAGCATGAGTCTTAATATATATAGTGGGGGAGCTTGGATAACTCCAACTCAGGTTCATGTAAGGGATGGTGGAGTTTGGAGATCCTGCAACCAAGTGTGGATAAAACAGGCCGGAACTTGGCAAAGAGTCTTTTCTAAAATTACAGCTTCTGGTGGAACGGAAACGACTAGCGGAAACTACAGGATACACACATTCACAGGGTCAGGCACGTTCACTGTTACATCGGCTAACTCAGGAGCCACTGCCGAGGTGCTTGTAGTTTCCGGTGGTGGTGGTGGTGGATCGGCTCGTGGTGGAGGAGGAGGTGGAGGAGGGGCGGCTTATTCAACAGCATTATCAATAGCAAATGGCTCATACGCGATAACGATTGGCGCAGGTGGATCTGCCGCATCAAATGGAAATGATTCATCTTTTGCTACATCACTCGTAGGAACAGGTGGTGGTGGTGGAGGGGGTAATTCTACTAACGGTAGTGCCGGAGGTTGCGGTGGTGGGGCGGGGTCATCGGCAAGCTCAACTTCCGCGAGAACAGGTGGAGCCGGAAGTCAGGGATTTAAGGGAGGAAATAGGGCCGCACTCGTGGGAATGGGTTCTGGTGGAGGAGGAATGGGTTCTGCCGCACCGGATATTACTGCAACAGGAAACTATACGGCAGGCGCAGGTTTAGCATATAGCACATCAGGGACTTCCACGTTTTACTCAGGTGGAGGTGGTGGTGGCAGTGAGGGATTCGGTGTAGGCACAGGAGGCGTTGGCGGGGGTGCAACAGGAGGTAGTAATGCAAACGGATCTGCTGGAACTATAAATACTGGTGGTGGCGGAAGTGGTGCAGGGAAACAACCTAGCGGAGTCGGCGGATCAGGAGGCTCGGGAATAGTTATCATTAGATACGCAATGACTTGAATATATGGCACACTTCGCGCAAATAGATGAGTCGGGAGTCGTTACTAGAGTTATCGTCGTTAACAATAGCGACATTCTTGACGAGAATGGAAACGAGTCTGAGCAGGTTGGAAAAAACTTTTGCTCTAACCTTTTAGGCGGAGAATGGGTGCAGACATCGTACAACGCAAACTTCCGGAAAAACTACGCAGGCACAGGCTATTCATACGATCAGGCAAGAGACGCTTTTATACCAAAAAAACAATACCCATCTTGGGTGCTAGATGAGTCAACGTGTAATTGGGTGTCCCCAATACCGATGCCGAATGACGGAGAGTATTTTTGGGATGAAGAAAAACAAAATTGGGAGAAATCATTATGACACTACAAGATATGAGTTCGTTTGTTACTGGTAAGATCGGCAAGACTGATTCTGACTCCGTGGCTCAATGTAAAGAGTTTCTGGCTCGCAGGTACGAGCTAATATGGTCTAGTCAACTTTGGCGTGACACTCTAGGAACATCCACGCAATCAGTTCCATCAGGGACTCAGGATGTAACAATATCCAATACTGCCATAGATCAAATCGTTGCAGTTCGATGGTCGGACATGACTCTTGGACCAGTTCAGTTTGAGGCTGTATATGCGATTGACCCAACCCTATTCGACAATACCGGAACACCCCTTGGCTTTGTAACCCTACCCAAGACATCTGCTGGTGTGTGTCAAATCAGGCTTGTTCAGACTCCATCCGAAACGAAAACACTTTCTGTTTTGGGCAAGATCAAGCTCCGCATCATTGATGGTTCATCTCAGTTTCAGACAAAAAACCTTACAAGTGATCTGGATAGTCCGGCCCTCAATGGTATCGACAATGCGTTACTAGCCTTTGCAGAGGGGGATATGCTTACCCGTGACAGGCAATACTCGAAGGCTCAAATGATGTATGCTGACGGGGTGGCTCAGGTCAAGGTGGCTACAAACATTGAGAGAGGTCAATCTGCCTACAATCTAACCGTTACTGCCGTTGACTCCGGTGAGTGGTCGAGATCAGATTGGGATTATCCGGTCTATTCCGGATCTAAGTCATCTTTCTTAGGATAGTTTAAGTCGTGCCTATCGTCTCAAATAGCGGATTGGATGATCCAATTCTTTTTGACACTACCTCTTCCTTTACGGGTGGAGTTAACAACATATCCTCAACAAAGCTATTAGACGCAAGCCAAGGCTCGGAGTTTATCAATGTAGATATTGATCGGGTTGGCAATGCGGTTACAAGAAAAGGCACTGCATCAATATCCTCATCAGCCGTTCCGGAGGGGACTTCAAATATTCAAGGGATGTACTACTTCGATACTGGAACTACCAATCAAATTGTCATAGCTAAGAACAGGAAGATATTCTGGTATAGCGGGGTTGTGGGTAGCGGATCTTGGACGCAAGATTCCTCATCATATCTAACCAATGCGTCTGATAATGTTGTCAATTTTGCCCAACTTTCCGATAAGCTATATTTCTGCGATGGTGTGAGTGAGCTTAAGAGTTTTAATGGGACTACTGTTGCCTCAATTCCAAGTGCGGCGAATGCCCCTATTGGCGTAAGGCTAATCTGCTCCCATACTAATAGATTGTTTGCTGTCAGGGCTTCCGAGCCCGATACAATTTACGTCTCCGATCTTCTTTCCGCTGAATCTACAAGTGCTTGGTCTAGCGTGGACTCATTTAGGGTTGGTGGAGACGGTGAGCCAATCACAGCCATATCTTCTTGGACGGGATTTAGGCTAGTTGTATTTAAGCAGAACTCCACCTATGTCATAACAACCGATCCAACTGCCGCCTCTATTGCGAATTGGCCCATAGAGAGTGTAAGTCGGGAGGTGGGTTGTGTGGCTAATCGGACTGTTGCTCAGGTTGGAGCAAATCTTTATTGGTTGGCTCACGATGGGGTCAGGAGTATGCAGAGAATACTTCAGGGTAACGATCAGGAGATCAGCGAGCCGCTCTCTAAAATAATTGATTCTTCTATTCAGGAAATTAACACAACCTATATCTCGAGGGCCTCCGCAACCTACTACAAAAACAGATACATTCTTTCCATTCCAATTAGTTCTTCCGCAATTAATAACTGCTCTATTGTTTATAATACAGTTCATAAGTCTTGGAGTGGTAAATGGACCAACTTTGCGGGAGTTGAATTTTGTCACTACACAAACACCCCATCCAACTGCCTAGTTTTAGCAACACCAACCGGATCAGTTCTGCAATGGAGGGAATGGGTCAAGGATGACAATGAAGTTGCTAGTGATTATCAAGACTCAGGATCAAACATAGCAACATCAATCACTACAAAAGAGTTCACCTTTGGCGAGATGCTGAGTTACAAGAGTCTAAATAATATCGAGGTTCAATTCTATTCAAGTTCAGCATATTGCTCCGTATCTCTTATTGACGATAACGGATCATCCGTTGCCGTTTTTTCTAATATAGATAGTTCGGCTTTCTCGGGAGGACTTGGTGCTTTGATTATACCGTTTGTGCTAAACGCTAGCGCAGTCTTGAAGAACCAAAAATCAAAAAGAAGGGCTCGTAGCCTTCTTGGGAATCAACCTGTAAAGGGAGTGCAGGTTGTGGTTGAGAGTTCTTCCGGAAAGCTGAATCTTCAGCAGGTTGTCGTTAGCGGATTCCTAGAATCCTTTGTAACGGAGGAGTTATGACGGTAACTGCTTCCACTGCGGCTGATTGGGTAAGCACCCGAATGAAGGGGTGGGAGAACGTGACTCATACGACGAATGTTCTTCAGTGGTATATGAATAAAGAACTTTGCGGGATTGCAACTGACGGGGATGAGATACGAGGGGTGGCTTGCGTCAGGTTCTTGAATCATTCTGACGAAGGACTGGAACCATATAGTCATAGTCCCAAGGGGGATGTTACTTGGGTTGAGCTTGTTGTTGCGGATCAAGGAGTTGCAATTTCATCATTATTCAATCTGCTTTGGTCAAAATACGGAAGAAGGCCTTTCGTTGCATATCGCAGAGAACTAAAAAACGGGAAGATTAGAAAGTTTGGAATAAAGATGTTTGATAAGATGAATAGCTTGTCAAAGGTCAGGACAGAATTACATGGAGGATTTCACAGATGAGCAAACCACAACAAAAACCACAACCAAAGCCACTTCCATTACAGAAGCCATCTAGGCAGGAGGCGGTTCCTCTTCCAAGAGATGTTCCGCAAATTCGTCCCTTCACTCCCGATAGGCAAATGCCGGATCTAGGGAGAAAAACTTACGAACCCGTTTATCGCGAAATGCCCAATCCATCCAAACAAATGCCGGAACAGCCGCCTCAGCAAACACCTGAGCAAAGAAACGCAATGTTAGCCCTTCAACGGGCAAACGCAATGTTAGCCTATCAACAGGCAAACTATCCTATTGGACTAGGGGGCTATCTTGGTCAGGGTCCTCAATTTGGTGGTTCTGATCCTAGATTGATGCCCATTCCATCACGCCCATCTACTGAGCCGATGATAAGTCCTGAAACAATTAAGAAGGCTAGGGATGAGTATCTCGCAAGCCTTCCCAAAGATCGTGCATACTCCCAAGTGATGACGAAAACAAAATACGGTGGCGAATTTGGCAGTTCAATCGGGAGCGGTTTTGATAAATGGTTTGAGCAAAATTATATCAACAATCCAAAGTCATCTCTTACAGAGCAGGAGAGAATGAGCCTTCAGGGTCGCATGAAAATCCCTGAGTTTGGTGACATGGGTAGTCAGATTAGGGCCGAAATAAATGCTAGAAATGGTAGCGCGGCTGGTCCTCAGTTTGGGTTGGGACAAATTCCTGATGCTGGATTTTATAATGATCCAAATGCTAAAATTGGTAGCATGGCTGGCCCTCAATTTGGGGGGCCTAAATTGGGTTATTTAGGTTCAGAGACTCAACTAGGGATGGGGTCCCAATTCGGAGGAATTGCCTCAGGAATGCAAGATTTCACAAGTTCCGGACAGCAGGATGAGATGAGAAAGAAAATGATGGAATCCTTGCTTGCTTATAACAAGCAATCGCAAGGAAATATGATGGGTGGATTTGGTCAACCTATTATGTAGGCCTTGAGCTAAAGGAGTCATATAATGTTTTTAGAGCAGAGACTAGCTAATCCCAAATGGGCGCATTCCTACTCGGGAATGTTTTGGCAGAGCATGGTATTTTATGGTGGATCTCCGCCTTCTCCGCCCCCTCCGCCGGACTATGCCGCCGCTAGCAGGGCTGGTGTAATTGCAGATGCACAGACGCTAGCTTCCAGAAGGGCTATTGATAATGCCGCCAAAACTGGCGGGACTGCGATGCAGTTTGGTGTGGAGAAGAGGGTTCGTCCAGTTCTTGTTGAAGGCGTAACGCAGATAAAGGGTAAGTATTATTTGGATGGAGTAGAGATACCTGCATCTCAGGCCGAAACTGGCAAAACACAAGACTACTACGTTCAGCTATTTAACGACAAGGGTGCTAGGTATAAAACACCAATCGAAATTAGCGAACAAGAAGCAATCGTTAACTTCAATGGAATGTCGGATATTGATGTCTCGAGGAAGCTGGCCGAATACCAGAGGGATGAAGGTAAGGTCACAGCCCAATATCTCCTAGATCTACAAACTGAATACGGCACAAAGTTTGCTGGGCAAGCCCGAGAACAACTTCGTGCGCTTGACCCAAAAGGATTTGAACTTAGAGAAAAACTTGCGGAAGAATCCCTAGGCACTGAGTTCAAGAAGATTGACGATCTCCCTGAGTTCAGAAAGTTCATTACTGCTCCTGAGTTTGAGCTAACACAAGATGGCCCAACTCTACAAAGAACAAACGCAGGTCCCGAGTTTGGTAATCTTAACTCAGGCAATACCCTTGAAAGAATTGGCTCCGGACCGCAATTTGGATTGCAGAGCTATGGGCCGCAATTTGCGGCTGGTAGCGAGTTTGAGGGTGGTGGTGCTGTTGCCCTTGGCCGATCCGAGGTTGAGCGTCAGCTAGGAGAAGCGTTATTCAATAACGGGCAACTATCTCCGGAGGAAGAGCGCAGACTAAATAACTCAGTCCGTGGGGCTCAAACATCCCGTGGTAATGTCTATGGGAATGCTCCCGTAGCCCAAGAAATCCTTGCTCGATATGGAGCCGAAAATGAAAAGGCTCGTCAGGCAAGAACCGATGTAGTTTCGTATCTTTCAAGCGGTCAGAGTTCATTTGATGTTTCTAAGGCTATTCGTCAGGAAGCAAATCAGCTAGCTCAACAGGGGTATCTCAATTACTCAACTGCCCTAGGGGTTAATAACAATCTAGCGCAGAAGGAGTTTGAGAATAATGTTGCGGCGATTGGTCAGAGGAATAGTGCCTCTCAGACTGAGTTGGACAATATCAACAAAGCGATTCAGGGGGATAATCAAGCACTTCAGCAAGCCTATCAGAACTACAGGTCTAGCGTTGGCGAGAACAATGCAATGTCGATGACTGAGTACCAGACTTCGATCAATGCGGTTGCATCAAGGAATGCGACTCGTCAGCAGGATTATCAGAATCAGAACAATGCCATTCAATATCAGAATCAAATGTCTCAGCAGGGCTATCAGAATGTGCTGAACAATATCACTCAAAACAATCAGGCAACTCAACAACGCTTTGCGAATATGCAGACCTTCGCCGGATTGAATCCAATCGTAAGTCAGGGATCGCAACTTTCTGGTTTAGGCCAACAAGCCGCTCCATTCATGCAGACACCAGTTCCGCAAGGAATCAGCCTCAATCCAAATGCGGCTCAGATTGGATCAAACTTTGCTCTTGGTGTGTATGGGAATCAAACAAGCCAATACAACTCACAGATGCAGTATGCGTCTCAGAATAGCCCTCTTGCTTGGGTTACTGGTGTGGGTGGTGTTCTTGGCAAGATGCTCTAAGGGAGAACTTATATGGGACTAATCAGCGAAATCTACAACATGAGCAGGCAGTCCGAACTGGACGAACGGCAGAGGCAAATGGATGAGTTCAGAAAGCAACAAATCGCTCAAGACTACGAGTTAAAGAAAAGAAAGTATGAGATGGATTTGAATGACTACAATACAAAGGAGAGGGCAAGGGACGAAGTAATGTCCGGCCTAGGCGAGCTTGGCGTAATTGATAGAAGCATTGCCGAAACGAGCCTGCAAAAGACAGTCCTTGAGCAACAGTTTGAGCAGGCATCCCTCCGCGATCCAGATGAGGCAAAGGGATTCCTTATCGAGAGTCAGGTCATTGCAAAGAGGCTTGAGGATCTTAATAACATCAGAAGGGTCAAGGGTGCAGAGTTAACCTACAAGTCAATCGACGGGGGGTATGCAAAAGCAAAGGCACTCGACTTGGCTGATTTCCTGAATGGCAGAGAAACTAAAGACGCTGGAATGGCAACTGTAACCAAGAAGCGCAAGGTTCTTGACGATGATGGAAATGATACGGGCGAGACTGAAACAGTCACGATGAAGGTTCCACAGGCTCAGGCCGGATTTGGAGGGTACGTTGGTGGCGCGGCTCAGGCTCCGCAACAATCTAGTTACAATCCCTATTCAATGGCTGGTGCTATGATTCAATCCTCTAGCCCTCTTGGATATGGATCAGGGACTCCTGAGTTTTCCAGCCCTGCATATAGCCCCCAACAGCAGATTGCTCCTGCTCAACCCCAACAACAGATTTCACAAGCCCAACCTCAGGCTGATACAGAGGCAGTAAGGCAACAGGCTTTGAGTGCAATGTCTCGAGCCCAAACACCGGAGCAACGTCAAAAGATTAAGGATCGTGCGGCCCAAATGGGAGTCAACCTTCCCTAACGTGTGGGCATTTTCGACGATATTTTAGAGGAGAATAATAGGCCGGAGGAATCTCCTCGGCCTCAGGCTGGTCTTTTTGATGACATCATAGCCGAACCTGCTCCAAGTCCTGAGCCTGAAACAGTTCAGGATCCTAAGGTGTCAGGATTATTTGACGATATTGTAGGATCAGAGGGTGGTGGCGAACTTCGCCCCATGACTGAATATGCACAGGCTCCAAGTGATGATTCTTCTTTTGCGGGAGCCCTAGGGCGAGGAGCGGCACGTTCCGCAATTCCAACGGGTGCTGGTATTGTTGGTGGAGCATTAACCGGAGCCGCAATCGGAGCCGCGATGACTGGTCCCGCCGCTCCTGTCGGTGCGGCAATCGGAGGCCTAGCGGGTGGTGTTCTTGCTTCGATGGGCGCGGAGGCTTTGCAGGAATACGGCATGGACAAGATGCTTTCTCCTGAGACTAAGAGGGCGATTGATGAGCAATTCAAGAAAGATGCAGAACAACAACCCGTAGCCTCTTTCGTAGGACAAGTGGCTCCTTCGGTGGCTTTCTTTAGGCCTAGCCCTAGCAACCTCTCCAAAGCCGGAGCCTTTGCAAAGCAGATCATCTCCGGCGAGATCACTAAGGACGCGATGGAGAATCCTGCCGTAAGGGAGCAGGCATCCAACCTCCTCAATGTTGCATTCAATACGGGAACGCAGGGAGGCTTAGAGGCCTACAATCAATTTCAGCAGGGAGACTTTAACCCTCTAAGACTAGGCGCGAGCCTCGTAGTCGGAGCCCTTAATACTGAGCCGACAAGACTAGGCAGGATGGCAACCGCTCCTTCGGAAAGAGTGGCGGAGGCTATTCAGGCTAGGAGGAATGTTGGGGCAGACGCTCCTCAGGCAGAAGTGATTCAGCCGGAGGTTCAACAGGACGCACAACCGGAATCTCAGACTCCTCAAGTGGATGTTCCGCAGGATCAACCACAGTCAATCGACAGATCAAACCTTGTAATGTCCCCATTTAAGAAGGGCAGGCTTTCCCGCCTAGATCAATCTGAGATGGAATTACAGGCGCGTTTTGATGAGGAGACTCGAAAGTTCGATCAGGACGAGCCAAGTAATCCATCCTATTATAAGGAAAGGCTGGATGAAGTTAGGGCATTGAAGGAGAGATTGCTGAAAGAAGAACAAAGGCCTTCCAAGTCTTTTAGCGAGGAAATGATTGAGCCTAGCGAGAATGGTTACGACATTATTGATTTTATTGAGGAGCAGGGTGGGATGCTTTCCAAGGGCAAGGCAATCCGGAATAAGAACATTGAATTGTACGGGAAGAAGAGTGGTTCCTCAGTTAAGAGGCTAGTGGAAACAACGGCTCCGGCAGAATACGATGGTATGCCGGATTTCAAGGGGCCATATAAGAAGCTACTTAGCGGAACTACTCCGGTAGATGAGATTGCTCAATCTGCTTTCGATCAGTTAGGAATCGGGGACGGGACGAGTGGCTCATTGTGGGGCGCGATTGATAAGGCAATTACATCCCGCAAGAAGTCATCGGAAATAAACAAGAAAATCAATTTCAATGATAAGCAGAGGCAGGCCTTTAGTTCTGCGATCCTGAAACCAAAAGAGGGTCAGACATCATACAAGACTTCTGATTTGCAGATCGGGGATAATATATACAGTGGTAAGAACGTATTTGAAGTAACCGGAATCGACGAGGATAACTTCTCGAGGACAATCACGGGGCCGGATGAGTTTGGTACTAGGACAATTAAGGCCGATTCAATCATATTTGCCGATAGTGCCGTGAATCAGGAGGGTAACTATTTGCGTGGGGTGAAGGTCAGGAACGCAAAGCTATCCGAAACAAAGCCCCAGATGACGCTCGATCAGAAGATTGTTCTTTATAGGCAGGAAGGAACCGCAAAGACAGAGGCTAGCCCATCCCTAGGGGAGAGAGTGCAGGGAGTTAAGAATGTGCTTTCCGAAAGGCTGAATGATTTCCGCCGGACATTCCAAGACAAGTTTGTGGATGTAGAGAACCTGCAAAAAAGCGTAAGCGCAAGAAGTGGCAAGCCAATCGCTGAAAACGCTGACATCAAGCAGAGGGAGGAGCTTTATCACGGGAGAGTCGGTGAAATGATCGACAATTTTGAGGACACAAAGGTTACTCCGTTATTGGATGAACTGCGTAAAAGCGGAGTAGATCGTAAGAATTTCGAGCTATATGCCCAAGCCAAACACGGCAGGGAGCGGAATATGGTCATCGCCCAGCGGGACATCAACAAGCCGGACGGGGGCAGTGGTTTAACGGATGCAGATATATCAACTCTGATTGAGGGCAAGAATCCTAGAATTTCTAGGGAAGATCAAAAAAAGATGGAGCCTATCCGTCAAAAGCTAGTTTCGCTTAACAAAGACACGCTTCGCAATCTTTGGGAAGGTGGACTGATTTCCGGCGAAACCTACGATCTTCTATCTAATAGGTTCACTGACTACGTTCCGCTTATCGGCAAGGCAGGTGGTACAGATGTCGAGACGGACGGGACTATCGGTACGGGGGCGGGTTATGATGTAAGGGGAAGCGATATTAAGATAGCCGAAGGAAGGAGTACGATAGCCCCCGATCCGTTGGCATACTCTCTTCAGCTTCACAGGGATTCAATTATAAGGTCAGAGAAGAATAGGGTCATGCAAACCGTGGCTCAGTTTGCGACTAAGTACAAAGACAACGGGATAATCCAAGTTCTTGAAAAGGGTGAGATTGGCAATGCAAACGACAAAGACATTATTGCCTACAAGGAAGATGGTGAAACTAAGTACCTAAGAATCAGCGATCCTAAACTTGCCGATGTGATGAAGAACAGGGCAAGCGTTACAACTGGTCCGATCATCCAATTCCTCTCAAAGATGAATAGGTGGTTTGCGTATGTGAACACGCAAGCCTCGCCGGAGTTTGTCGTGGCTAACTTTGCTCGAGATTTGCAAACTGCCCTAGTCAACATTAGCGGAGAGAGTGCAAAGGGATTGGCCTCAGGGCTAATCAAGAGCGTTCCGGATGCAATGAGGGCAACCTATCGCGCTGAAATGGGTAAGCCTGACATGAACGGAAAGATGGATGTCTATTACAGAGAGTTTAAGGAGGCCGGAGGCCGGATGACTTTCTTCGGATTGAAGGACATTGCCGCAACTCAGAAGGATATTCAGAGTGCTTTGGGTAATGGTAGCTACAGGAGTGCAACAAAGGTGTTTAAGGTTGCTATCGATAAGTTGGCTAGGCTGAACTCCGCAGTTGAGAATGCCACACGACTTGCGACTTACTCCACGCTCAGGGAAAACGGGTACTCAGTCCAAAAAGCCGCTTATGCCTCTAGGAATATCACAGTCAATTTTACAAGGAAGGGAACTGCTGGTCCCCTCCTCAACTCAATCTATCTATTTGCAAACGCAAACATCCAAGGAACCGCTCGAATCTTTCAGGCAGTAGCCACTAGCCCGAAAGTAAGAAAGATCCTGACCGGAGTGATGGTTGCAGGATTCTTTAGGTCTATGGTGAACCGGATTGTTGGGGGTCAGGACGAGACGGGAGAGCCTTACTACGACAAGATCCCGCAGTATATTAAGGAAACAAACTTTATCATTATGAAGCCCGAATCAGGGGGGCAGTATTTCAAGATCCCTATGCCCTACGGATATTCCGTTGCTGACTATACGGGGCAGTTGTTGAGCGAGGTAAGTCCAAAGGAAATGTTGGGTGGCGGAGCCTCAAAGTCTCAGGCTTTGGCGAAATTGGCGGGAGCAATCTTGGATAATTTCAATCCCCTAGGTGCATCTAAGTCTTTGCTACAAACGATTTCTCCCACGATTGTAACTCCGGTCACTGACTACGCATTGAACATGGATTATTCCGGCAGGCCTATCATGCCCACGCCTAGCCCATTTGACGCAACTCCCCCTCCAAGGTCACAGAGGTATTGGAGTAATGTGGGTGATATTCCAAAGGCTATCGCGCAGAAGATCAATGAGCTAACGGGAGGGAATGAGGTAAGGTCGGGGGCTATTGACATTAGCCCTGAGACTCTTGGGCAGGTTTATGACTTCCTTACGGGATCGGCTGGTAAATTTGCGGAGAGGCTTGTCAATCTTCCTAGGGGAGCATTCAAGGCGAGTCAGGGAGAGATGGAGTGGGCTGATGTTGTTGGGGATATCCCGATGACTCGCAAGGTTTATGGGGCAGTGCCTTCCTATGTGGACACGGTTAGGTATCAGGACTTGCGGAAGGAGATCCTAACAGTTGCAGATGAGGTTAAACTTGCTCAAACCACAAGAGACACGAAAAGACTTTCCGAGATTCGCTCCTCCGCATCCTCCGAATTGAAAATGGTTGAAATGGTTAAGGCCACGGAACAGTCACTCAAAGAACTCAGGACTGAAAGAACTCGCCTAAAAGCCGTTCTCGAAAAGAGCGACAATCCCGCGATCCAGAAGAGGATCGACAAGAATAACGAGACTCAGAAAGCATTGATGATGAGAGTGTTAAAAAGGTACAACACTCTTATTGACGATAAAGTGTAACTAGCATATACAAGCCCTAGTGCAAGAACCCCGACTTGAAACTATCAAACCGTCAAATCGGATCAGTAGGTGTGGCGAAGGTCACAACTGCCCTACTGCAATCCGGCTATTCCGTTCTAGCCCCACTAGAGGATTGCAACGGATATGATCTTGTTGCCGAAAAGAGCGGGAAGTTCATTCGCATTCAGGTTAAATGCTCAACTCGCAGACAACCCAAAATAGATCGGTACGAGTTCATGACTAGCACAGGCAATTCCACGAAACTTAGGTACACGAAGTCATCTTGCGATCTGATCGTTTGCGTTGGCCTTGAGGATAATCTTTATTGGGTTTTTAAGACAAGTGAGTGCCTTTGCAAGAGTAAGAAGTGCCATATCAATACCGGATCTGATTGGAAGATCCTTGGCAAAATATGACAAAGACTACTTCCGGCGGGACAATCGTTACTAACTTCGAGTTCCCGAAAGATTCAAGTATTTCGTGGGTTGGTGGGACGGGTTCTACTAGGTGTTCTTCCCTAGCAAAAGTCCTAACCGTAATTGGGGTCAAGGTCTGGGTTCTCCTTGGCTCCTTCCCACTTTTTCAAAACAAAAAAGGAGAACTAAAATGAGATCAGTAACGGACGGATTGGCTAGAGGCATGAGTTGGTTCAAGCAGATCGTGGATCAGAAAAGGGCAGAGGAGGAAGCAAAGCCAAAGGAAGCTCCTGCCCCCAAGCCGGAGGCTATTCGTCCCACAATCACGACCTATCGGGGCTGGTTGCCTCCCCGTGATCTGATTCAAAAGATCGTTGAATGGGAAACTGGTGGACCTAGGTACTACAACCGATATTTGACTACCCCCCTAAATCCCGTGAATGACGCTTCCGGCCTGACTGTTGGCGTTGGATACGACCTTGGGTACTACACTCCGGATCAGATTCGTGCGGATTGGAAGGGGCATATTCCTGAGGAGGACATCGAAAGGCTAGCTTCCGTATCCGGACTGAAGGGCAGGGAAGCGGCTGGTAAGCATCGTGACGTTGTAGGCGTGACGATCTCCTATGAGGTTGCCCTAGCTCAGTTCACTAAAGTCACTCTCCCTACTTGGCTGATGAAGGCCTACAAACTTTGGCCGAACTTTGATTCTTTGAATGATCGCCAAAAGACAGCACTCGTAAGCCTAACTTTTAATCGAGGCACTTCGTTGGTAGGCTCAACGCGATCAGAAATGAAGGAAGTACATGACAATCTTGAGCGTGGGAACACTCGTCCGATTGCAGGGCTTATTAAGCAGATGGCACTTCGTTCCCCCCTCAAAGGGGTTCAACTTCGACGCAAGCAAGAGGGTGAACTATTCGCTAGCTGACCCGACATAAACCCGACAACTTTAACGCAAGTAGTTATAGCGAAAGGACTTTCAAACATTGAGCGTAAGGATGATGATGTTACCGTTACACGCTTGACTACATAATTTTAAGATCAAATCGCTCACTAAAGGTTGCCTTGTGTAGCCAATGGTTTCATAAAAAAGCCCTTTTTTCGTTAGTTACCCGACATTTTCCCGACATTCCCAATTTTAGACAACTTCGATTTTAGCCTCTCCCGTGAGGCATGAGCATACACTTTATGTACCGCTTGCGTATG
>Ga0164295_10001032_pt1 | contig 23076 bp, 28 predicted proteins | sample GEODES006metaG_FD_111798 | JGI IMG/M metagenome (GOLD analysis project Ga0164295, IMG submission 111798) | Oligotrophic lake water microbial communities from Sparkling Lake, Wisconsin, USA - GEODES006 metaG | ecosystem: Environmental > Aquatic > Freshwater > Lake | place: USA: Sparkling Lake... | reverse complement strand
GGCCTTCCGGGTGGACTCTTTGGTGTGCCAACCTGACCCATGACTCACTGAGAGTTCGTCGGCTTCGTTTGTCCTTTTCATCTCTCAGCCATGACGCACGAATCACCCGTCACCATAAGGCATTATCAGCCCAGTGATCTTCCCTTACTGCGGCAGATCACCGTCGATTCCTTTGGCAGCGTTGCTTATGACCAGATGCTAGAAGATCGCCTAGGCATCTGGAATGAACGTGACTGGAAAGCGCGCAAAGCGGACAACATCGACGACGATTGCACCCTCAATCCTGCGGGTTGTTTCGTCGCTATCCGAGACGGAGAAATTCTTGGCTACATCACCACCCGGGTGGACACTCTTAACTCCATCGGTCGTATTCCCAATCTCGCCGTCGTTCAGGAAGCCCGTGGTCTAGGCCTTGGCAGAAGGCTCATTCATCACGCCTTAGACTACTTTCGTGAATGCCATCTCAAAGTCGCTAAAATTGAAACCATGGCCTCCAACGTCATTGGTCAAAGCCTCTACCCTTCCTGTGGATTTGAAGAGATCGGCCGCCAAGTGCATTTTGCCGCCCGACTCTAGTTCGGTCACTTTGAAACAACTGTTAATGTTCCACTTCTTTGCCAGTTCTCTTACCCCATTGCCTGCCATGAAAACCAAGTTCCGTCTCCTTGCCTTTAGCTTAATTGCCCTCGGTCTGAGCAACTGCGTCCACCCCATCGAGCGACGCATTGCCAACAACCCGCAGATTTACCAATCACTCAGCACGCAGGATCAACTTCTCGTCCAGCAAGGCCGCATCCGTGAAGGCATGACCAAAGAAGGCGTCTTCTTGGCTTGGGGACGCCCGCATGAAGTCGCCACAGGCAGGCAAAAAGGCAGCTCGGTCGAACAATGGACCTACCTGGACAGCCAACCCGTTTACACCGACACCTTGGGCATGGGCTTTGGCGTTGGCCCCTGGGGATATGGCGGCTATGGACGCCACTACGGGCGCTACGGCGGTGGTTACTGGGGGAACATGGGCCCCTCCGTCATGTATGTGCCTTACAAAGCAGGCAGCGTCACCTTCCGCAGCAATCGTGTTACTGACTATTTGCGCGGGCCTCAATAAGAAACTCTGCCAAGCATTCTCACTCTCCGATCTTCCGCCGAACCGTTGTTCCTGGATTCATCAGGTCATCCCGCTCGAGACCTGTGATTCGTTGAATCTGGCGCAGTAACCAGAACAACAAAGCCATGGTCACCGCCAACATCGGCACACCGATCACGATGAATCCGACCCAGTTTTGCCGGCCAATCGCTTGGGTATAGTCTTCCGTTCCCGGCACGGTGCCTTTCAGATAAAACAAGACCATCAGGGCATTCGCCACCGCCGACATCAGCATGGTTCCAGCCAGCATCCATGAAGCACGACCCATCAGCGACTGAAAACGCTGCTGCTTCTCGGGAGAGTTTAATGCTCCAAAAAGCAGGCGTTGATTGATCACCTGTGGATTCAATAGCAGTTCATTGACGAGGGGCTTCTTCCAATAAAAACTCAGCGGAAAAGCCAGACCTAAAAACACCGGAAAAGCTGCCTCCTTCAAGGCAAACCAAATCGGATCCAGATTCAGCAATCCCAGTCCGCCCGTCACGATCACAGCCACCAGTCCAAGGATAGAAAAGAAATTCAGCCCGCGCTTTTTGACAAAGCAATAAAGGCCAAAACCCAAGGGCAAAATCAAAGCCACCCCCAGCGCCCAAGCAGGCCCCAGTCGCTCAGGCTTACTCAGTGACTCCAAAACCACCGACGGTAAAATCACCGTCAAAAGCAAATCAGCGAGTGGATGGGGTTGCTCTTTGGCAGGGATCAATTCAGGCATTGGTGATCTTCAAACAAGATCTGAACTATGGCAACTACCACCCAAAATTTGCGACATGAAAGACACTTAAAATGGTGCGCGGTGCAGGGTTCGAACCTGCGACCCTTGCCGTGTGAAGGCAATGCTCTACCACTGAGCTAACCGCGCATAGATTTTGCGAGAGCAGACTTAAACACGAACCACCGCTTTGCCAGTGCTTTTTTCATTAAGGCTCAACTATCCACCATCAAGACTTCAGAGATTCAGCCCTTTGAAGAGGTTCACTTGACGTGGTGCCTTGACTGCCTAATGCGGAGGATCTCTCGATGCCTATGAACCCCACTCTTCCTGCCGTTTCGGGGATGCGCCTGCGTGTGCGTCACCTGACACGCTATGTTTATGAGGGGTCAGCTTTAGAAAGCTACAACGATGTGCGTTTGCGCCCTCTCTCTGACCCTTTACAACGTTGTTCTAGCTTCCATCTTCGAGTTAGCCCAGAAGCGATCATCAAGACCCATTTCGACTTCTATCAAAACAGAGTCGATCACTTTGAACTGCATGTGCCGCACTCAAGCCTGGAGATCGAGTCGATTTCAGAAGTTGAAACTCGCCCTGATCCTCGCGGAACTCTACCGCTAGGGTTAATGCTTGAATCACTGAATGATCGCAGGGTTGAAGAGAACTACTTCGACTTTGTCGTCGAATCGAAGTTTGTCCCCCAAAACCTCGCTATCTGGCGTGAAGCCGTTGATGTCCTGGGTGGGCCAGTGACGGATCTATGGAAGGATGCCGTTAAGCTGGGCCAGCACGTCTTCCGCAGCTTTGCCTATGATCCTGACTGGACGCATGTGCACACGGATGCTGCTTCGGCTCTGCGTGACCGCCGGGGTGTTTGTCAAGATTACGCCCATGTCATGATTGCCTTTTGTCGCAGTCAGGGCATTCCAGCACGCTATGTCAGCGGTTACTTTTTCAATGATAAAACGGGGGATGAAAATGAAGCCTCCCATGCCTGGATGGAGGTTTTCTTACCGCACTACGGCTGGAAGGCCTGGGATCCCACCCATGACCGTGAGGCCGATACTCGTTACATCAAGCTGGCAAGCGGACGCGACTACGGGGACATCAAGCCTGTCAGTGGCAGCTTTCGGGGCAAAGGCACCCAGCAGATGCAAGTCATCGTCCAAATCCGCCAAAGTCTTTAATCCCCTTCCCTTCCACCATGATCACCCCCACTCAAATCCGCCTCTTCATCAAACCCGGTTGCCCCTGGTGTGATGAAGCCATCGACTGGCTCACCAGCCACGGCATTGCCTTCACCCGCTTAGACGTCATCCGCGATGCCTCCGCCCGGGCTGAGATGTTGGCGCTGACCAAACAAACCAAGGCTCCTTCCATCGACGTCGATGATCACATCCTGGCCGACTTTGGGGCGGATGAACTGGAAGTTTGGTGGAAGAAAATGGGCTTCAGCTTGCCGTGAGATCCGGATTCCCTGGGGAAATTTCGTCTGAGTCGAGACCGACGCAGACAGCATCTGTCGTGACATTTGTATCGATGAACAGCCTGTGCCAAAGTAGGCCATGAAGATTTTATCCGCCATGTCTGGAGGAGTGGACAGCAGCGTCGCCACCGCACTGCTGGTGCGGGAGGGGCATGAAGTCGTCGGGGCTTACATGAAGAACTGGATCAATGAAGAAAACATCATCGGTCATTGCCCCTGGGAGGAAGACATCGTCGATGCACGCGCCGTCGCGGATCAACTCGGCATTGAGCTGCACATCGTCAATCTCATGAAGGAATACCGCCAACGTGTGGTGAAATACCTGCTCGAAGGTTATCAGGACGGCATCACGCCAAACCCTGACGTCATGTGCAATCGCGAGATGAAGTTCGGCGTCCTCTGGGATTGGGCCCGCGAACGTGGGTTCGACGCCATCGCCACGGGTCACTATGCCCGCAAATTGAACGATCAGACCATCCTCAGAGGCGCAGATCCCAACAAAGATCAAACCTATTTCCTGGCCATGATGCGACCCGAACAGGTGCGCATTGCCCGCTTTCCCATCGGCCATCTTTTAAAACCGGAACTGCGAGAAGAAGCACGCCGCCTGAACTTAAAAACCGCTGACAAAAAAGACAGCCAAGGCATCTGCTTCATCGGTCAAGTGAAGATGGAAGACTTCCTGCGCACCTTTGTCGCGGACCGCCCCGGAAACATCGTCGATCTCGAAGGCCGCATCCTTGGCCAGCACAAGGGCCTGCATCTCTACACCCTCGGGCAGCGGAAAGGCATCGGTGTGGCCAGCAACCTCTTCAAACAAGCCTACGTCGTCGTGGCCAAACGCCCTGAGACCAACGAACTCGTCATCGCCATTGAGCGCGCTGACACACCGCTGCTCTGGGCCTGCCGCTGCACACTGACGGGAGTCTCCACCGCCGGCCTGCCGCTTGATCAGCCACGTCTTCTGAACGCCCAGCCCCGCTACCGTTGCCCAGCCGGCCTCGCCCAATTCACCCCCCTAGCAGACGGACGAGCCACCCTCGACTATCAAGAGCCCCAGCGCGCCCTCACCCCAGGCCAAATCTGCGCGCTCTACGACGGCAACCGACTGCTCGGCGGCGCAGTCTTTGAAGCCATCTCGTATGATTAAGATTAAGGCCCTATCAGGAGCCTGAAACCAACCGATCTGGGCGAAAAGGAGGAGGATTTAGGCGTCAAACATCTGGATTCTTGTGTCGATTCGCCGGAAATTTGCAAAAGTTTGCGGGTGCCTGGTCCATGCCTGTTGGCTGTGGCCATGAAGTAGCGGGATTCATGGGCACGTTCGTAGGTTGCGCCTTAAAAGTAGATGGCGTTGAACGAATTCCCGTCGGTGCTGGGCATGAGTTCTATGACATGGCTGTATTGCCGATAGAATGGCGCAAAAGTTGGGCAGATCTGCGTCTTCCTCTTGCAGAAGCATGCCGGTGTTTGTTGAATTTGGGGCAACGCCCAACGGATTTAAGCACGGGTCAAATGACCACTGCGGTGATCCGATGAATTTAACCCAAAATCCTGCTAACCTGTATCAAAAACGGCCAGATCTGGCCGTTTTGAAGGAGAGTCATGCCTTTGACGACTTTCACGAAAACGTTGGCTTCAAAAGCCGAGAGGCAACCGAACATGCTGCCACCTTTTTTGTTTAAAAAAGGTGGCCCGAGACGGATTCGAACCATCGACACGAGGATCTTCAATCCACTGCTCTACCAACTGAGCTATCGGGCCATGTCCACCAATTTGGCGGGCTACTATGTTGGCAAAGAGTGACACGATGCGCAACGCCTTTTTTACTTTTTCATGCAGTATTTCCAAATCCAGCTCGACTCAGGGATCAAGGCGGACCAGGACACCGAAGATTTTCTTCATCGAGGGGCCTATCCACGATGATCGACCCATTAAACACCGCGACCGTTTTCTTTTTCAGCTTCGCTAGACAAACATCAGTTTCTGATGCGTCCTCCCTGTGACACGATGCTTACCGCTCGCCAGATCTCTGAACTCTACGACACCCACGCGGCAGGCTTGTTCCATTACATCGTTAGCATGCTGAAATCAGAGGCCGAAGCGAAAGATCTACTTCAGGAGTTGTTCCTGAAGCTCCAACATCAAGGGCTGCCTGCCGTGGAAAGTGAGCGGGCCTGGCTGACACGGCTGGCGCACAACATGACGCTTGATTGGCTCCGCCGTCATCACACACGCCGCAGCGCTGAAGAGCGCAGTGCCTCAGAGCCACAGCCTCTTTTCCATAGTGCAGCCGATCCCGACACGGCCGAGTTCGCACTGCGGGTGCAGGCTGCTCTTGATGAACTGCCGCCCGAGCAGCGCAGTGTCGCGCATCTGAAGCTCTGGCAGGGACTCACCTTTGAAGAGATCGCGGCAGCTCAGGGCATCCCGCTCAACACGGCTGCCAGCCGTTACCGCTACGCCATTGAGAAACTGCGCACACTGCTGCGTCCGCTTTACGATGAAATCCAGCCATGAAAGACGACTTCGAATCCAGACTGTCATTGCTTGAACTCCAGCCACTGCCGCCGGCGTGGCGTGAGGCAATGCTCTTGCATTTACAAAGGGCTCAGATCCAGCCTCGGCAGGCGCCTCCACGCTGGCTCGTAGTGGGTTGGGGACTCGCCTGGGCCGCCGTGCTTGTCCTGCATTTCAGCACGCCAGCAGCCCCAGACTCGATAGTACCTGCGCCAGCTCTGAATGCGGAGGCCATGCTCCAGCGTGCTGAACTCATGCAATCCCTCCTCGCTTTCAACTAAACCACCTCCTCACCCCATGACCTCACTCCTTCACCGCCGCGGGTTTCGTTGCCTGCTTTGGACTCTCATCACGCTAGTCACCCTCTGGGTTCTCCTCGCCGTCGTACTAAACTGGACGGGGCAACGCCGTTGGTTACGCCTGAAAGCCGAACTCGATGCCGAAGGTGAGACACTCGATTTTCTCAAGCTCCTGCCGCCGCCCATCGCGGATGCGCAGAACTTCGCTGCCATCGAGCCGCTGCATGGCATCCGCCTCGCGCCGGGAGACAGCCCAGCTGCGAAGGCCTCTCAAGCGAAGCGCGATGCCATCAAGCAGTCCTGCGAGTTCCTCAACAATGATCGTGTGAATAAGGCTTTTACCTCTGAAGCGCTGAGAAAGGCGCAGTCACCTGACGTGGCCAAAATCATCACGGCCCTGCGCGAGCAAAAGCAGCTTGTGCTTCCGCCAAATGCCGACGCGCTAGCACTGCGACAGGCCCTAGAGCAGCACCTACCGGTGCTAACCCAGCTTGCAGAAACCGCGCGTCATCGTTCTGAAGTCGAGTTCCTGCCGCGTTGGGATGCCGCCAACCTGCCGGAGAACTTGTTTACGCTCGCCATGCCTCATTACATCGCGGTGCAGGATCTGAGTCGGGCCCTGCGGCTCCATGGCCTCGCCTGCCTAGAATCAGGCGATCCAGCCGCAGCGGTGAGCGATGTCATCGCGATCCTCCGGCTGGCAGAAGGCGCTTTGCATGAGCCTTTCCTCATCGGTCATCTGGTGGGCATCAACCTGCAGCAGATGGGCGTCGAATTGGCCTGGGCACTGATGCAGAAGCGTGCACCCACGGCCGAGATGATCCAAACATTGCAGCAGGGATTCCAAGGTCTCAACCTCCCCGCCAGCCTCCTTATGGCCACGCGGGGTGAGATGGCGGCTGGTGCAGATATAGGCGAGCTTCTGGAACGTGAACCATCGCGGACAGTCGAGCTTTTCTCGGTGATCAATCAGGATGGCCAATCCACGGCACCAGCCTTTGAAAGCGCCCTCATGCTCAGCATCCCCACCGGGTTCTTCACGCACCTGAAGACGAGCCTCGTGCAGGCAGAGTGGGAACAGCTTGTGCGACCGAATCGCGATCAAGGGCTGAAGACCGCGCTCGTCATGCCTGAACCCATGGACGTGTGGTTGAAGAACCAGAGCCTTCTGCGCCGACCTGACAACCTGCTGGCCCGACTTACCCTTCCCGCCATGAGTCAGGTAAAACGGAACAGCGCTCTGGCTGAAAACACGCGACTTCAGATCCTGATCGCCTGCGCGCTGGAGCTGCATTTCCTCCAGCATGGCAGTTACCCACCAAAGCTCGCAGACCTCGCTAGCACCTCCGTCACCGCCTTTGACGGAACGCCCATGCACTACCGCCTGAGTGCGGAGGGTCGCTATCGTCTGTGGCACTCAGGCCCTGATGGCCAAAATGATGAGGGTGCTCTGGCTGCGGAGAAACCGCAGAAAAAGAAAGACGCTTCACCTCGCTCGGCCGACTATCAGGGCGACTGGACCTGGCGCTATGAGCCTGTGAAGTGAGCGTTGTAAAATCGAACGGTTTTGTCACTACAGATCCAACTCAGCTTGGGGATAAAGGCGGACGAGAACGCAGGAGAGACAATCGTAAATGAGCGATTGCGCGGTTTTAGAAAGGGCTGCGGGGAGTGCGCCTTTTTCCACGCCTTCTTTCCAGAGGCGCTCAATGCCGATTTCATGCTCATCGAGGACCACGGTGACGACGTTGTTCCAATGCGCGGGTTCAGCGCTTTCCTGCCACTCTCCACGACCACGACCAAAGTGGGCGACGGCCAAATAGGTGAGCATGGCCAAGCGCACCTGCTCGCGGAAATGCTCGCGTGACCAGTGCAGGCGATGATCGTTGCCGCGGACGAGGTTGTAGCTTTTGATCAAGGCATAGGCACCAATGCCTGCGGCAAGTCCGCCGACAAGAGCACCGCCGCCGAAGGTCATGCCGCCCATTTTAAGATCGGCAATCAGGCCTCCCATGGCTCCGCCAGCGACGCTGCCCAGAACGCTCCAGATGGCTTCGGGCACCTGCTGCGGTGTATGGAATTGCTCCCTGGTTAGCCGTCCGAGAGCGTGGGCAGCCTCTCCCTCAAGGCCATGAATTTCGATGAGTCGATTCGTGGTCGAAACAACACGGTCCGCCAGCCGGGCGGCTAATTTTTCACGAGCGTTTTGGTAGTCTTGATTCAGTTCAGATCGGCCAATGCCAACCTTCTCCATCAAGGTCTCACTGCGCACTTCAATGCCATCCACGACAGCGGCAGTCAGCAGTTCAGAGAGCACTCGACTGGATTGGCGAAACAGGCTGACATTGCGCTCATGCCAGGCGCGTTTGAGGTGCTTAAAGGGCTGAGCTTTGACCTCACTCATCAGGGGCGTCAAGGTGTCCATGAGCACGTCTTCCTGAACCCAGCAGCGGGCAAAGGCATCTAATTGAATGACTTCACGGACAAAGGCATACTGGCTCAGATGCTGGCGCCATTCCTGCGCCTCACTATCCTCAACCGTTGGATCTTGCGCAGGGCCGGTCTGATTCAGGAGCACCAGCACGGGCTTACCGATCCAACCGAGGATATTCATCTCAGGACTGATGTAGGCAGCGACCTCGGGGGGCTCGGTGGCATTGACGAGATAGAGAACGACGTCGGCCTCCTCGCGCACGTTTTTTAAAGCTTGCTGACTGCACCAGAGAGGTTTGTCGGTGATCCGGTCCCAGGTTTGAGAGAGGAACCAGAGCAAGGGATTTTTCTCCCGTAGCAGGCGCTTCAAGAGCCGGGCACTGTCGCCAAAACCAGGTGTATCCCAGAGGCGCAGCAGGCGCGCCTCATGCTCAATGAGTGTGTAGGACTCGTTAAAAAGGGTGACATGAGCAGCATCCCGGACCTCCCCGACATCTCGCCGGAGCAGGGTGCGGGCCAAGGTTGTCTTGCCTGCATTGGTATGCGAGATGAGACTGAGGGTGACGATGTCTGTGGCTGGCGGGGTGATGCCCGTGGGCGGTGGCATGGCGGTGGGGGAATTAAGGGGCGGCGTTGGATTTAAGCAAGTACGGCCAACAAGCTTCTCACCATCCTAAAAAGTCCCTGACACGTTTGGGCGTCCAGCCTTCCTCACGCAGCATCCGCAGAGAACGTGCCTGATCCCGCTTGGCCAGACGACGACCCTTTTCATCTATAATCAGGCGATGATGCTCCCACTGCGGCAGGGGCAGTTTTAAAAGCTCGATCAACAGGCGATGCAGATGCGTGGCCTCTAGTAGGTCTTCGCCGCGAGTAACCAGCGTGACGCCTTGGCGGGCATCGTCCATGACGACCGAGAGATGGTAACTCGCCGGGGTGTCCTTTCGAGCAAGGACGACGTCGCCAAAGATCTCAGGGGTAGCGGTGAATGCTCCGCGGGCTCGGTCCTCCCAGCCAAGGTCTTTTCCAGCCATGATGGCGGCTTTGGCGATATCTAGGCGCAAGGCATAGGCCTCTCCCCTGCCCTGACGGTCGGCACGTTCCGTGGCGCTGAGATGACGGCAGGTGCCGGGATAAAGCAACCCATCAGGACCCTGAGGAGCCTGGCCAGCCCGCGCGATTTCCTCCTGAATGTGTTTGCGTGTGCAAAAACAGGGATAGATCAGGCCCAGCGAATCGAGCTTCTCTAAACCAACCCGATAATCGGCAAAATGATTCGATTGCTTGAGCACTGGCTGCTCCCAACGCAGACCTAACCAAGCGAGATCCTCAAAAAGGGCCGTTTCATACTCAGGCCGCACTCGCGTGCCATCGATGTCTTCCAGCCGCACCAAAAAGCGGCCCTGTTCAGCGCGATCAGCGGCAAACAGCGCCGCATGAGCATGACCCAAATGCAACCATCCGGTAGGACTGGGGGCAAAGCGGGTGGTGGGCAAAGACATGGGCACTGAATGATCCAGACCAAGCGAATCTGCAAGCAGTCTGGTCAGCTCTTGAAAATCGGATCACTCACCCACGCTAACGGCTTTGGCAGGCAGGGCAGGAGCAATGGTTTCAGGCGGTAGATTGACTATGGGGACGACTGGGATGCTCGGCTCAGGCATGGCCGGGTTGGCGACAGTCGATGTGGCGACGGCCGTGGAGATGGTTTCTTTTTCAAGCTCGATGAGCTGACTGACGGTCGCAAACTGGTAACCGCGAGCCATTAGCGCATCCAACGTGGCAGGCATGGCATCGACCGTGCTGCCATGGATGTCATGGGTGAGGATGATGGAGCCAGACTTGGTATTGGCGAGGATGCGCTCCTGGACCTTTTTGGAATTGCGCGGTATTTTCCAGTCCAGCGGGTCCACATCCCAAAGGATCGTGGAGTAGCCAAACTGTTCATGGATGCGCTTACGCTGACTCATGCCGATGGCCCCATACGGCGGACGATAATGCCGAGGCGCGATGCCACAGGCTTTAATGATGGCGTCATGAGTCTTCTGAATCTGCGAATCTAGGCTGGTATTGCCGAGGCCGGTCAGCAGTGGATGCGACCAGCTATGATTGGCCACTTCATGCCCCTCCTCCGCCATGCGTTTAACAAGGTGCGGCCAGGTGACAACGCAGCGTCCCACCATGAAAAAGGTGGCTTTGATGTTGCGCGCCTTCAGCATGTCCAAGAGGCGTGGCGTATGGTCTGGATTCGGACCATCGTCAAAGGTGATCGCAATGACCGGAGCAGGCACTGCGCAACGAGTGAAGACGATTTTTGTCACGGGCGGTGCGACGACCGACGCAGTCTCATCCACCGCAATCGCACGGCGAATCTCCATTGGCATCTCTGGACTGGAAGGCACTCCAGTGGCTAATGGTGCAATAGCAGGCGCAGGAACAGGCGGCAATTGAATATCTGCCGCGGCTATCAATGGCATGAAAGCGGCCAAAAGAAAAAGAATGAACAAACGAAAATTCACTGAGTTAGTTGAGCACGGAAACGCCTCAGTGCCAGCGGGGATATCGACGAAACCTGAAGTCCGCAAAGTCATTCCCATCAAAACAAAAGGCCCTGCGGTTGATCACCACAGGGCCTGAGTTGATTCGACAAGTTAGGCGACAATTGGGAGCAGGTTATCCTTGCACCATTGGCCGTTTTGTTTGGTAACGCCATCGGGATCATCGACAGCAACATGGGCCTCATCTTCACAGATGATCCAGCCTTCATAGTCACGAGCGACGAGCCACTCGGTGATGCGATGGAAATCGAGCTTGCCGGTGCCCATTTGCGCCCAGGGTTCAGCGCCATTGCCAGAGAAGTCTTTGTAATGAATGTGATTCACCAAATGCTGCCATTTGTTGAGCGTCGCGATCACGTCCATGCCGCCACGGATGATATGACCGACATCAGGGGTCCAGCCAGTGACTTTGGGATCGAGGCTGCTCAGGACGACATCATAGTCTTCCTGAGTGCGCACCAAGGAGGCTGGTGGGCTGTTCGGATGATAGCTGCACTTGATGCCCAGATCAGCAGCGCGTTTGGACACGGCGTTGACGTTTTTAGCAATGTTCAGGCGACGGCTTTGCAGATTGTCTTTGCGACCGCTAGGCAAGGTGACCGTGCCGAGCATGGACCCAGGGAAATGCTTGAGGAAGTCGAGCGTGAAATCAGCCGCTGCCTTTTCATTGGGAGCTTCGGTTTCACCATCCCAGGCGCACACAAGCGCCAAGCCTGCCAGCTTCATGTTGTGCTCATCCAGCACGTCCTTAAGACGCTTGGGATCGCAGAAGTCGCCAAGCCAGTATTTCCCGCAGCCGAGAGCACTTTCAGAGATCTCCAGCACCATGGGCTCGATGCCCGTGAAACCGGCTTCAGCGGCGACCTTGATCATGTGGTCGAGTTTATTGTCATAGCCCTTGCCAGTGCCCTGCATGAACCAGGTATAGACTTGGGAGCCAAAGGTAATTTTGCCCATGTGTTTGGATATCGTTGTTTGTTGCGTCGAGTTTGAATTGCCGCACTAAAGCAGCACAGCCCGCCTATTTGAAACGACACCAAGCTCACTGTCTAGCATGGATGTTATTTTGAGAGCACTTCGGCCCATTCAGCGCCGAATGACCATTAACCATGATCCATGCTGTGATACGTTCAGCCCAACGCCTGCTGGATGCTTTGCTGCCAATGAAGAGCGCGCTCTGCGTAGGTTTTACCATCGTTTTGGTAAAGAATGCCACGCGAAACATTGATCAAAAGAGGAGCCCTGCGTCCACTCCCTTTGAGGGAGGCCAAATCTCCGCCCTGCGCGCCCAACCCCGGAATGAGTAAAGGAACGTCTGGTGTGCGAGAGAGCACTTCTTCTGCCGCATTGGTCAGTCCGATCACCAGACCTACCTGAGGACTCGATTTCGTCATTTCCGCAACGATTTCATACACATAGCGATCCCCTGTTTTTTGCAGTTCGATGTCCGCCGCACCCGGATTCGAGGTCACACCCAGAAGATACAGTCCCTTATCCGCATATTTCAGGAAAGGCTCCAGGGTATCTCGACCCATGTAAGGATTCAGCGTCACGGAATCCACGCCCAACTCATCGAAGGCCGCTTTGGCATAATAGCCCTGGGTTTCACCAATGTCCCCGCGCTTCACATCCAGCACGATTGGCACGTCGGCAGGGATTACCTTCAAAACCTCACTCAGCATGCGCATGCCACGCCAACCGAGTGCTTCAAAATAGGCCGAATTAGGCTTAAAGGCAGCCGCATAAGGCAGCGTTTCTTCGATGACACAGATGATCTGTTGCTTGGTGCCTTCACTGGCGTCTTCAGCGCGGATGTCCAAGCCAACGCAGAGGTTGGACTGAGTGGTGGCGATTCGTTGTTCTAGTTTTTCGCGAAAGGTCATGCGTCTGGAGAATGGCAAGGCAGCCGCTGAGATGCAAACCGTAAGCGCAGGTTGCACTCAGGAAGTCTCCGCGTTATTTGCTTGGATATGAGTTCCCCTCTCGTCGGTATAATCATGGGCTCTAGCTCCGACTGGCCCACCATGCAAAACGCAGCCCAAATTCTGGAAGACTTTGGCGTGCCTTATGAAAAGCAGGTCGTCAGCGCGCATCGCACCCCGCAACTCCTCTATGATTATGCCACCAGCGCTAAGTCACGTGGGTTAAAATGCATCATCGCTGGTGCCGGCGGTGCTGCCCATCTGCCCGGCATGACAGCTAGCATGACCACGCTGCCTGTGCTTGGCGTGCCAGTGCAAAGTCGTGCTCTCAGTGGCATGGACAGTCTCTACTCCATCGTCCAAATGCCCGGCGGCATCCCCGTAGCCACCTTTGCCATCGGCAATGCCGGCGCAACCAATGCAGGTCTCTTCGCCATCGCAATGCTGGCCAATGAAAATCCTGAACTGGCGGCCCAACTGAAAGCCTTCCGCGAGCGCCAAACGGCGAAGGTGATGGAGTCCCAAAAGGAACTAGAAAAGACGGTTTAATGAGCCACCTCTTAACCAAACTGAAGATTGAGCTTTAAGCCTTCCTTTATGCCCCAATCCCCTTTCCTTCCTCCATCCACCATCGGTATTTTAGGCGGTGGCCAGCTTGGTCGCATGCTCGCTCTTGAAGCTCGCCGCGCCGGCTACCAAGTCGCCATTTTCACCGATGAACGCCCCGGCTGTCCTGCCGGCCAGATGGCCACGTTCGAGATCAATGCGTCGTATGATGACCAGTCAGCGCTAGCCAGATTCCTGTCTAAGGTGGATGTCGTCACGGCCGAGTTTGAAAACATTCCTGACGTTTGTTTACAAGCCGTCGAGGCCGAAAAGCCCTTGCGGCCTAGCCGAAAGGCCATCCATACCACTCAGCACCGTGAGCGTGAAAAACTCTTTCTCCGTGAGAAAGGCATCGCCTGTGCAGAATTCCGCATCATTGAAAACCTAGCCCAATTAGAAAAAGCCGTCAGCGAACTTGGCCGCCCCTGTGTGATTAAAACCGCTGCCTTTGGTTATGACGGCAAAGGCCAATGCAAAGTCAATGCTGACACCGATCTAGCCACCGCTTGGCAGGCCTTTGAAGGGCATCATGCGGTCGTCGAACAATGGGTACCTTTCGTCTGTGAAATTTCCGTGGTCGGTGCCCGCAGTGTCGATGGCCGCATGGCCGTGCATGGCGTAATCGAAAACGAACACGCTCATCACATCCTCGACCTCAGCATCTCTCCAGCGCGGGTCGATTCAGCCATCCAGGATCAGGCTCTAGATCTGTGGGAAGCGGTGGCCACAGGTCTGGATTATGTCGGCACGATGGCGGTGGAAATGTTTGTTACCGAAGACGGAAAAGTCCTTGTCAACGAGATCGCCCCACGGCCCCACAACAGTGGCCACTACAGCCTTGACGCCTGCATTTCTAACCAGTTCCAGCAGCAACTCCGTGCCATCTGCGGACTCAGCCTTGGCGACCCCAGCCAGCACACGCCCTCGGTCATGATTAACCTGCTGGGTGATGTGTGGCCTCAGCCCAAAGTGCATCCAGACTGGTCCCCAGTGCTGAATCATCCCCGTGCTAAGCTGCATCTCTATGAAAAGGCTGAAGCCCGCGCCAAACGCAAAATGGGACACATCAACGTCCTCGGCGACAGCATCGAGGAGGCCCTCGACTCAGCGCAGCAAATCAAGCGTGCGCTGGGCATGATTTAAACCGACTCAGCATCACCAAGTAAAGCGACCGCAACTGAGTCTACGAGAGGTTTCCCCACTCGGGTGAGACGGATATGGTCATCTTTGACTTCTAACAAACCTTCTGTTTGCAGGATCTGCACCATTCGCTGTTCAGGCTCGCGAACCAGTGCATAGGGAAGACCGCGCTCGGTGCGCAACTCCAGACCAAAGCGCTCCGTACGCCTCTGATCCGGCGTCAGATGCTCACCTGGCAGTGCAGGCTCTTCATTGGCAGCCATGATCTGCAAATAACGCGTCGTATCAGGCACATTCTGCCAGCGATGACTCTGCCAAGTCGAAAAGGCACTGGGCCCCAGTCCCAGATAATCTTCACCCAGCCAGTAGCTTTCATTGTGAACCGAGCGATGCCCAGGCCGAGCGTAGTTGCTGATCTCATAATGCTCGTATCCGGCGCCTTGCAACATCTGAAGTGCCCCATCAAAGAACTCCGCATCCTGACTCTGATCCTCACGGTACTGCCCTCTGTGTAGCCGCTCAAAGAACTCCGTATCTTCCTCGTAATTTAGATTGTAAGCCGAAATATGATCTGGCCCCAGTGAGATGGTGTGCTGAACGGTTCCAAGCCAGGTTTCCAAGCTCTGACCTGGAATCGAAAACATCAAATCCACATTCACACTGCGAAAACCTACGCCTCGCAGTAAATGATAGGTCTCCTCAGCATCCGCCGGCGCGTGATCACGCCCTAAAGTTTTCAATGTGGCCTCATCCCAAGACTGAATCCCCAAACTAATGCGGTCAATTCCCTGCGCACGCATCATGGCAGCCTTAGATTCTGTCACAGTCCGCGGATTCACCTCGCAGGTAAATTCCTTCACCTTGCTCAGATCGAGAATCTCCCGCAGCCCAGTCAGTAGCTTTTCCAAGTGCGTCTCACTGAGTGCAGTTGGCGTGCCTCCACCCACATAGACCGTTTCAAGATTCAGCGCATAGCGCTGACATTGTCTGCGCGCCTCGCTAAGCACGGCCTCCACAAATTCACCCATCGGCGTTGCTCCCGGCGTGTGCTTGTAAAAGCTGCAATACGGGCAGACTCGGTGACAAAAAGGTATGTGGAGATAAAGATGATGCACTGAGATGAGGGTGACGGGTGAAGGGCGAATGTCGAATACCGAATCAACTCATTTCCTGGCTCATGTTCCGCGTTGCATGGGCGCCAGCGCTACTGCAAAAACACAGCCTTATACTTAATTTTATCTTAATATTACGACTTAATTATATAAACAAAAAATAATAAATCTCAAATTTTTCTTGAATTTTTTATGAGATTCATTCTAAACTTTGTAAGCATTTAACTCAAACTTAAATTTGAATTATGAAAATAAAGACACCTCTTTTACTTACTGCAGCTTGGTTCTTTCTTCATGGTAACACATCGACTCAAGGAGCCATTGTAATCACTGAACTGATGAGTTCCTCATCTCATGGTGGCGGGTCCAACAACGCCGATTGGTTTGAATTGACCAATACTGGCCCCAGCCTAGTGAGTCTCGTTGGTTGGAGTTGGGACCGCTTATCCAACGTAGCAGGAACAGCGACTTTTGGCAGCGTGACTAGCATTGCTGCAGGCACTAGTCTCATTGTTACCAACGAGACCCTTGGCCTAGAAAGCTCCTGGGTTTCAAACTGGGGACTAGCAGGTGTCACCGTCGTGAATCTTGGCAATGGCGCCCCCAACTTCCTTTCTTCAGGAGATCGGCTCTACATTTATGATAACACGAACTCTCAAGTCACTACCGTGAACTTTGGCTCTGCGACCCAGGGAAAAACGTTTGAATGGGATAAGCTCGGAAATAGCCTAGGTCTTAGCGTGGCTGGTGAAAATGGCGCTTACTCGGCGATTTCCAATGGACAGACAAGTAGCCCTGGCCCAGGCGTGGACATCGGCAGTCCTGGATTCGCAGTGCCAGAACCATCACGAATGCTCCTTTTAGCCATGAGCACCCTTGCGTCGATCACTCGGCGCAGGCGTAAAAGGTAATTTGAATCTTGTTTCTCCGCGAATCGTCCTGTTAAGCTGGGGTCATGATGAAAACACTGATCCTTTGCAGCCTTGCTTGGGCATTTGCTTCTTGCACGCCAGTCTCCGCGCTAGAACTTTCTCAGACTGCTTTTTTCAAACAACTGGTCGGTAGCTGGCAAGCAGAGGGAACACTGACTGGCGAAAACAATCACCTGGTGAGCATCACGGAAACGTGGACTGGGAAAGTGGATACGGCAGAAAGCTTCAGTATTGAAGGTTCACGCACCATGAATGGAGATACCCAAACATTCTCCTGGGCCATCACCCATAACGTGGCCACCGATAGCTATGAGGCCGTGCTCACAGGCGGAGATAGCCAGACCATCCGATTTGAAGGCAGCGTCTCAGAGGTGACCCAAGTTATGGATCTGAAATCCATCATGGGCAACGGCTCCAGCAGCATCAGCGTCCAGGATTCCTTTAAGGCAGAGGATAAAAACACCCTGCACTCAGAAGTCACCTTTACCGGCGATCAGGGGCAAACAACCCTGAGCGGAACGATCATTCATCAGCGTGTCCTAGCGCCTTGAAAGACGGCTTCTTTCCACTAGAGATGAATCCAACAGGCCACCAGAGGCGAACCCATCCTTTTTTATCATGCCCAATCCTCGTCAACGTATAGCCATCATCGGAACCGGAATCTCCGGTTTAGGCTGTGCTCATTTCCTGAATCAGCGCCATGACATCACCCTGTATGAGGCGGCAGACTACATCGGCGGACATACCAACACCGTTACGGTGACCGAAGACGGGCAGAAACTCCCCATTGATACAGGCTTCATGGTCTTCAATCACCAGACCTATCCCCTGCTCTGCCGTTTGTTTAATGAGTTAGGCGTCGAGACCAAGCGGACGGACATGTCTTTTAGTCTGCGCCATCTTCCCACAGGCTACGAATACAACGGTAAAAACCTGGACACCATCTTTGGTCAGCGCCGCAATCTAGTCAGCCCGCGTTTCTGGAAGTTCCTTTTGAAGATCAAGCGCTTTAACGAGGAGACCCTCCAAGCCATGAATGATCCGCAGGTCGAAGGCATGACACTTAGACAGTATGCGGCAGCACGCGGATACGGGCAGGACTTCCTAGATCTCTACATCATTCCCATGGGGAGCGCTGTCTGGTCCACACCGCCAGAACTGATGTTAGAGTTCCCAGCTCAGACTCTAATGCATTTTTGGTTCAATCACGGCTTTCTTGGCATGAATGCGCGGCATCCCTGGTGGACGGTGGTGGATGGCAGCCGTCAATACGTGCGCAAGTTGGTACCGCCTTTCCGTGATCGCATCCGCCTCAATACGCCTGTTGATCGAATCGAAAGACGCGATGGCAAAGCTCTCGTGTATGCCAAAAATCATGAAGGGGAGATCTACGACAAAGTCATCCTAGCCACTCATACGCCGACCACTCTGAAGATGCTCGCCGATCCCACATCTCTGGAAATGGAGATCCTGCCCGCTTTCAAATACCAGCCAAACATTGCGACGCTGCACACCGATGATCGCTTCATGCCGAAGACGAAAAAGTGTTGGGCTGCCTGGAACTATCACATCGAATTCAATCAAGCGGGCGTCATTCAGCCTAGCACGCATTACTGGATGAACCTGCTGCAAGGCGTCTCTGAAAAGACGAATTACTTTGTTAGTATCAATGGAGCAGAGGCCATCGACCCATCCAAGGTCATCAAGCGCATCAACTATGAGCATCCGCTCTTTGATACACATGCCGTAGCGGCCCAAAAAAGAGTGCCTGAACTCAATCAAATCTCATCTGACCAAACAACCTATTTCTGCGGCGCTTGGACACGCTACGGCTTTCATGAAGACGGCTTCATGTCAGCTGTGAATGTCTGCCGCGACCTTCTGGGAGAAGAGCCATGGTAAAATCCGCCCCTAGCTCCGCAATCTATGAGTGCCGTGTTATGCACCATCGGCTGACGCCAAAGGAACATCGCTTTAACTACAATGTCTTTTACCTGTGGTTGGATCTAGATGAGCTCAACTCACTCTCCAATCAACTGCGGCTTTTTAAGCGCAATCAACGCTCTTTGTTCTCCTTTTTTGATGTTGATCACATCGTCAAAGACAGTCAGAACTCCAAAGAAAATGTTCTCCAGATCATTCGGGAAGCGGGGGTGGACACCAGCAGGATTTCAAAGGTGAGGTTGCTGACTTTCCCTAGAATTCTCGGTTACATCTTCAACCCAGTCTGTTTCTATTATTGCTTTGATGCCGATGAAAAACCGCTCTATGCCGTTGCTGAAGTCACCAACACCTTTCACGAGCAAAAACCTTATGTCCTTACGGCATTGAACCAGGATTGCTTCCGGCTCGTGACACCCAAGCATTTTTATGTCTCACCCTTCCTTGATCTCGAGTTAAAGTTCGATTTCAAGCTACGCCTACCGACTGATCACCTTGAAATTCATGTCGATGACCTGGATGGTGATCAACGCGCCATCCTGACAAGCCTCACCGGAAAGCGCCGTGAACTCACAGACAAGGCTCTCCTCATCTGTGCGCTCAAATACCCACTTCTCACCCTACGCGTCATTTTTCTTATTCATTGGCAAGCTTTCCGCCTCTGGATGAAAGGTCTGCACGTTTACCGGAAGGGGGCACGCGTTGATCTGCAACGCGGAGTCTATCGTCCGCATCGCTCCATCTCTCCCACAGAACCATGAACTCAGCCTCAATCACCCCAGCACAAACCCCTGACCTCAGCCGTAAAGTTGGCTTTTATGAACGACTCGTTATGGGCACTTTGAAGCAATTCAAACATGGGCACCTGCAGATGACTTTACCCGACGGCAGCGTTCAGCATCTTGGTGATGCCAGCAGTCCCGTCTCTGCCGAAGTAAAAGTGAACCATTGGGGATTCTTCCGCCATTGCGCCCTTTTTGGAAATGTCGGTTTTGGGGAAGCCTACGTCGATGGTGAATGGGAGACCGATAACATCGCCGCCGTAATTTCCTGGTTCATTCAAAACATCGCCGCCAATCAAGGCAGCCAAGCATCCTCCACACGACTGGCCGGCACCAATCTCCTCAAGGCCTACAATCGTGTGCTGCATCTTCTGCGCCCGAACAGCGTCACCACCAGCCGCCGCAACATTTCTGAACACTACGACTTGGGCAATGACTTCTATGGTCTCTGGCTCGACAAAACCATGACTTATTCCTCAGGCCGCTTCAGCGGTGGAGCCAAGACTTTGGAAGAAGCCCAATGGGCCAAGTATGAGGCGCTTTGCCAAAAACTAGAACTCAAGCCTACCGATCACGTTCTGGAGATCGGCTGCGGCTGGGGCGGCTTCTGCACCCATGCTGCGCGCGAGCACGGCTGCCGAGTCACTTGCCTGACCATCTCTGAAGAACAGCTCAATTATGCCACGGAACGCGTGAAGCGTGAAGGCTTAGATCATCTCATCGAAATTCGCCTCCAAGACTATCGCCACGTCACAGGTCAGTTTGATAAAATCGCGTCCATCGAAATGCTTGAAGCCGTTGGCGAAGCCTACGTCGATGCCTACTTTGCCAAATGCCATGAGGTGCTGAAGCCCAACGGCCTACTAGCTTTTCAGGTCATCACTGTGCCAGACTGCCGCTACGCCAACCTGAAGCGCGGTGTGGACTGGATCCAAAAGCACATCTTCCCAGGCTCTCTCTTACTCAGCATGGGCCGCATCAACGAGTCGATGAATAAAACCGGCGACATGTTCCTCCATGGCATGGAGGACTTGGGTGCCAGCTACGTCAAAACCCTTGGCCATTGGCATACCCGCTTCAATGCCAAGCTTGATGAAGTGAAGTCTCAGGGCTTCGATGACCGCTTCATCCGCAAATGGAACTTCTATCTTCAATACTGCCAAGCTGCCTTTGCCACACGCAATATCAGCGTGTTCCAGGCCGTCTATACGCGGCCAAACAATACGGCTCTGGCAGCCCATTAACCGACCACGCTGTGATCCTCTTCCTGCGTTTCTTTTTCCTGCTTATCCTGGTATCCATGCTATGCGTGACCACCTGGGCTAGCAAACAAGTACCCATCTGGAAACTCCCCTACGAGACATGGACTCACCCTTGGTTCATCGCGACCTTGTTTGATGCTTACTGGGGATTCCTCACCTTTTACTGCTGGCTTGTTTACAAGGAAGTATCATGGCTAGCTCGCATCGCTTGGCTCGTCGCTATCCTACTATTGGGGAATATTGCCATGGCTATCTATGTACTCATTCAACTCATCCGAGTGCCCTTGAGCGCAAGGATTGAGGAGGTGCTTCTGCGGAGGAATCTTGAATGACTGAGCCTAGGGCATCTCTTTGGCAGCGCTGGGTTATCCGTCCCGTCATCCAACAGTTAACACAGGGAGTATCTCCCTCCAAAATCGCTCAAGCCATTGCCTATGGCATGACGTTGGGAGTCTTTCCCATCCTGGGATCAACCACCCTTCTCACCGTTCTCGTCGGAGTTCCTCTGCGGCTAAATCAACCCATATTGCAGGCCTTTAAGACACTGACTTATCCCATGCAATGGGTAAGCCTACTGGGGTTCTATCATACCGGCGAATGGCTCTTCAAGGCACCCCACGTGAGCATTCATATCCCAACCATGATGACGCGCTTCTTTGCCGAACCAGGTCCATTTTTTAAAGACTACGGCATGACCGCTCTCTATGGTATCACTGTTTGGTGCCTACTCGCGCCTGTCATCGGACTGATCATTTACTTCGTTACCAAATTGCTCGTTGAAAAATTAGCTTCACTGAAAAACTCGCGCCTCATTCCCGCCTCCCCATGATCATCGCAGCGCTTATCCTGATTGCCCTTTTCTTGGCTACCTGGTGGCTAAGCGTAAAACTCAACAACTACTCTTTTGTCGATGTCACCTGGTCACTGGCCTTTGCACCCGTTGCGATCTGGCTGGCCTATTCAGGCTCGGGTTCACTCACTCGCCGCTACGCGATAGCGGCTCTGGTAACCACTTGGAGCCTACGACTTGGCATTCATCTCTGGCGCCGCGTAGCCAGCCATCACCCCAAAGAAGATGTGCGCTACGCCGTGCTGCGGAACAAATGGCAGACCAATCCTCCGCGTGCCTTTTTCTGGTTCTTTTTAGCCCAGGCAGTCCTCGTCTGGCTACTCATGCTGCCGGTTTATCTCATCACTCAACAAAGCACTCCCAGCTTTCATGCATTTGAGTGGCTTGGTCTCGGCCTCTGGGTGCTAGCCCTCATCGGTGAAGGCATCTCAGATGCACAGCTCGCGCACTTTAAGCAGACGAACAAAGATCCACTTGGCATCTGCAAAGTCGGTCTTTGGCGCTACAGTCGGCACCCCAATTACTTCTTTCAGAGCCTGCTCTGGTGGGCACTCTTCCTCATGGCCCTACCTGCTAGCTGGGGCTGGACAGCCATCATCGCACCCTTAGCCATGCTGCATTTTTTGCTAAACGTCACCGGCATCCCACTCACCGAAAAACTCTCCATAGAAAAACGTGGAGACGCTTTCCGCGACTACCAGAAGACCACCAGCGCCTTTATTCCTTGGTTCCCCAATAGGTAAGGGTAAGTCTGCCGCTCTCAAACAAGCTTAAAATAACACAGAGCGACGTAAGCCACTTTACACAAGACATGCAGAGACTGATCTTGATTAAAAGTAGTCAGGCCTCGACATTTGGCGACGTCGATGCACCAGTGCAATACGAGTTCAGTAATAGCCATCAAAAAAGATCCCGTCACAACCCAGACGGCGCCTGCATGAATGAGGCAATGGCAGGCCATGCAGACGAACCATATTTGCGGGGGACGGGATGGATCTTGAAGGTTTTTAAGAAGATGCCAGTTCTTCCCTTTGGCTAAGTATTCCCCCTGCAATGGGAAGTCACAAAGGGCATGACCAATGAGAAGAGCTAAAAGCAGCTGAAAGGCAGACCAAGGATCGGTTAGGTAGAACTCCAAAACGGCAAGCATGGCATAGAGGTTTCACCCAAAATGAAACCAAGCAAGCAATTTGTCTGCGTGATCAAGCCTCAAGGTGGAGGCAATGGCACATCCCCAAGAGCCTCCGCTGCTGAGGAGGGGGCGGAGACTGTCGTGGTTGGTGGAGGCATGGCGGGCGCTTGATTCAGCGCTGGCAATAGTAGAGAGACCAAGGACTGTGCTGACACGGGTCTCGCTAGTTTTTGTTGGGCTTGCTG
>Ga0164295_10001031_pt1 | contig 23077 bp, 17 predicted proteins | sample GEODES006metaG_FD_111798 | JGI IMG/M metagenome (GOLD analysis project Ga0164295, IMG submission 111798) | Oligotrophic lake water microbial communities from Sparkling Lake, Wisconsin, USA - GEODES006 metaG | ecosystem: Environmental > Aquatic > Freshwater > Lake | place: USA: Sparkling Lake... | reverse complement strand
GTGCGATTTGGCGCGCGATATTGGCACCGGTTGCGCCCTCGGGATTGGCGCATCCCATGATGACGTCCTCGACCTCGTTGGCATCAATGCCGGCGCGGGCAATCGCGTGTTTGACCGCATGGCCACCGAGCGTGGCACCATGGGTCATGTTGAAAGCACCGCGCCAACTTTTGGCCAAAGGGGTGCGTGCGGTTGAAACAATGACTGCATTGGTCATGGTGATTCCTTAATTGAAAGTTTTGCCGTCAGCAACCAAGCGTGCCAACAAAGGTGCGGGTTGCCAGAATTGAGCGTCATCATGCGGGTTTTGCGCAAAGCGCTTCATGGCTTGGACGACGTTGAACAGACCGAATTGGTCGGCATAAAGCATGGGCCCGCCACGGTAGATGGGGAAGCCGTAACCAGTGATGTAGACCATGTCAATGTCACTGGCTCGCGCCGCGATGCCTTCTTCCAAAATATAGGCCGCTTCGTTCACCAAAGAGAACACCAAGCGCTGCACGATTTCTTCGTCGCTGATTTTGCGGGCAGTGATACCGATCGAGGCGCGGTGCTTGGCGATCATGTCTTCCACGTCTTTGTTCGCAATGGCGTCTCGCTTGCCGGCGACATAGTCATACCAACCTTTGCCGACCTTCTGTCCAAAACGGCCTTGCTCGCACAAGAGGTCGGCGGTTTTGCTGTACTTCATGTTTGGTTTTTCAACATATCGACGTTTACGGATGGCCCACCCGATGTCGTTACCGGCCAAATCGCCCATGCGAAACGGGCCCATGGCGAAACCAAATTTTTCAACAGCCTTGTCCACCTGCTGGGGCGTACAACCTTCTTCAATGAGAAATCCAGCTTGGCGGCTGTATTGCTCGATCATGCGGTTACCGATGAAACCATCACAGACACCGGAGACGACGGCGGTTTTCTTGATTTTCTTGGCCACGTCCATGACGGTGGCCATGATGTCTTTGCCCGTATCAGCACCGCGCACCGCTTCCAGCAGTTTCATGACATTCGCGGGACTGAAGAAATGCAAGCCCACCACGTCTTGTGGGCGCTTGGTGAAATGCGCGATGGCGTTCACGTCCAAAGTGGACGTATTGGAAGCCAGGATGGCACCGGGCTTCATCACTTCATCGAGCTTTTTGAACACCTGTTCTTTGACACCGATTTCCTCGAACACGGCTTCAATCACCAGGTCGGCATCGGCTAAATCTTCATAGGCCAGGGTGGTGGACAGCAAGGCCATGCGTTGTTGGAATTTGTCTTCCTTCAACTTGCCTTTTTTCACTTGGGCTTGGTAGTTTTTCTCGATGATGGCGATGCCTTTGTCCAAAGCTTCTTGCTTCATCTCCAAGATTTTCACGGGAATACCCGCGTTCAAGAAATTCATGCTGATGCCGCCGCCCATGGTGCCGGCGCCAATCACGGCCACGCTTTTGATGTCGCGCTTGGGCGTATCGGCAGGCACATCGTCAATTTTGGACGTGGCGCGTTGGGCCACAAACAGATGACGCAATGCGCGCGACTCCGGTGTCCACATCAGGTTGATGAAGATTTCCCGCTCGGCTTTCAAGCCGTCGTCGAATTTCATTTTGGTGGCGTTTTGCACGGCTTCGATGCACTTCAACGGCGCAGGGTAATGGCCCTTGGTCATGCCGTTGACCATGTTGGTGCTGAATTTGAAGAAGGCATCTGCATTCGGGTGCTTGCAGGGCAAGTCCCGCACGCGGGGCAAGGGACTGGTGCCGGCCGCGCCACGGGCAAAGGCCATGGCTTCTTCCAACAATTTGTCGACCGAAGAGGCCATTTCGTCAAAAAGTTTTTGACCGGGCAGCATGGCGAGCATTTCGCTTTGAATGGCTTCGCCACTGACGATCATGTTCAAGGCTGCTTCCACGCCAATCACACGTGGTAATCGCTGGGTTCCGCCAGCACCAGGCACAAGACCGAGTTTGACCTCAGGTAACGCCACCGCGCAACCGGGGGCGGCGACGCGGTAATGGCATCCCAGTGCCAACTCCAAGCCACCACCCATGGCCACAGTGTGGATGGCAGCAACCGTGGGTTTGGGACAGTCTTCTAAAGCAGTGATCAGGTTGAGCAGGTTGGGTTCTTGCAGGGCTTTGGGCGAGCCGAATTCTTTGATGTCAGCGCCGCCTGAAAAAGCTTTGCCTGCACCAGTGATCACAATGGCTAGGACGGTGTTGTCAGCCATCGCTTGGTTCAGTCCCTGCATGAAGGCTTGGCGTGTGGCCAAACCCAATCCATTGACGGGGGGATTGTTCAAAGTGATCACAGCGACGTCGCCGTGAACTGCGTAGTCAGCACTCATAGGTTTTCCTTGTCAGAAGCGTTGTTGCGTGGGAGTGTATATAAAAAAGAACGACCGTTCTATTTTATACCTCCAGCCATTCTTGTCGAACCGCCACGTTTTCACGCAAAGCAGCTGGGGTGCCATCGAAGACGATGCTGCCATGGCCCATGACCAAAGCACGGTCAGAGATGTTCATGGCAATGGTGAGTTTTTGTTCAATCAACAAGACAGAGACGCCACGGGTGCGCAGTTCACGCAAAAAATCGCCCACCAGGGCAACGATTTTGGGTGCCAAGCCTTCAGTGGGTTCATCAATGATGATCAGGTCAGGGTCGCCCATGAGTGTGCGACACAGCGTCAGCATTTGTTGTTCGCCCCCCGACAGCACGCCGGCCTCGGTGTGTTGGCGTTCGCGCAACCGTGGAAACAACTGGTACATGTCCTCAAAGTTCCAGCGCCCCGTGGGATGGTCGCCCTTTAAACCCAATAACAGGTTTTGTTGCACGGTGAGTTTGGGGAAGATGTCGCGGTTTTCAGGCACATAGCCCAAGCCCATGTGGGCGATGTCGAAGGGCTTGCGGTTTAACAAGCTTTGGCCTTTGAATTGCATGTCACCATGGCATTGCACCAAGCCCATGATGGCTTTGGCCGTGGTGGAACGACCGGACCCGTTGCGCCCGAGTAAAGCGACGATTTCACCCGTGCCAACGGAGAAATTCACGCCTTGCAACACATGGCTTTTGCCGTAATAGGCATGGAGATCTTGAATCTGCAGCATTTCAGTGGCCCTGCTCTTCCATGCTGCCCAAATAGGCTTCTTGTACACGCGGATTGGCGCGAATTTTGTCCGGGGTGTCGTAGGCAATGATCTCGCCATAAACCAAGACCGCTATTTTGTCGGCCAAGCCAAACACCACGCCCATGTCATGCTCCACCGTCAGCAAGGTTTTCCCCTGGGTCACGTCTTTGATGAGTTCGATGAATCGTTCGGTTTCGCTGTTGCTCATGCCAGCGGTGGGTTCGTCAAGCAAAACCACGTTGGCACCGCCGGCCATGGTGATGCCAATCTCCAAAGCGCGCTGTTCGGCATAGGTCAGGTTGGTGGCCAACACATCCCGTTTTGCATTCAAATGAATTCGCGTCATCCATTCTTGGGCTAAATCATTGGCATCTTTCAGGTTGCCCAAGAAGGACCAAAAACTGTAGCGATGGCCCAAGCTCCACAGCACAGCGCAACGCAGGTTTTCAAACACGCTGAGCTTGGGAAAAATGTTGGTAATTTGAAAACTGCGTGACAAACCCAAGCGATTGATCTCGAAGGGTTTTCTGCCGTCAATGCGCTGACCGTTGAGATAGATTTCACCACTGCTGGGCGCAAAACGCCCACTGATCAGGTTGAACATGGTGGACTTGCCCGCGCCATTGGGGCCGATGATGGCCACACGTTCACCGCTGAAAACTTCCAAATCCAAGCCACGAATGATGGCCGTGTTGCCAAATTGTTTGTGGACGCCATGCAGGCGTAAAGAAATAGGCCGGGTCATGACGCATCCCGCTGCAATTGATGACTGATGTCGGTTTGAACCTGTGCCCACAACGGGACGAACCGCTGCCGCAACCACTCAAAACCGACAAAACCGAGCGCAGCCATTGCCAAACACACGAACCAAGTTGCTGAATCTTGGGTATCAAGCACCATGCCTGCAAACGGCAATTGAGCACCGATGGATGAATTGAGTTGTTGGTGGTAGATCATTTCAACCAAAGCCCCCGCACCGGCCAGCATCAGCAAACAAGTCAGGGCCATGCCGGCATAAATGGGTAGCAACTGTCGCAATGCACCCGCTTTGGCGACGCGCACATTGGCCATGATCAGTCCGGCCAAACCGCCAGGGGCATAAATCACCATGAACAGGAACACCAAACCCAAATAGAGCAACCAGGCTTTGGTGATCTCAGACAACAAAACAAAGGCCAACACCATCAAGATGCCCCCCAAAATGGGGCCAAAGAAGAAGGTGGCGCCGCCCAAAAATGTGAACAACAAATAGGCGCCCGAGCGTCCAGTTCCCACCACTTCAGCGGTGACGATTTCAAAATTCAAGGCCCCTAAGCCACCGGCAATCCCTGCAAAAAACCCGGCAATGATGAAAGCGCGGTAACGCACTTGTTGGGTGTTGTAGCCAATGAATTCCACCCGCTCGGGGTTGTCGCGCACCGCATTCAAAATGCGGCCTAAGGGGGTTTGCGTAAAGGCATAGAGCAAACCAACAGATACAAAGGTGTAGACCGCAATCAGGTAATACACCTGCCGTTGTGGCCCAAAAGTGATGCCCCACAAGCCTTGACCGACAACGCGGTTACCGGAGACACCGGCCTCACCGCCAAAAAACTCGGAGAACATCAGCGACATGGCAAAGACCAGTTCAGCCAATCCCAATGTGATCATGGAAAAAGCGGTGCCCGATTTGCGCGTGGTGACAAAGCCCAGCAAAACGGCAAAAGCCAAACCAGCCACACCACCCACCAAGGGCAACAAAACCACAGGAATGGGCAGCTCGCCTTTGCCAACGGCATTCAACGCATGGATGGTGAGGTAACTGCCCAAGCCGGTGTAGACGGCATGACCAAAGCTCAACATACCGCCCTGCCCCAATAACAAGTTGTAGGACAAACAAGCAATGATGGCGATGCCCATTTGCGACAACATGGTGAGCGATAAATTGCTGGTGAAAACCCAAGGAGCCAAAACCAAAACAATGGCAAAGCCCAACCAAAGGGCATAACTGGTGCTCGTTGTGTTGTGGGTTGTGCGCATCAAGTTTCTCGCTTACCTAACAAGCCGCGCGGACGGAAGATGAGAATCAGGACCAAGAACAAGTAAGGCAAGATGGGGGCGACTTGGGAGACGGTCAGCTTGGCAAATGAATTGTTTTGCATGTAGACCGTGCTGGCCAAACCCGCGTCTTCCAGCAATTGCAGAAATGAATAGTCGATGGCCACGGCAAAGGTTTGAATAATGCCAATCAGCAAGGACGCCAAAAATGCGCCGCTGAGCGAGCCCATGCCGCCTACCACCACCACCACAAACACCACCGAACCCACAGTGGCAGCCATGGCCGGTTCGGTGATGAAGGTAAATCCACCAATCACGCCAGCCAGTGCGGCCAGGCCCGTGCCCATGGCAAACACCAGCATGAAGATGCGTGGGACGTTGTGCCCCAAGGTTTCGACGGTTTCCGGATGCGTGAGCGCGGCTTGAATCACCAAACCCGCGCGGGTGCGGGTCAACACCCACCACAAACTGATCACCATGGCCAAGGCTGTCGCCATGATGAACGCACGGGTTGCAGGAAAAGGGGTGCAAATGACGCGCACCGCGCTGTCGATCGCACTGCAAACGGTACCGCCCGCACCGGACACCAAGTACAAGCCTTGCTCCGCGTGGTTGATCAGGGTGAAAACGGGGCCTTGCAACACCGCAGGCGGGTTGAACTCCACCGCGACACGCCCCCACAAGAGTTGCACCAACTCCAGCACGATGTAGGACAAGCCAAAAGTGACCAGCAATTCAGATACATGACCATGTTTGTGAACTTTGCGCAGGACTTGGCTTTCAAACAAAGCCCCAGCAGCACCGGTCAGTATGGGCGCCAAGATCAAGGCGGGCCAAAAGCCGATCACGCCGGCCAAGGTATAGGCGACATAAGCACCCAGCATGTAGAAGCTGGCGTGGGCGAAATTCAAAACGCCCATCATGCTGAAAATCAGCGTCAAGCCCGAGCTGAGCATGAACAGCAGCAAGCCGTAGCTCAGGCCGTTTAGCATGGAGATGAGAAAAAACTCCATGCTCAAGCAGGCAACGTTAAGAAAAACAAAAAGGTATCAAACCCAACCAACGGCGATTTCACTGTTCAAGGCATTTTCATTTGGCAGCTGGTGGGAGTGCTGGAGACATAGGGCTCAAATGTTTTCACAGGCGCCAAGGTCATGCCGGTGTTTTCAGCGCTGTAAGGGAATTTTTTATCGGCCTTTTGCCAAACCGTGATGAAAATAGTTTGCTGGAGTTGATGATCAAGTTTGCGCATTTCCATTTCGCCATTGAAACCTTTGAATTTCATGCCGCGCATGGCGGCGGCGACTTTCACAGGGTCGGTCGATTTGGCTTGTGCCATGGCCTGGGTGAGTAAATCAAAGATGCTGACCATCGAACCGGTGTAGAGGTCGTCGTTGTTTTTGGCTTTGAATCCTGCCATGTGTTTGGCCATGACGCCACCCATGTTGTAGTGGGCATAGCTCACTTGATACACACGGCCCTCAGAAGATTGACCCAAGGCGGTTGGCGTGCCGGTGACACCGGTGTAATAGGTGAAAAATTTGCCTGTGTAGCCGCCTTCATTGGCTGCCTTGACCAACAAGGCGAGGTCGGAACCCCAGTTGCCGGTGATGACGGAATCGGCACCCGAGGCCTTGATCTTGGCGATGTAAGGTGCAAAGTCGCGCACCTGGGCCAAGGGGTGCAAATCTTCTCCAACAATTTGAATATCGGGGCGCTTGCGTGCCAGGTTTTCTTTGGCGTACTTGACCACCTGCTGACCGTGTGAATAGTTTTGATTGAGCAAATAAATCTTTTTCACCGACGGTTGGTCTTTGATGAACGTGGTGAGTGCCTCAATTTTCATGGAGGTGTCGGCGTCAAAACGGAAATGCCAGTAGCTGCATTTGCTGTTGGTGAAATCAGGGTCCACCGCCGAGTGGTTTAAGAAAATGATTTCCTTGCCAGGATTACGCTCGTTGTGTTTATTGACCGCGTCGATCAAGGCACCTGCGACAGAAGAGCCATTGCCCTGGGTGATGTAGCGCACGCCTTGGTCGATGGCCGATTTAAGCAGGTTCAGACTTTCAGCCGGACTGAGCTTGTTATCCATGCCCAAGATTTCAAATTTCACACCGGCCACATTGCTTTTGTTGTATTCCTCGGCCAGGTATTGCAGTGTTTTCAGCTGGTTTGAGCCGACCGGCGCCATCAACCCCGACAACGGATCGATCCAAGCGATTTTGACGGTTTCGCCTTTTTGAGCCCAAGCATTGACCGAGCCCAGCAGTGCCAATGCCAACAGACAACCGAATTTGCCAAACCGCATGCTTTTCTCCTCATTCAAAGACCACAGAGCCTAACGTCAAACCAAGGGCACGGCGGCTAGGGAATCCCCTAGCCAAGACTTTCAGCAGCACGGGGTTGATGCGCAGTTCAAGCCGGTAATTTGTAGTCGGCGAGTTGTTCACGCAGACGCGTTTTCAACATCTTGCCCGTGGCCCCCAGCGGAATAGCGTCGACAAACACCACGTCATCCGGAATTTGCCACTTGGCGATCTTGCCGTCGTAAAACTGGAGCAATTCGGGTTTCTCTAAGGATGTGTCTGGCCGCTTGACCACCACCACGATTGGCCGTTCGTCCCATTTCGGGTGCGCCATGCCGATGCACGCGGCCATGGCCACAGCGGGATGGTCCATGGCAATGTTCTCCACATCAATCGAGCTGATCCATTCGCCACCTGATTTGATGACGTCTTTGCTGCGGTCGGTGATTTGCATGAAACCTTCTGGGTCGACCGTGGCCACGTCCCCGGTTGGAAACCAGCCATCCATCAAAGGTGAACCGCCTTCTTGCTTGTAGTACTCGCGCACCACCCAAGGCCCTTTCACCAGCAAGTCGCCATAGGCCTTGCCATCGTGCGGCTGCACCACGCCTTGGTCGTCAACAATCTTGAAATCCACACCAAAAATGGCGCGGCCTTGCTTCAGGCGAATCTTCATTTGTTGAGCGGGCGGCAAAGCCAAATGCTTGTTTTTCAATGTGCACAAGGTGCCCAGAGGGCTGAGTTCGGTCATGCCCCAAGCGTGCAAAACTTCCACGCCGTAGTCATCGTTGAACGCTTCAATCATGGCGGGTGGGCAAGCAGAGCCCCCAATCACCGTGCGTTTCAAATGGGTGAAACGTAAATTGCCAGCCTTGAGATGCCCCAACAGCATCTGCCAGACCGTGGGCACCCCTGCCGCCAAGGTGACTTGCTCTGATTCAAGCAATTCATAAACTGATTTGCCATCCAGCGCTGCACCTGGAAACACCAGTTTGCAGCCCACCATGGCTGCGCTGTAGGGGATGCCCCAGGCGTTCACATGAAACATGGGCACGACAGGCAGCACGCTGTCACGCGCAGACAAGCACATCACATCGGGCAAGGCGCAGGCATAGGCATGCAGCAAAGTCGAACGGTGGCTGTAGAGCGCGGCTTTCGGATTGCCGGTGGTGCCACTGGTGTAGCACATGCAGGAGGCGGTGTTTTCATCAAGATCGGGCCACGCATAGGTGGTGGATTGCGGCTGAATCCATGCCTCATAACTCACCAGATTCGCAATACCCGAGTCGGTGGGCAGTTTGTCTGCATCGCACAGGGCCACCCATTGATGGACAGTGGGACATTGCGCATGGATTTTTTGAATGATTGGGAGAAACGTCATGTCAAAACACAGCACATGGTCTTCGGCGTGGTTGACGATCCAAGCGATTTGTTCGAGATGCAAGCGCGGGTTCAGGGTGTGCAACACGCGACCGCTGCCGCTCACGCCAAAATAAATTTCCAAATGCCTGTAGCCGTTCCAAGCCAGTGTGGCGATGCGCGCGCCCTGCGCCACATGCCAATCGTCCAGGGCATTGGCCACTTGACGGGCGCGCTTGGCGATGGTTGACCAGTCGCTGCGGTGAATGTCGCCCTCGATGCGGCGCGAGATGATTTCGGTATCGGCGTGGTGTTTTTCGGCAAAATCGATCAGGGAAGCAATCGACAGGTTTTGACTCTGCATCAATCCTAGCATGGGTGGACTCCTTAAAGGCACCAAGGTGCATGTTGTTTCCGGCTATTGTGCACAATCGCCATATGAATGCCCTCTTCGATCCGCCCAAGACCCTGTCTTGGTGCAACCGTTATGCAGACCTGGGGCCGGAATTTCTCAGCCCTGTGGCCCCCACCCCTTTGCAGGATTTGCATTGGGTGGCGCAAAACCCTCAACTGGCCTTGGAACTGGGCTTGCCTGATTCTTTTTGGCAAGACCCACAGGTGTTGACGGCACTGGGTGGAAATTCGTTGTTGCCTGGCAGCACCAGTTGTGCCAGCGTCTACAGCGGTCATCAGTTTGGCGTTTGGGCTGGGCAATTGGGCGATGGACGTGCCTTGTGGTTGGGCGAAATTGAAACGCCACGGGGCTTCCAAGAGTTGCAACTCAAAGGTGCAGGCCAAACCCCTTTCTCACGCATGGGGGATGGTCGGGCTGTTTTGCGCTCCAGCATCCGCGAGTTTTTGTGCAGCGAAGCCATGCATGGCCTGGGCATCCCAACCACCCGTGCCCTGGCCTCGGTGGGGTCAACCGCCAAGGTGTTGCGTGAAGAAGTGGAATCAGCAGCGGTGGTCACCCGTGTGGCGCCGAGCTTCTTGCGCTTTGGACACTTCGAGCACTTTGCGGCCAAGGGTCAGGTGTCTCAGCTGAAAACATTGACAGATTTTTTCATCGGGCACCAATGGCCCGATTTGTTGTCAGTCGATGCAGGCCCCAAGCGCTACACCGCCTTGTTGGCGCGGGTGGCCCAACAAACGGCCAGACTATTGGCGCATTGGCAATCGGTTGGTTTTTGCCACGGCGTGATGAACACCGACAACATGAGCATGCTGGGCTTGACCATCGACTTTGGTCCATTTCAATTCTTAGATGGCTTTGACCCCAGCCACATTTGCAACCACTCGGATCATCAAGGTCGCTATGCCTACGCCCGTCAACCTCAAATAGCCTTCTGGAATTTGTACTGCCTGGGCCAGGCCTTGATGCCCTTGATTGACAACGAAGCGTTGGCTGTGTCGGCGCTGGAAAGTTTTAAATCCGATTACCCCCGGATGTTGGACGAACAATTCGCAGCCAAACTCGGCTTGGTGCAGCCTCAAGCGACTGACCATGCGCTGATTCACAGTTTGTTGAATTTATTGGCCAGCGAGAAAACTGATTTCACGATTTTCTGGCGACGCTTGAGCCATGCGGTCCAAAGTCTCGCCACAACGAGCACGGCAAAGGCCTTTGAACCCGTGCGCGATTTATTCATTCAACACCAAGCCTTTGATGCGTGGCTCCCTGCTTTTTTGTTGCGGATTGATCAGCAAGACGCGCCAGAGACCGCAACGCTGATGCTGAAATCCAATCCGAAATATGTTTTACGCAACCATTTGGGCGAAGCGGCGATCAAACAGGCGAAAATGGGTGACTTTTCGGGGGTTCAAACCCTGTTGAACTTGCTGACTTCCCCCTTTGAAGAACACCCCGGTTTTGACGACTTTGCCGCCTTCCCGCCCGACTGGGCAGCCTCCATTTCCATCAGTTGCTCCTCATGAACTTACCTGATAACAACGCCGACTGGCGTGCCCACCTTGCCGCCAAAAATGCGGAGCCGGTGGCCTTTGAAGTCACGCGCATGGCGGCGACCGAACGTCCCTTCTCTGGCCGCTATGAAGCGCATTGGGCTGCTGGCAGTTACCACTGCATCTGCTGTGACGCCAAATTATTTGACGCCGACACCAAGTTCGATGCCGGTTGTGGCTGGCCCAGCTTTTCCAAAGCAGTCGAGCCTCAAGCCATTGAAGAACGCGTCGATCGGGCGCACGGCATGTTGCGTACCGAAACAGTTTGTGCCAAATGCAAGGCGCATTTAGGTCATGTGTTTGCAGATGGCCCCGCGCCCACTGGCTTGCGCTACTGCATGAACTCCGCCGCATTGGCGTTTGAACCCACCCAAGAATGAACCCATGAAACTCCTGCTGGACTTCTTTCCCATCATTTTGTTTTTTATTGCCTTCAAGTGGGCAGGCATCTATTACGCCACTGCGGTAGCCATCGTGGCCACCTTGATTCAGATTGCCTGGTTATTCAAGAAAAATGGACACGTCGAATTGATGCAATGGATCAGCTTGGTCGTCATTGTTTTGTTTGGGGGAGCCACCCTGTTAACCCAGAACGAAACCTTCATCAAATGGAAGCCCACCATCTTGTATGCACTCATGGGTGGTGCCTTGTTGGTGGGTCAGTTGTTCTTCAAGCGGAATTTCCTGAAAAGCCTCATGGGGGCACAAATGGCGCTGCCGGAGTTTGTTTGGCAACGCTTGCTGTTGAGTTGGGTGGGATTTTTCATCTTCATGGGCGTGCTCAACCTCTGGGTCGCCTACAACTTTGATACAGACACCTGGGTGAATTTCAAAATGTTTGGGGGGCTTGGGTTGATGCTGGTGTTTGTTGTCCTGCAAGCCCTCTTTCTGAGCAAACACATTCAGCCTGTCACCCCACAAGAGACCAATGAACCATGAACATCACCGCAGACCAATTGCACGAAAGTCTGTTCGCAAAATTGAATCCGTTTGAACTACAGGTGCTTGATGAAAGCGCAGCCCATGCGGGCCATTCGGGCTCAGATGGATCAGGCCAGGGCACCCATTTCCGGGTGCGGGTTGGGGCTGGGGTTTTCAAGGGACTGAGCCGTGTCGCCAAACACCGGCTTGTGTATGATGCCTTGCAACAATTCACCGACCAAGGCATGCATGCACTGGCCATTGAAATTGTGGATTCGTCTGATTGACGCGACCCTAATTTTTTACCCCTGTGGCCTTTTGGCCCCTCCGACTCCTTTGAAAGTGCTTCATGAATAAAACTACTTTGACATCGGCCGTTGCGTCGCTGCTCTTGGCATTGGCAGCCTTGAATGCCAACGCGCAAAACCTGGCCATCGTCAACGGCAAACCCGTCCCTAAAACACGCCTGACAGCCCTGGCCGCTCAACTCGAGCGTTCTGGCAAACAAGTGGGGCCTGAGATGGAACAACAATTGCGCGAGGAAGTGATCGCTCGCGAAATTTTCATGCAAGAAGCACAAAAACGCGGCATGGAAGCCAACGAAGAATTTAAATTCCAAATGGAATTGGCCAAGCAAAGTTTGTTGATTCGCGAACTCTTCACCGATTTTCAAAAAAATACGGTCATCACGGATGCAGAAGCGAAAGCCGAGTTTGACAGATACATGGCCAGCAATGGCGACGGCAAAGAGTACCGCGCCCGCCACATCCTGGTGGAAAAAGAAGATCAAGCCAAAGCCATCATTGCCAGCTTGAAAAAAGGCGGCAAGTTTGAAGAATTGGCCAAGAAACAGTCCAAGGACCCAGGCTCAGGTGCCAACGGTGGCGATTTGGAATGGGCCAGTCCGCAAACCTTTGTCAAAGAATTCTCGGACGCCATGGTGGCCTTGAAAAAAGGACAGTTCACGGACGTGCCGGTGAAAAGCCAATTCGGTTTCCACGTCATCCGTTTGGATGACATCCGTGAAATTCCGCTTCCAAAGTTTGATGAAGTCAAGCCACAAATCGTGCAACAACTTCAACAAAACAAACTGATCGACTATCAAAAGACTTTGCGCGACAAAGCCAAAATCGAATAAGTTGGTTGCCCCCAAGAAAAAGCCCTCGATAGAGGGCTTTTTTTATGGGTGATGAGGTTTGATCAGGTGCGCCAACTCAAAGTGCTCACTGTTGAGCAATTTGGCCGTGCGAATTTTTTCAAATTCATTCATGATGCTTGACGCATCGGTATGGTTTTGAAGCAGTAGGTGAATAACTTGTTCTTGGAGCTGAATCAAACTGGAAATCTGTTTGATCGCATCGGCCAAGGCCTTGGCCGTGTCGGACAGAACAGGCGGGTGATGAAGAATGTCAGCGACGGCTGGGGCTTTGGCATCAATCAGCGCCAATGGTTGTTCGCTGGAAGTATCCGCGTCTTTCAAGATTTTCAGATCGGCTTGTAACTGCAGCAAATGCCGCATGCTGTTGTAGAGCAAATCGGCCAATTCCCGGTCGCGGGTGATGTTGCTGTTGATCATGGTGGTCAATTCGTGGTTGATGACAGGTCTTCAGTCTACCCAACGGCGGGCGTTGCGCCACAAGCGCATCCAAGGGCTGTAGGGCTCAAGCATGAAATGCGCATCAACCGGAGCCCAACTGAATTGCAGTGGCCGAAACACCCGCTCTGGGTGCGGCATCATGGCTGTGAAGCGCCCATCGGCGGTGGCGACGGCGGTCAGGCCTTGGGGGCTGCCGTTCGGGTTAAAAGGGTAGGCCTGCGTCGCCGCACCATGGTTGTCGACAAAACGCATGGCAGCAATGACTTGTGCGGGGTTGCCACGTTGATCAAAATTTGCAAAACCCTCACCGTGCGAAACCACAATCGGCAGTCGTGCACCGGCCATGCCGTTGAAAAACAAACTGGGTGAGTCGAGCACTTCCACCATCGACAAACGGGCTTCAAAGCGTTCACTTTGGTTGGTGGTGAAGCGGGGCCAATGCTGGGCACCAGGAATCAACGAAGCCAGTTCAGCAAACATTTGGCAGCCATTGCAAACGCCCAAGCCAAAGGTATCCGTTCGCTCAAAAAAAGCTTGGAATTGCGCGGCTAGCATGGGGTTGAACGTGATGCTGCGCGCCCAACCGATGCCGGCGCCCAAGGTATCGCCATAGCTGAAGCCTCCGCAAGCCACCAAGCCAATGAAGTCTTTCAGGTGGGCTCGGCCTTGTTGCAAATCGGTCATGTGCACGTCATAAGCCTCAAAGCCTGCTTCAGTGAAAGCGTAGGCCATTTCCACATGGGAATTGACGCCCTGCTCGCGCAAAATGGCCACGCGTGGACGGCTCTTGCCCACATAAGGCGCAGCCACGTTGTCCAACAGACCTGGCACCAGATTCACATGCAAACCGGGATCGTTGGGCAACCCGACTGCGGCGTGCTCGGCATCGGCTGTGGCTGGGTTGTCACGTTCGCGGGCAATTTTCCAACTCACGCTGTCCCATACTTGATGCAAGTCCTGTAAATTCGCATTGAATATTTCTTTGGCATCACGCCAGACACTGACCTGCCCAACGCCGCGTTGTATTTCGGAATCGGCAGGTCGAGTTTTGCCAATCACATGGCTGTGCTTGGACAAGCCGTGTTGGCGAAGGATCTGCATCACGCGGTCACGTTCGCTGCCCATGACTTGCAAAACCACACCCAATTCTTCGTTGAACAAAGCTTGCAAGCTGCGCTCATCGCGTCTGGCCGAAATTTGCTGCGCCCAATTTTTACTGTCGCCGTGATCGCCACGGCTGTCTTGAATACCATCGCCTTCTTGAACCAGCAAATCCAGATTCAAGGCCACGCCCACATGACCGGCGAACGCCATTTCGCAGACGGTGGTCCATAAGCCGCCATCACTGCGGTCGTGGTAGGCCAGCAGCAAACCGTTAACACGTAATTCATTCACTGCATGAACCAAATGAATCAGGTCTTGGGCATCATCCAAATCAGGAACGTCGCCACCGGCTTGGTTCAGAACTTGGGCCAAGATACTGGCACCCATGCGGTGCTGCCCTTTGCCCAAGTCCACCAGAATCAAGCAGCTGTCGTCTGTCGCATGGAGTTGCGGGGTCAAACTGCCACGCACATCGACCAATGAGGCGAACGCGGTGATGATCAAACTCACCGGTGAGGTGACTTGCTTGGTTTGACCTTGGTCTTGCCAACTTGTTTTCATGGACAAACTGTCTTTGCCCACAGGGATCGAAATACCGAGTTCGGGGCACAAAGCCATGCCAACGGCCTGCACCGTGTCAAACAAAGCCGCATCTTCACCCGGTTCGCCACACGCGGCCATCCAGTTGGCCGACAGTTTCAATTTGCCCAGTTCAATCGGGGCTGCCAAAAGATTGGAGATGGCCTCCGCCACCGCCATGCGGCCTGAAGCGGGGGCATTCAAGGCGGCCAAGGGGGTGCGTTCACCCAAGCTCATGGCCTCACCGGCCACCCCCTTGAAATCCGCCAAGGTGACGGCGCAATCGGCCACCGGCACTTGCCAAGGACCAACCATTTGATCGCGATGCGTGAGGCCGCCGACTGTACGGTCGCCGATGGTGATCAAAAAACGTTTGCTGGCCACAGTCGGGTGGCTGAGCACTTGAATGACGGCGTCTTGCAATCGCACATCGGTCAAGTTCAAGGGAGGTGAATGACGGGATACGCGCTTGACATCACGCAACATCTTGGGTGGCTTGCCCAACAACACATCCAATGGCATGTTGACAGGTGTGTCCAACGGTTTTTGACTGACCACCAACTTGCGGTTGGCCGTGGCGACGCCGACCACCGCAAAAGGACAGCGTTCGCGCTCACAAAAGAATTTGAATTGATCCAAAGATGACGGGTCGATGGCCAAGACATAGCGTTCTTGACTTTCGTTGCTCCAAATTTCTTTGGGTGACAAGCCGGTTTCTTCCAGCGGCACTTGGCGCAAATCAAAACGGGCACCGCGCCCCGCATCGTTCACCAATTCGGGGAAAGCGTTGGATAAACCGCCTGCGCCCACATCGTGAATGGCCAATATGGGCGACATCGGTCCGAGGGCATTGCAATGATTGATGACCTCTTGCGCCCGGCGTTGAATCTCCGGATTGCCACGTTGCACCGAATCAAAATCCAATGCAACGCTGTTGGTGCCGCTGGCCAATGAACTTGCAGCACCTCCGCCCATGCCAATGCGCATGCCCGGTCCGCCCAATTGAAGCAGCAAGGTACCGGGCGGGAATTCAATCTTGTGGGTGAGCTCTTGGCGAACGACGCCCAAACCACCGGCCAACATGATGGGTTTGTGATAGCCGCGTTGCACACCATCCACCACTTGCTCGTATTCACGGAAAAAGCCCAGCAAATTGGGGCGACCAAATTCGTTGTTGAAGGCCGCGCCGCCCAAGGGACCTTCGGTCATGATCTCCAGGGCCGAGGCCATGTGGGTCGGATGTCCTGTTGTGCTGCCCCAAAGTTTGGATACGCTGAAACCGGTCAAACCCGCTTTGGGTTTGGCCCCGCGTCCGGTGGCCCCTTCGTCGCGGATTTCACCGCCAGCGCCGGTTGAGGCACCGGGGTAGGGGGAAATGGCTGTGGGGTGGTTGTGGGTTTCCACCTTCATCAAGACATGTTGCACACCATGGCTTTTGTCATAACGCGGCATGAAGCCTGTCAGGGGCGCAGCGAAGCTTTCAATCTTGTGACCCTTCATGACTGCCGCGTTGTCCGAATAAGCGACCACGGTGTGCTGCGGATTGAGTTGATGGGTGTTGCGGATCATGCCGAACAGGCTGTGGCTTTGCACTTGACCATCAACGATGAAGTCGGCATTGAATATCTTGTGACGGCAGTGCTCGCTATTGGCCTGCGCGAACATCATCAACTCGGCGTCGCTGGGGTTGCGATCAAGTTGCATGAACGCATTCATCAGGTAATCGATTTCATCGTTGTCCATGGCCAGACCCCAATCAGCGTTGGCCTTGACCAAGGCCTGGCGGCCACCCGCTTTCAAATCCACAAATGTCAGGGGTGCTGCGGCCAGGGTTTGAAATAGCGCATGGGCTTGTTCTCGGTGAGCCCAGACCGACTCGGTCATGCGGTCGTGCAACACCGCCTGCAGATCAGCCAGAACTGTGGGCGAAATCGCCGTGTTGGCCCCCACCAAATGTATTTGCGTCAACCGTTCCAATCGATGGAGCTGCAAGCCGCAGTTGCGTGCAATGTCCGTGGCCTTTGATGCCCAGGGTGACACGGTACCGATGCGGGGTGACACCACCCAGCTTAATTCTGAAGGCTTGGGTGAAACCGGATTCAGACGGGCGTCCAGCAATTGCGCGATGCGTTGCTTCTCAGTGGGTTGGAGCGCCTGTTCAGTCGCCAACAGGTAGAAAAAATCCGCTGAAAATTCTTGAATATCGGGACAAACCGCTTGTAATTTGGCCAGCAGGCCTTGGGTTTTGAATGCGCTGAAGACGGGGCCGCCGTCAAAAGTACTGATGTGAAGGGTCACGGACTGCCTTGGACGTTGAGAGCTTGCGTACGGGGAAATGCGGCTAAGAAGCCCGAATTTTAGCGATATGCCTGCTGCGGCCTCAGCCCCTGCTGAGCCTGAGATAATTCCGACCATGATTACTTACAAAGACGAACAAGGCATCGCTGGCATGCGCGTGGCAGGCCGCTTGGCCTCTGAAGTGCTGGATTACCTTACCCCGCACGTCCAACCTGGCATCACCACCAATGCCTTGGATAAATTGGCTTTTGACTACATCACCCAAGTCCAACAAGCCATCCCTGCGCCGTTGAACTACAACCCCAGCGGCAACAACCCCTACCCCAAATCAATCTGCACATCGATCAACCACCAGGTCTGCCATGGCATTCCCAGCGACAAGCAGCTGAAAAAAGGCGATATTGTCAACATCGACATCACCGTCATCAAAGCGGGCTGGCATGGTGACACCAGCCGCATGTTCATCGTGGGTGATGGGTCGATTGCCGCCAAACGACTCTGCCAAATGACCTATGACGCCATGTGGCACGGCATTATGAAAGTCAAACCCGGTGCACATTTGGGTGATATTGGCCACGCTATTCAGCTGTTTGCAGAAGGTTTGGGCTTCTCCATCGTCCGCGAGTTTTGCGGCCACGGCATTGGCCAAGTTTTCCACGAAGAACCCCAAGTCTTGCATTACGGCAAACCTGGCACCTTGGAAGAATTGAAAGCGGGCATGGTGTTCACCATCGAACCCATGATCAATGCAGGCAAACGTGACATCAAGGAAATGAACGATGGCTGGACCATCATCACCCGCGACCATTCCTTGTCGGCCCAGTGGGAGCACACCGTGTTGGTCACGCCGACCGGCTACGAGGTGCTCACCCTTTCCGACGGCAGTCCGCCGCTGCCCTCCTTCGTCAAAACCGCCAAGTGCTGAACTGGTGAAGCCGAGCCCCGTCCCTTTCCGGCAACAAAAAACCGACTTGTTGGCGCAGTGCGCCCAATTGCAAAGCCTCAAGCTCGCGCACCGGGTGCATGGGCATTTGAAGCTGCTCAGCGACTTGTGCGATGCGCATCTGCAAACCCTGTGGCAAGAAGCCGCCCTGCCCCCGGATGCCTGTTTGCTGGCGGTGGGTGGCTATGGGCGCGCGGCTCTCTTCCCCTATTCCGACATTGATGTGCTGGTGCTGCTGCCCGCGCATGTTTCAGTGGACGATGCCCCTGCCCTGAAGACCCAAATTGAACAGTTCATTGGCAGTTGTTGGGATGCGGGCTTGGAAATTGGTTCCAGTGTGCGCAATCTCACCGAATGTCTGAGCGAAGCGGCCAAAGACATCACGGTGCAAACCGCCATGCTGGAATGCCGCCGTGTGGTGGGTGACCAAAGCTTGTTTGCTCAATTCAATCAGGCTTTCAAAGCGCAAATGGAGCCCCGCGCTTTTTTCACCGGCAAAACGCTTGAAATGCATCAGCGCCACAGCAAATTCGAGAACACGCCCTACGCCTTGGAACCCAATTGCAAAGAGTCTCCGGGCGGTTTGCGTGATTTGCAGATGCTGCTGTGGGTGGCCAAAGCCAGTGGCCTTGGGGCAACTTGGAAGGACTTGGCTGCGAAATTGCTGATCACGCCGCTGGAATTGCGCCAGTTAAAGCGCAATGAAGACGTGTTGTCGCTGATTCGTTGGCGACTGCATTGGTTGGCCAAACGCCGCGAAGACCGCTTGGTGTTCGACTTGCAAACCGCTGTGGCGCAAGACCTGGGGCTGTCGTTCGCCAAGGATGGCGCAGCCCATCCCCGAAAAGACAGCGAAGCCTTGATGAAAGAGTATTACTGGGCTGCCAAGGCCGTCAATCAACTGAATCAGATCCTGCATCTGAATATTGAAGACTGGTTGTTTGAGCAAGGCCAGGCGCATCCACCTCAGATGCTGAATGCGCGTTTCTTGGACAAATCGGGCATGTTGGAGGTGGTGGACGACGGCTTGTACCAGCGCCATCCGGAAGCGATTTTGGAAACGTTTTTGCTGTACCAAGAAACCGTGGGCATCAAAGGCTTGTCAGCCCGCACGTTGCGTGCCCTCTACAACGCGCGCGGCTTGATGGATGCGGGGTTTCGGCGCAACCCGCAAAACCGCGCCATGTTCATGCGGATTTTAAAGTCGCCGCAAGGCATCACGCATGCCATGCGTTTGATGAACCAAACCTCGGTACTGGGTCGCTATTTGTGGGTGTTTCGCCGCATTGTGGGTCAGATGCAGCACGACCTGTTTCACGTCTACACCGTGGACCAACACATTCTGATGGTGCTGCGCAATGTTCGCCGGTTTTTCATCGTCGAACACGCGCATGAATATCCGTTTTGCTCACAGCTTTCAGCAGGTTGGGATCAGCCTTGGATTTTGTATGTCGCCGCTTTGTTCCATGACATTGCCAAAGGTCGTGGCGGTGACCATTCCGACTTAGGCGCCCACGAGGTGCGCTTGTTTTGCAAGCAGCACGGCATTGCCAAACCCGATCAACAACTGATTGAATTTTTGGTGCGTGAACACTTGACCATGAGCCATGTGGCGCAAAAGCAAGACCTGAGCGACCCCGACGTGGTGCAGGCATTTGCCAAGCGCGTGGGCAGCGAACGCCAGTTGCGCGCCTTGTACTTGTTGACTGTGGCCGATATTCGCGGCACCAGCCCCAAGGTGTGGAATGCTTGGAAAGGCAAACTGCTGGAAGATCTTTACAAAGCCACTGCTGCGGTGCTGGGCGGCCAGGACCACGATCCTGATGCCTTGGTGGAAATGCGCAAACGCGAAGCGCTGGAAACCCTGAACTTGTATGCCATGCCTTTCGAGTCGCACAAGGGTTTGTGGGATACCTTGGATGTCGGCTATTTCATGCGCCATGAAGCCGCCGACATTGCCTGGCATACACGCCAGTTGTCGCGCCCCTTGGCGATCGCCAAAGCCGATGGCAAAGCCGCTGGCGTGACCGTGAAAGCGCGGTTGTCGCCCTTGGGTGAAGGCTTGCAAGTCATGGTTTACACGGCAGACCAAACTGATTTATTCGCCCGCATCTGCGGCTATTTTGATCAAGCAGGTTTCAGTATCTTGGACGCCAAGATCCACACGGCTCGAAATGGCTATGCCTTGGACACCTTCCAAGTGGTGACCCCGTTGTTGAATGCACACTACCGCGAACTCACCAACATGGTGGAAAACGATTTAAAGATTGCCATCGAGCAAGGCGGGGCCTTGCCCAAAGCCGGTCGCGGGCGTGTTTCCAGACGCGTCAAGAGTTTTCCGGTGGCACCCCGCGTGCGTTTGCAACCGGATGAAAAAGCCCAGCGTTGGTTGCTGTCCATTTCGGCCAGCGACCGCGTGGGCTTGTTGTATGGCATAGCGCAGGTGCTGGCACAACACCACATCAACGTGCTGTTGGCCAAAATCAGCACCTTGGGCGAGCGCGTGGAAGACACGTTTCTGATCGATGGCGCGGCTTTGCAACACAACAAAGTACAGCTTGAAATTGAAACCGAGTTGTTGGCAGCCTTACAGGCTTGATCCTGAATGATTGATTCAGTCGTCGGCGTCATCCAGGCGGGGAAACAGCACTTCGGTGTAACCAAAGCGTGAAAAATCCCGCACCCGCATTGGGTACAGCACGCCAATGAGATGGTCACATTCATGCTGCACGACACGGGCATGAAAGCCCTCCACCGTGCGGTCTATCTGTTGACCGATGGCGTCAAAACCTTGGTAGCGCAAACGCTTGAAACGGGGCACCATTCCCCGCAAACCAGGTACCGACAAACAACCTTCCCAACCCTCTTCTTGCTCGTCACCCAAAGGCGTGAGCACCGGGTTGATAAGCACGGTGTAAGGCACCACAGGTGCATCGGGGTAACGCGGGTTGACTTCGCCCGAGCCAAACACCACGACTTGCAAATCGACGCCAATTTGCGGGGCGGCCAAGCCAGCGCCGTTGGCGGCCAGCATGGTGTCGTTCAGGTCTTGCAACAAGGCATGTAATGCGGGCGTGTTGAACTGCGTCACGGGTTGTGCGATGCGCAGCAGGCGCTCTTCGCCCATTTTCAAGATGTTGCGGACGGTCATTCGCTTTCCCCCGTGGCGTCAACTTGGTGTGAAGCCACCAGAGCCAACAAACCCGCCTCATCCAGCACAGGAATACCCAGCTCTTGCGCTTTGTCGAGTTTGCTGCCCGCCTCGGCCCCAGCCACGATGCCATGGGTTTTCTTGCTGACGCTGCCGGAGACTTTGGCACCCAGAGCTTCCAACATGTCTTTGGCTTGGTCGCGGCTGAGGGTGGGCAGTGTGCCGGTCAACACAAAGGTTTGGCCTGCCAGCGGAAGGCTTGCGCCTGCGGTAGGTTCACCTTCAGACCATGTGACGCCGCAGGCACGCAGCTGCGCCACCACTTCGCGGTTGTGTGGCTGGTCAAAGAAGGTTCGCAGGCTTTGCGCCACGATCGGGCCCACATCGGCCACTTGCAGCAGTTGGTCGACGGTGGCGTCCATGATGGCGTCCATCTTGCCGAAGTGACGGACCAGCTCTTTGGCCGTGGCCTCGCCCACATGGCGAATACCTAGGCCAAATAAGAAGCGTGGAAGCGTGGTTTGCTTGGATTTTTCAATGCTGACCAGCACCTTGTTGGCCGACTTTTCAGCCATGCGCTCAAGCGCGACCAAGGCTGTAAAGCCCATGCGGTAAAGGTCTGGCAAAGTTTTAACCACACCAGCATCTACCAGTTGATCCACCAGCTTGTCACCCAAGTCTTCAATCTCGACGGCTCTGCGATGCGCAAAATGCAGGATGGCTTGTTTGCGTTGGGCGCTGCAAAACAAGCCGCCAGTGCAGCGGTAATCGGCCTCGCCTTGTTCACGCACGGCGGGGCTGCCGCACACGGGGCATTCGTGCTGCATGGTGAAGATGTGGGCGTCTTGCAAGCGCTTCTCGAAAACGACCGACACCACTTCTGGAATCACATCACCTGCGCGGCGCACCACCACGGTGTCACCAACCCGCACATCTTTACGGCGGGCTTCGTCTTCATTGTGCAAGGTGGCGTTGGTGACGGTTACACCGCCCACAAACACAGGCGCGAGTTTGGCAACAGGTGTGAGTTTGCCAGTGCGGCCCACCTGCACTTCGATGGCTTGCACCGTGGTAATTTGTTCTTGAGCCGGATATTTGTGCGCTACAGCCCAGCGTGGTTCGCGGGTGACGAAACCCAGCTGTTGTTGCGCAGCCAAGCGGTTGACCTTGTAAACCACGCCATCAATGTCAAACGGCAAGGCATCACGCAGTTGAGCGATCTTTTGATGAAAAGCCACGAGGCCCGCGCTGCCCTTCACCACCTCGGTGTGCTCGCAAACTGGAAAACCCCATTCACGAAGTTTGTCGAGCGCTTTGCCTTGTGTGTCAATGCCGTGATGAATCAGACCATCGAGATATTGTTCAAGAATTCTTTCCAATCCATCTTCCGTCTTTGAGGGAAGAATCAAAGAATACGCAAAGAAGCTCAAAGGGCGTTGCGCAGCAATGGCCGGGTCGAGTTGACGCACAGCACCGGCTGCGGCGTTGCGTGGGTTCACAAAGGTCTTTTCGCCCTTCTCGCCTGCGGCAATGCGGGCACGTTGGCGCTCGTTCAGGGCTTCAAAGTCGCCACGGGCCATGTAGACCTCGCCGCGCACTTCAAGCAGCTTGGGCGCGTCGCTGGGCAATCGCAATGGAATTTGGCCAATGGTGCGAATGTTTTGGGTGACATCTTCACCCGTTTCACCATCACCGCGTGTCGCTGCTTGC
>Ga0164295_10001029_pt1 | contig 23094 bp, 24 predicted proteins | sample GEODES006metaG_FD_111798 | JGI IMG/M metagenome (GOLD analysis project Ga0164295, IMG submission 111798) | Oligotrophic lake water microbial communities from Sparkling Lake, Wisconsin, USA - GEODES006 metaG | ecosystem: Environmental > Aquatic > Freshwater > Lake | place: USA: Sparkling Lake... | reverse complement strand
GCCTCGAGGTCGGAGTCGATGTCGTGGTACAGCTTGGTGTCGGCGCTGGTGGACAGGCCGATGCACGACATGAGTTGCTTGAGAAATGCCTGCATGCGGGCGTTTGGTGGGCGCTTAATACTACGGGACACCATGTCGACTGATTCAGTCGCGTGGTGTGGGCTATTGATCTATGCAAAGGCCTTCTGCTGGGCGATGCGTGTCTGTGTTGTTCCATGCTTGTTGTAGTGTATGAACTGTATCTTCGTTGATGCCGGTGTGCGAGAGATCGAGATGTGTGAGCGCTGTGCATGTAGGCAATATTTGCATGAGATGATCTCTTGCGAATACGTCTTGCAGGGGATTATATGACAAGTTTAAGTGGGTTAGGCTTGAGCATTTTGATAGCTTTTGAATTATTTCTTCAATTTCCGATGACCGAATATTCACAGTGAAATTAAAATTACAGTTGGAGACATCGAGGTATATCAAACGTTTGAATCCAGAATGTGATTGTAGTCCACACAAAGCCTTTGCCGTGAAAAAAGAGGAGTTCTTCAAAGAAAGGACTCTCAGTGTCGTGCATGATGATAGAATATATCCTAGTTGCATACTGTCACGGAAGTCAAATAAATTAGATGACAAATCGAGATGGGTGAGGCTAGTGCATTTTGGAAGTCCAGATGTGAGATGCAGTAATGACGCTTGTCCAAAGTCGTTGTCGGACAACTCGAGGTGCTGCAGCCTTGGGCACTTTGGCAGAGTAGGAACAACATATCGTGCCATCTGGTAGCCATTGCCACTGAGATTCAGTTTCGTGAGTGCTGTGAACTTCGGCAGTGTGGACGCCAGTATATTACCGAGTTCTCCTAAGTTACAGAAGCTGAAATCAATTTCTGTCAATGCCGGACTGTGTGATAGACCGTTGAATAATCTTTCGTATGTGGCATTAGGCCGGTCGACATTACCATGAGAAAAATTGACAGACTTTAGTTGATGGCATTCGTTCAAAGCTTCTCCAATTAATTTCCAATCATAGACGTTGATGTTCTTTATGGTGAGATACTCGAGGTCCTTACACTTTTTCAGGACTTCTGCGAGTCGCGGGGTGCCACTGTTAACTCGTGTGTATTCATACAGCAAATCAATGGGAAAGTCGGATATTTCGATGGACACGATTTTATATTTATTCATTTTGTCCTCAAGGTCACGTAGCATGGTGTTTCTACGGATCTCCTGTGCTAGATGTTTCATGCTGTTTCGGGACGCAACAAAGTTTATGGGTGTTGTATGGGACATACTCTTTCTGATGTGTGACGATTCTTTTGACAACCATTGGTTTTGACTTGGTGTTTGTCCCATGATCATGCTGACTGTATCACTTGATTCTCTTGCCAGACGTCCTAAAGGAAATTTCTTAGTCTTGTCGTCGTCTTGTGTGTTGTTTTGAGAATGATGTTTTTTATTAGGGTCGTATTTCCCTGGCCTATGCGATGATTTTTTGGAAGGGGTATCTGTTTGTGCATCTGATGAATCTGGGTGTCTAGGTTTCCCGAATATACTACCTTCCGTCAGGAGAAGCTGCATGTGCTCTAGTGTGGCATTGCAATGCGACATGTGTGTTTGTCACCTGTCTTAAGTACTACTTTCGAATGCAAGCATGGGGATTCTATTTTGTTTATTGGACGTGTAAAATAAAGATATGAAATGTCGTGCTTAAAGCATACACGTCCCTGCTCACTAGAGTCCTACTATGCCCGCGACAATGGATCACGCGAGTATCTCGGCGAGCTTCGTGTAGCGCTGGCGTATTTCGTCGTCGAGGTTGTGGGGAGATTTGAGGACTTCCTGCGCGTACTGGAGCACTCCGATCGGAGGGTCCTTCATGAATGTCAGGCAGGAAGGGACCTGTGCGATGTTGTGGAAGATATTGGCCATTTGCTTGAGGGCGAATTTGTTGTTGGGCCCAATCGTGACAAACTCCATGGCAGTCTGGATGCCACCCGCTGCGACAAAGAGAAAGATGAAAGACTGACTTTTCGAGATGTGAGAGAGGAAGTCCATTGTGATCTTGGACCACTGACCACTATTGTTCTTGTGGGATTTGATGATGTCGAGCAAGATCTGGATACCTCCGTGCACGGCGAAGGTCTCGCACTGCATCGGATCCTTGCAGAGGGCTCACATACAGTAACATATTTGCATGACGAGAGTCTTTTTCTCGCCATTGGTATCGAGCTTCTTGGTTGCCATGGTCTGGACCATGATCTTAATCGCTCCGCTGGCCGTGACAGCATTGACACCCTCGCTTCTGAATTTGGATTTATCGGCGTTGTCCGTGAGCATGGCATTGATTAGACACATACCTTTCTTCAAGTCTATGTAGGTTGCAAGCTCACTTTGGAGAATGGACAAGGCAACTTCAACGCCATGGGTCGAGGTGATTTGGGCCTGCGACGGAGTGTCCCTGCAGAGTTGGGTCAATGCCATACAAACCGCGATGGGCATATTTCGCTCCCCTCTGTGTTTCTGAAAGGCTGCGAGGACGAGCTCGAGCCCGGATGAAGCAAGGACGGTGTTCAATGCGAGGGGTCTTTTTTCGAGACAGTTCATGAAGGCCACGAACGAAGAGATAAATTTGCAGCACTCAAACTGTGTCCATGCACTTTCTGGATTTCGCTTCATTGTTTCAAGGACGACATTGCAGGCCTCGACATCGGGAAAGACAGAGAGAATCGTCTTGAGAGTGTCATCAGCACTTGAGTCAATGAGGGAATCGTACCCGTTGTCGCAGTACAGCGTGAGTATGATACATCCCGAGATTTGAATGTCAGTGACATTCGGGTGCAGTTTCATCACACAAAGAAGACTTTCGACGTGCGAGGAGTACATTCCCACCTGGCGAGATTTCATGAAGGACTTGAAGCGCCCGTATGTCTTGGAGAGCACAGACAAGCAGAGCGTGACCACAGACTCGACGTCCCTGTACAATGTCACGAGTGCGAAAATCGGTTTGATGGCGTCGAGTGTCAGCATTGCCGAGTAATTGGCTTCGTTGTAGCACAAGTTGGGCAAGAGTTCGAGGGCAGCGCGGGTATCGATGTTGATGGAGTCAACGCCCGTGCCCCCGGTAGAAGCCTCGCGCATGATGACACCGACGACTGCGCTGATGGCGCCACATTTGTGCATCTGCGTGCGCATTACAGTCGCCAAGTTCTTGCCAACGTCTTTGGAAAGATGCGAGAAGGAGAGGTTACTGAGGACACTGAGAGCCATGCATGCGTCGTGGATGAGTGTCCTTGCAAGCGATTGCATGCACGTCGGGATCGTGGGCAGATGATGCTTGATGTTGTGGACGAGAACCTCGACAGCATCAGACTCATGCATGGACAAGTACTTGTCATAGTTGTTGCAGTCCATGTACTTTTTGATGATGCTGATTCCCTCGCTTTGTATCTTCAGATTATTCTTGATCTGCTTCATCAGATAGACGACGCTCCTGAGAAAATCAAGGGCACTTGCTTTGAACGGGACTGTGTCTTGGAACAGAAGAGCGTTCAAGAAGGTGATCCACTGCTCTGTGATTTCTTCCTTTACAGATGAACTCATTTTGGATATCACGTTGGCAATCGATGACAAGTCGGAAGAATCGAACTTGTCGTTGACATGCTTCCGATTCTGATCGTTTGCGGTGATGAGGGCGAGGAGAGTAGGCAAGGCCCACGATATCAGCATGTTGACGTATGTTTTGTCCTGCATCGCATCACACAAGTACTCGACCATCAAGGGCTGTGGTGTAAAGATGATTTTGTCGTTTTTACAGAACGCCTTGAATGTTGCGCATGCAGCCACAGCAACTTCAGCAACGTTGAATCTGCCACCCACGTTCTGCTTGCATCCAGTGACGCTCAGGATAGCCAAGACGGCGTGACTGTGAATGATCTCGTCGATGCCAGCAGGGTACTCTGAGAGATGAGAGAGGAGCGTGAACGTAGTCCTGACGATCCTGGAGTTCTGCTTGTGATGTTCGAGGACTTTGACGGCAATCTTGACGGTGGAGACAACAACACTGATTCTGCAAAACACGGAACTGCGCACATCGACGAAAGTGTTCACGATGTTGGCGAGTGTATGTATCGCCTCGGTGATGAGCGGAACCTCTGAGATGTATTTGTGCATAGTCTGAATGACAGCCTCGATCGCGCCGGTTTCATCGATGATCTGGACGTACGACCGGCGCTTTGCGTAATCAATGAAGTTACGAGTGATACTTTTCAAGACTCGAAAGGCACTCTCGTACATCGCCGGGCAGCGGGGATCGGTTGAGGTCGCGTAGAACTTGATGCTGTTGACGAGCAAGGCCATGCCGCCGGTGCCGACAACCGTTTCACAGCGGTCCTTGTCCATGCACGACATCGTGGCGAGAGTCTCAAACAAGTTTGTTTCGATGAGGATGTTAGCGCTAATCACAGGACGCATGGCATCGATGAGGCCATGAATGTCGCCGCTGTCGACGAGAGGCTGGACTTTGTTGAGAAAGACGGCAAAGTCGTGAGCATCCTTGATCAACATCTTCTTCGAGTCGGGACCAGCATCGGTCTGATCAGCGTCAGTCCTGTCGCGCTTCGAGCCGGAGGCGGCGTCGCTGTTGCTATCGAGGACCATCTGTTTCCAGCTAGTGATGGCGCTCTTGACAAGATGGTTGGGTATGAGGTTTGTGTTGTTTAGCACCGCGTTGGTAATGGGACTGCGTGTTTTCTTCGGATTCTGCTTGAACCATGTCTCGATGGCCTTACGTTCGTACGTGTGTCCGTCAGATGCAAGGACGGGGTCCTCGAGGACGGTGTGATTGATCGGACAAGTGAAGCTGATCTCCATGCGAGCGACGCGTGTATGTGTCGGTCTGTGTTTTTTTTGTGGGGGGGGGAGAGGAAATTTGATTATATATAGAAGGATTTTTTTTTATATTTTTGGGTATTTTTAAAGTTTTTTAGATTTTTTATTTTTTTTCAAAAATTGACTAAGATAATAAAAAGAAATCTTTTTTAAGTTTTTTTGTGATTCGCGAGTTTTAAGTTCGCGAGTTTTTCCTATAAAAACTTTGTTAGTGAACATATCAGACACGTTCTCCACAAACATGAAACGCGCCAGGTCCCCGACTCCGCCGATGCCAGAGCACCTGAAGGTCCATGTCATGTACGTTCCGTTGATGATGATGGCGACGGGCGGACCCGCAACGCCGACAGTGCCGATGCCCGTCACAGCAAACAAACCGAACACTTCTGAGGTTGTTCTGAAGGCGACTGCGACTGTGGTTCGGATGTGCACTTCTCCGGTGGCTGCACAGAAGACGGCGGCTATAGCACAGGAGATGCGTCGGGCGAAAATCGAGTCCCAGAAACAGAAGCTGCAGGATGCTGTTGAGAAGTATGACCTGAATTACATCGAGGAACTTCTTGTGCGTGGCTGCTACTCTGTGCTGGATGTTCCAGTCGAGCACATTGCTCAGATGTGCAAGGCGTCGAGGATTTCGGAGGAGGAGGTCAGGGCGCATGCAACTGAGATTGGAGTGGACAAGAAGCTCACGGTTGACATGGTTTGGAACATTGTCAAGTTCGTGCAATTCATGTACCTCGTGGAGAAACTGAAGATCGTCCAGTTCGGGACTGCCATTGCCGGACGCAGTGTTTTGGGATACATGAGCATCAAGATCAAGATGTCTGAGGAATGGGAATCCATCATTTGCTCTATCTGTGGATTTCGCAATTATTTCCAGGCCTTCTCGACGCTGTACGAGATGATGCTGAAGTTTGGATTCGGCATGAGTCGGGAGGGGAAGTTGCCAGAGCATGCCGTCAAGGGGACGAGCACACAGAACAAAACCAACGCCCTTTTGTTCTGTGACACGCTCAGTTTTGAAGAGGATAAGCTCGCGAGCAACCTGAAGCGATACACGAACCAGCAGACGAAGCCGAAGGAGACCTCGGACGGGATAAACTTGTTGGCGTTGGCGACGGTGGCGGAGAAGGAGTTGAAGTAGGTTGTATGTGAAGTTGAAAGATGTAGAGTATGTCATTGCAGTTGTAATAAAGTTCCATTGTTTGAAACCCAATGGCTTCCATTCTATTTTTTTATTTTATGTTGAGATGACAAGGCTGTGTTTCGGGGGTCTAAAAATTCAACAACAGGTTCTGCATACGCAACAAGCTATACTTTGGCATTTGTTTACCATCCATGATAAGGCCGCGATAATTGGCCATTGGAACAGCGTTGTCAATACTCAAAGTTGGTGCTCTGCAAACGGGACAAATATTATCATGATTGTGCACGAATTTGACAATACATCCCATGCAAAGTTTATGTTGACAAGGCAATACATATAACTCGTTTGGAGTTTCTGCACCGAATCCATTCGTATATTTTGAGACACCGGGCACAATGAGGTCCAAGCAAATGGGACAGGTATTTCTGTGTTCGATCTCTTCTTGGGATCTACTGACTTCAGCTGGATCTTCCACAGCTTGCTCAGGATGCAGTGCATCGTACGCGTCTGCTACTGCTTGGGCTTCCCTTGCATCATAAGCATCGGCGATAGCCAGAGCTTCTGCTACTTCGTGATCGTGCTTTAAATCGTAACTACCCACTGAATTGGAATCATTGTCTAAGTCAAGGTCATCATGATTGGACACACGGGCCCTTTCTTGTATACCCCCTGCTGCCCTTGCATACATACCCCCCGCGGCCGCGTGTCGCGGAAAAGACTCGACATCCATAGCATCGGATTCGTCCTGTGCAAGTCTAGCCTGTGTCATTATATGCTCTAGTTTTATAATCCTTTGCTGTATCGTTGTGTATATCCCACCCGTGAGTTGATGCAGCATGTATATGTTATATTGTAGTTGCTGTGTTGTATTAATCCCAAGTCTGATAGTTGTTCCTTTGATGACATCTTCAATTGTCGAAACTAAGAGTCGTCCTATTGTTGTCATACGTTCCACTTGACGCGGCAGACGCGAAAGTATATCATCTAGTTCTGGAACTTGTACTTCCATGGGATTCACATGCATATGTCTGAATGTAAACCCACTTCCGGCTGCCCCATAGTCGTTATGCTCTCCAATGTTCATGCTATGCATCAAACTAGAGGTAAAGTCTATATTTGACGAATCAGAGGACGACATGACAGTCCGCAAACCTTTAGTCCTTTCGTTTATCATGGCATTCAATTGAGTCGTGATATAATCGAGTGATGCTAAATCCGATTCGAACTCTTCCTGTACAGTGGCGCTCATTTGCCGTAAACGTATCGACAATTCGCGCTCGTTGTTTATCTCTGTCATTGTGTCCAGTATCTTTGCACGTAAGCTTTCATTCAAGCTGTTGAGAATTTCAATCTCCAGCTGTAGAGATTCGGAATCCGGTTGTTCTTCTGCCATGCATGAACCCACTATATGTTATATACAAATGAATTACAGTTTTGTCTGTGCTGGAATGTGTGGCATATATACGCACACAAATACAATCGCATGTCACGCCTGTACGCGCAGCTTAAGGCGCTCTGGGCGGGCGGGGCGACTGTGCACGCGGTCCGGTACTCGCGGCTGTCGAAGAGCGTGCTCTGGGAGCACGACGACTGCTGTGCGCGAGATTTCTATGTCGTGCTGCGGTACTTCACCGAGGACCACTTTGGCCAGCACGTGGGTGTGGCCTCTTTGGAATTCGAGCACGAGGAGGAAGTGCACGAGTTCCACGTGCATGCGCCTGTGTGGAGGGAGGCGGACCCCTACGTCAGACCGCATCTCGGGGTGTATGTTTTCAATCCGAGTGTGTGTGGTGAAGCAATCAACGGGCCGCTTGCAATCGAGGTGCTGAGCAGGGAGGGGGTGCATGCACAAGTCATAGAGCCCGACACGTGTCCGCTCGTGTACACGATCTCTGACTTCAGGAGTGCATGTACCGAGCTGACTATGAGAATGCAGGATGGGTACGACGTGAAGGTGCAGGTGCATGCGGACTGAAGCTTATCTGTTTATTAGGACAATGAAATATGTAATGGTGATCTAAGTAAGCTTGCTTATTCGTCACTCGGATGCGCAGATGCCTTGCGCTTGCCGAGAGGAGTCGATTCCTTGTCTTTCTGGTCCGACTTGACGTTCTTGTTTTGATTGGTCTTGTCCTTTTGGCCGTTGGTCTTCGCGGGGGTATGCTGTAGGGCGACAAGTTTGATCTGTCCGACCTTGCAGCACAAGACATCAAGCTGGTCCTCCTTGAGGAAATCGAAGCTTATCTTATTGCGCGACTGCTGGTTTAGAATTTTGACTTCTTCACGAGCGGACTTGTTGTCGAGGTAAACACCGATGAACCACTTGTCGGGCTTTACAGCGAACACCACGCGACCGGACATGCCCTTGAATTTGCAATGGTAGAGCACCTTGAAGGTATCGACGACGACCACCTGTGCGTCCTTGACAAATGTAGGGTGGTCCTTGTATTCGTACTGCGGATTGATGCGACCGACGAGAGGGAGCGGGGGCTGCACAACGAGTGCCTGCGGGGGTTCGGTCTTCTTGTTCGGGTTGATCTTCTTCCAGATGTTTGGGTGGTATATCTGCACGTTCTTGGTGTACTCGGTCTGGTGAGGAATGTTGAGATGTGTCATGGTGATGCGGTAGGTTGCCAAAATCGCACTCTCTGTGTGTTTGTTTCAGTCAATGGAGTGCAGGATATAGTGTGGGATATAGTGGATGTTGGAGAGAGAATGACCGCTGCCGACGCACAGGATGGTCTGTTGGAGATTCGTCAAGATGTGAATCTGATTTCCGTGCATATCTTTTCCAAAGTCGACCTGTAACACAAATTATCGGAAATTAAGAGCTCTAGTTTCAAGATAACAAAGGAAATGTATATCAAATCAAGATACCTGTCCTTCCGTTCCGATTGCGCTCGCACCCTTCCAGATCTGTCCCACCACAACTACCTGCGATTCTGAACCGTCGGGCTGAACGATTGGCTCGGCATATGCCAAGGATTCCCAGATGTCTGTTGTGAGGTATATGCCCTTCCCATACTTGCATCTCCTGGAGGCCGCCCCCTTGAATCCGATCGTGTGAATACACTTCGCGTTGGCTTCCGTGGTGCCATGGAAAGCAGTTGTCTCGTTCCTGATGCCGTAGCTCTTTCCGAATTGGCGCCACATCTCAAAGTGGGGGGTGTTCTGCGTTCGAGTGACAGTGTCAAGACGGTATCCAGTCTTCTTTTCAACTTCTTCGATCATAGTCTTGGCGTCGGGAAGGTCGCGTCCAGGGAGAGGTGTCAGCAGCCGATTGAATGCGAATCCGATGAGACAAGAAACCTCGGCTTCGAGCTGGATGCATTCCGGTTCTGTGTACTTGGAACGTTCTTCATCGAGCGGATAGATCAAGGCTTCGCTGGACTTGACGGCCATTTTAGCGTACCTGGATTCGAGAGTGTCTTCCTCTGGAGATGATGGCGGCTTTTGGAGAGTGAATGCAGTTTCTTCTGCCATGCCAACGGTGCTAGAGTCTTCGCCCTTGTCGTCTGCATTCCACTGCTCTTCCCAGTCGGACACATATGCTTCCTGGAGTTCATCTTGTGTGTCGAGGACCGACTCTTCCTGCTGGTCGTCCGGTGAATCGTGTTCTTGTTCTTCTCCGGCCTGCTGTGACTCCTGCTTCATTTTGACAAAGTGTGCATTGAGCATTGCTCCTGACATGCTGGTGGTGTGTTTTGGGTTCTGGAAATCGGATCTGATATTTATAGAAATTCACTCGCGAACTGGATAAAAAATTTGAAAAATTTATTAAAAAAAACTTTTTATGATTTTTTTTTAAATATTCTGGAAAAAAAAAACATGGATGACATACACAGAGCGTAACCCTCACTCACATATCAGGAGCCCAGAAATAAAGCGTCCAGGCCCAGAGAATAAACAGCAAGAAGCAAGCACACAGAGCCGCCATCGGCCAGGCGTCGTCTGCCGGCGGGGGACGGGTTTCGATGCACGGTTGTGTCTCTCTGCGTTGAATTGGCTCGACGATTCCGAGTAACATTACAGCGGGGAAGCGCCCGTATATATGCTAGACCACTGATATCACATCATATCCAGCGACGTCGATGGAATCGAATGAGAGATCAGGGGAAGGGTCCAAGTTGAGCGGAGGTTCGTTGTTGAGCTCGTCGGTGATCCACCCATCGTTGACATTTTGCAACGCATTCGCAAAGGCCTTTTCGCGCTTCATGCCAGCACAGGAGACACGTTTCGACACAGTATGGGTCTTGGGCCAACGGATGCCGAGACGGCCACATATCTTTTTGAACGTGGTTAGCGAGACACCAAAGTGTTGCGCGGCCCTATCCTGCCTGTAACCGAACATGATAGACAAGGTATCGACTGTGAAATCGAGCTTATCACCCCCCCTACGCTCATTGTTCTGCATGGGGCGCGGGCGCACAGTGACTACTTCTTCGAACTCGTTGCATGTGGGCGGAGAGTGGATTTGTTGTCCAGGCTGAATGCGGCAGTTGGGATCCAACTTGCGCAGTTTCCTCTTGGTACCCCACGTCGGCCAGCGCTCGATGCCAAGCTTGCGACATATCCTTTTCATGGTGGAGCGCTGCACTCCGAAGTGGTTGGCGACATCTTCGAGTTTCATGTGGAACATGCCGGACAAGGCCTCGTAGGTGGGCTGGACGAGGGTGTGCTGGTTGCTATTCTTGTGGGTTGACGGCAGAAGAAGGAATGTGTTGGTGCGCATGTTGGGTTGTGGAGTTTTTTTTGTTGGGTGTTTTTATAGAGGATCTTAAAAAAACTTTTTTTTTTATTTTTTTAGTTTATCCATATATTTTCAGAACACCTTCCATGGGCCCCCTACAAATAGGACATTCTCTATTTTTTTCTCTCTTCATCAAGATTTCTGCACAACTTTGACATATACATCGATGACCGCATGGAATTATTGCCAGTAGCTCTTTGACCTCTAGCAAACACACACAACACTCTTTGTTTTCATTTGTCGTAGACTTTGAATGTTCTTCTGAAACCTCTTTGTACCGAGGGACAGACTGAGGGTTGTGCGACGGGGGTCTGTCCTCTCGATGAAGTCCTTCAATTTCTCCTGGACTGAGTGTTGGTGCCGAGGGTGCGTCGTGTGCCGGTTGTTGTTTCTGTACTTGTCGTGATTGTTTTAGACTTTCAATGCGTCTCAGTGTTTTTTGTTTCTCTTCTTCTATTCTTTTTAGTACTGGTGCTAATGATTGTTCTATTTTTGCCTTCTTTTGTCTTTCAAGCTCTTCTTGTCGATATTGTTCTAGATAGGTTGTTTGAGTGTTAGGAGACACTGCCATCGTACAAACTACTGGACCTGTGTGTTGAGTTTGTTGTTGTTGTGACCGTTCCCGCTGTATATTTTGACTGTATTGTATCAATAAAGTCATCAAAGCCAGCATCTCAATAGGATTTGGTCGTGATCTTATTCTTTGATCTACATATCTCTTCAGTTGTTCCTTTTCAGTGTCGGTCATGTGCGTTGTCCATTCGCCTTTCATACCCATCTGTTTAAGTTCAGATATAATCTGCTCTATTTCCTCTTCTTTCGTGGACATGTCACACCAAACAGAGGCCTTTATATTGTATCACCACGATTTTGTTCACATTCGATGAAGGACCAGTATGGCCGCAGAGACAGGCGTTGGTCGACTCGTATGACCTTCATACAAAAAGCCTATCAATTGGATATAAAAGAGGGTCTATGACTTTACATGCCGCCCAAATTCGATCCTGACAACTATGAGTCGTTACAGTATTGGAGACGTAGATCCCAGGCTGAAAAAAACAATAGGATACTTGCAGATTTTAAGAAAGAACACCCGAATAGTTCTGTGGGACAGGTAGAGGTAAAGATGCTAGAGAACAAGTTTAACAGTCAAGTGATTGTCGTGCCAAGGGAGGGGTGGCGTGTCGATACGGACGAGAGTGATGGAGCTGGAGCTCACATCATGGCGGAATGGGAGGCCGCAAATCCATACATAAGAGAGCTGCCAGTTTTTTCTGTGACGAATGTAACCCCAACGAAGAAAATTGAAGGCAATTGGCCGGATGTGTTAGTGGATGTATACTTGCTGTGTGGAGCAGATGCTTGGGTGGGTTTGAGAAGAAGCACCGATCCTAAACTGAAAGACTTCGTCAAGCTTAGTCGAAACAGGTGCGTAAAAGTTGGGGAAGTGAATGTCAGCATAGGCGTAACCGGACAGCCCGAGCCTGACAATCTCACATGTACATATCACTTGGATTTGAGACACCAGGGAAGAGTTTTGACAGGTGAAACCGGATACATCATCGTGCAATTTAATGTGAAAAGAAATCCAGTGGCGGGTATCGTGCATGCGCTCCCGACAATGGAATCGATGGGGATCGCGAAAACCGACATGCTGGTCTCGATGCGTGAGCGCTTGAGTCTGTTTCATGATTTGTAATGCAATGATATATATCACAGTCGTCACGAGTGTAAAGCAATCAACTTTATTGATTCGTTTGAAAACTGACGTTATGATCTCCGTCAGACCAGTACGGCCTCGTGACGTGCGCCCACGCCCGTCTGTTCCAGACGTCGCGGATGGTCTTGGGCGCGACGCCGTACTTCCGTGCAAGATGCGCGGCTTTTTGCTTACGAGCCAGGTAGATCTCGACGGCGTCCTGTGGAGACAGTATGACGCGGGGACGATGCACCGGGTCAACCGAGCTCAGCCGCAGGAAGTCCTCGCGCTGCTGCGCGGTCCAGTGCGGGAGCGTGTCCTCGACCCACGTCGTGCGGTTCCAGATGTTGCGGATGGTCCGCGGCGCGACGCCGTGCTGTGCAGTATGCTGTTAGTAAACTAGAAACCGTAGTAAACTAGAAACAGTACAATAGATCAATCGCAAACATGCATGCTCACCTTCGCAGCGAGACACGCGGCGGTGGAGCACCCCGCGCTCTTGTAGATCTCGACGGCGGCGGCGGGGGTGAGGTGCGCGTGCGGCGCGGCGCGCATGGGCCGCAGCCCCGCCGTGTAGCGCACGTGGCGAATGTGTTTTTTACAAGTACGCGTTCTTTTACTTATTCGTGCCGGTGTGCGCGAGCATGTCTGTGCAAGTGACGATTCAAGTGATGAAGAACAACAAAAAGACTAAACACGATACTATGTCCATGAAAAATGACGTGAACGATATATGGACAAAACTCAAAGACTCGAAAGCATACACATTCAAAAGTCCTTTAAAAGGAGAAACGGACTGTAAGGAAATCGTCTACATCAACGGAACAAGCAACACAGAGGAGGGGGTACTCATATGGGCTCGAGGATTGGATGAAAAATGGGTAGAGTTTAATTTGAAAACTATAACCTTGAAAGAAGGTGACGTCTTTGAGATCAGGATGGATTGATCGCAAAAACGAGATCTACATATACCATATAATCTTTGCGTCAGACCAGCAGCAGACGGCGCATATGCAAAAAGCGCGCGCTTGTTGGTTCGCTGGACTCGGAATTGCTCTCTGTGTAGGAAGGCAAACAGGTGACATGCTCGGGTGCTAGACCTGCACGCATAAACTGAGGACTTGTCGGCGTCCACGGGCATGATTTCATCTGATTCTTAAATATCCACACAGGCCGATCCCAACCTGTTCTTTTTTTATTATGGTCTACGTAGTAAATGTTTTTTGATCTCTCATCTCTCCGTATTTCCCACTGATTTGGAAGAGGTGGTTCAGAAGTAACCTTTCCGCTGATGCGGTTATGATATGAGATTCGACCATTCCTATCCACCCGTTTTTCCCATACAAGACAATAATTGATTGCTTCCTTGCAGATTGAGATTCCTTCGCGAAGTGGTTCAAAACTCGGTTTTTGTTGTATTAATTCGTCCAATGAATTCAATTCTTTAATGACTTTTTTACATTCAGATTGGATGTGTTCGAATGTGATCTCTGGTTTCAATTTTTTATGTTTCTTAAGTTCTTCGTCTGACAATCTCTGACCTCTTGGAGCGTGCTCCTCAAGCCATTGGCTGTATTGTTCTACCTCAGCACCATACGACATATCGACAACACGTCAATCTTATATACAGTCCACAACCGAAGTCGGCGACGCACAAAGGGACGGCGGAGTGTCAAAATACGTATCGTAAATCCTGCTCGCGAGTGTCACGATCTCCGCAACGTGGTGGTGGCGACAGCCGACGATGGTCGTCACGCCGCCCGAGCGCTGGAACTCGACTGCGTATGGGTTGAGGCCGGCGGCGTCACGGACAAGGTCGCCTTTCGCAAAGATTTCTAGGAGGGACTTGAGGGCGACGTTGACGGTGTGTTCGGCGGTGCGGGGCCAGTGCAGCAGGACGAGGATCACGCCGAGACAGCCGAGGTCGACGAGACGCTGGGTTTGAGCTGTGTAGATAGATATACGGTTAGCGTGGAAAGTTGTGTATATTCCACAACAATACAAGACACACACCGAAATCGGCGGCCTGACAGGCGTTCCAGATGACACACCCGACCCGTCCGATGAGTCTTTGGCAATGTGTGTTGTGGATCAAGTCGAAGAGCACGGGTATGATGCGCTTTTCGATGATCTCTGACAAGAAGCCATGGTTGATGAGGTTCACGAGGATGTCACAGACGAGAGTGTGGGCCACTCGGTACCTGATACACTTGCGCAGAGCAACGAGACAACCGGCCGAGACGAGTTCCTGCGCGTGGGATGTGCTGATAGACGATAGTCCGAGGAGGGCATTCAGTGAACCGGCCGTCACGGATGCAACATCGGCTGACACAGAGTAGATGGCAAGGTCCACGAGCACCGGAAGCGCACCGGCGTCAATTGCGGACCGCACACTTCTTCTGTGCATCGCAGAATAGTACTCACCACCATGACCCTCTACGAAGAAGCTTTCAAGTGCCCAGCAGACGTGGACAAGAACAACCTCGTTGCGAGATTTCTGACCGATACGAACGAGTAATGGCAGTGCCCGCTCAACGCGGTCGAGAGGGGGGCGTGGAGTGCCACGACAAAGTTGACAGAGGAGGTCGAGAAGCTCACAGTATGGAGAACCATCCTTGCAAATTTCGTCGTTCGAGTCTAGGTGGTGGTCGAGTAGGAGGAGTACCGGTTCGATTGCTCCGCTATTTAAGACGTCGTCTCGCACGTCGCGAGTGATATTGGCGACGGCCAATGCGACGAGACTGAGAAGTAGCAAACCTTGGTTGGTATTGAGAAGACTTACGAGGACGGGCAGTGCACCACTGTCGAAGACCTCAAGGGTTTGGGCACGGCTGCCGGCGGCGATGTTTGTGATGACCCACGCGGCATTGACCCGCACTTCCTGGTTGGAGGATGTTGCGAGCAAGCGGACAAAACAAGGGAGGAGTTCTGCATCGATGACTGATTGGACAGGAGGGTCGACAGGCCTTGTGAGAAGACGACGACATGCTGCAGCGGCATGCTGCTGCTGCTCTTCTGTGCCCTGCAGTGCGCGGAGCATGGTGCCGTTGTTCACCAACGTGGCTATTGTGCGCTCGTCTAGGTTCAATAGGTTGGGTAGTATGCCCCCGATGCGGGGGGTCGTGTTGTGGTTGGCGTGAATGGTGAGCGTGGCAACCATGGTTTTGTTTTTGTTTGTGGAGGTGCGAAAAAGTTGGGATATTTATCGGAAATTTTTTTCCTTAAAATTAAAAAAAAACTTAAAAAAGTTTAAAAAGTTTAATAAAAGGAAGAAATAAAATCCCCCGAATTCAAAACCAAAGAACATGACTACGGATATTGATCTGTTTTGCTACGAAAGCATGAAGAGCAATCATAAGAACAACGCAATGGTCCATGCACAGTCGCTGTTGAGGATGTGGAATAGTGCCGAGTTTCTTTGTGCGATCTGCATGGGACTACACGCTCGAGTAGGCGAGGCGTCACAGTTGAAGGTGTTTGGAAAGGAGCCTCAGCTTCTTGAAGATGTGTGCAAAATGCTTCGCACGATGTCTTTGTCCAAGATTCTATCTCGTTATTCTTCCAACTGGAACATTGAAATTATTCAGCACTCCTTCTTTCGCGGGCCTCTCGGGGCGCATGTGTCACAGGGCTCACTTGGCGAGATAATAAGACTAGCATCCGGCGGGCTGGTGTTACAGGTGTTTGTTGGTAGCATGGACGGACAGCTTTCGTGGCGGGCGGACGTACGGTTGGATGGGATCGATGTGATAATGGACGAAGAGGTGACGTGTGAGAGTGAGAAGAAGGTGCAAAACAAGGTGAAGCAGGTTAGGATTCCAGAAGAAGCGATGACGGTGCATACGAATGCAAAAATACATCAAGAATTGAGCGGCAATGTGAATTTGTCGGACACAGCGATGGTGCTTGAGGGCGAAGACTTCAAGTTTGTTGTTTATATGCTGAAAAATACAGAAGCGATGCGCACGACGCTAATAGACAGTGATGAGTTCAAGAGTCTGTTGTTGGACGGGAATAAGAGAAAATTTGGATCCGAAGATAATATTTAGGTTAGGGAGTTTTGGCATTTATTAAATTATATTGAAACCAACAACCCACGCATTTGAGACAAAATGATGTCCTGATCATTTGACATGTCTGATTCCTGCTCATGAATGACGTGACAGTGTCTGTCGAGTGGTAGAAGACTTGCTGGAATAAAATCATTATCGCTTTTTAGTGTATGTGTAGGTGCATTCTTTCCTTTTGACAATGACAACCATCCTGCATCATCTTTGCGACGGACCTTTGTATTAGGGAAGCTGTCTTCATGATATTGATCTTTAATCACTTGACGACCCATCAAATGAATATACAAGACGTTTATATATTTCAAAAAAATGAATGTATCGCAGATAGACACCTACTTTAAATCTGGAAGCTGTCCTTTAGACACCCTTTCAATGCGCGCCTTGCGCTCGTCCGTGCAGGGCAGGGTGGTGCCACCAGCGGGCGGCTCGATGCGAGCACGCTTGGCATCGCGCTGTGTGTGGGAGTTGAGAAAGTGGCTTCGTGGGTTGTAGTCTTTATTTTTGAGACTAACGTTGCACTTCGCGTAATACGCGATGCATGCCGCGGAGGGAGGAGAACAGCCAGCAGGGACTTCCTTGGGCTTGAAGCACTCTTCGATGTCTACGACTGTGCTGTTCAAGGATTTCTTGTTTTGGAGTACTTCTTTGACGCGTTTTTTGTCTTTGAAGGGACAGAATCCCATGTTTTGAATTTTTGGACATCCATAGGAATTGGAAAAGGGCTTTTTGTAGGAGCCGACGATGTCTTTTCCGTATTTACTGGCAAATGATTTGCCTTCGAGTCCGGATAGCCGCATGAACAATTCGGTGGTGACATACTCCTCGACGCCACATGTCAGGAGGAATGTCCGCAGGACGGAGCGCTCGTCGTTTTTCAATCCGTCCTTTTCTTGTTCAAGCTTGAAGAGCAGCGCACGGATGCACAGGGGTGCGTGCTCGAGCATCGTGTCATATATTGTGTCTATGCTCAGGTGCTGCTTGAGGGCTGGGGTGAGAGTGTGAGTGTTGTGCATGACTAGAGGCTTGAAGCGAGACAGAATCTGGCGGGAAATGCGGGCAATGTGCGCAAACTGCTCATGACGAAAATCGAACAGGACATGTTTCATTCGAGCCATGTAATGTTGAAGGCTGGTTTTGCAGAGGTGTCTGAAAACGGTCTGCATGTCGTTTGCATGAAAGTATGCGATACCAGACTTCAAGAGAACCTTGCGAGTAGACAACAGGGGCGTTACAGTTTGAAACGTCGTTGCAAAGAAGTGTTGCCACCATTCTCCCTCTTTTTGATTTGCGTAGTGTCCAGGACTGAGGTGCATCACAGCCTCCATGGCACTCGTGATCTCAGGATTTGGCCGTGACGAGTCGGTGTCCCATGTACCGGCATTCTCCAGGGCCTTCTTCATCGGGACACACGTCTTGCCGAAAAGAGCAAATAGCGTCATCGGATCCTTATCCCTTGTCCTGAACAGAAAGAGGTCCGTTTCGAGACGAATGAGATTGCGGGAATTGGAGTTCGGACACCTGGAGTGAGCTAGATGGATGATGAAGGCTGCGAGTTGATCAGCCAATATGTCTTCTGCGGTTGGCGGGGGGTCAGGCCACAATAATCCTTCGACAGGTTCACCTTTCGAAACTTTGTTATAGTCTTGCATGGTGTCATGAGCAGTTGACAATTGCTCGGCCCTGACGAGACAGTCTTGTTCCAGTTGCACGGAGTCTGCGATTTTGTTCGGCTGTCCATTATTGCCTTCAAAAGAGGAAATGAGCACGGCAGGCGATTCATGGAACCACCAGTTGTAGCGCAGGCTGAGGCTCAGTGGTTGCGATTGTACGCGGGGCGTGGTCATGTTGCTTGGAATTTGTGGTTGTGTATCTTAGAACCGAAAGTTTTTTATAAATTTTAGTTTTTTTTAGAATTTTTTTTTAAGACTCTTGTGCTGGTGAAGAATACTGTTTTAGACATGGCAATGACATTCAGTATGAGAGACTCGGGTGTCTGTGTCGTTTGTGGAATAAGTATACTGGTAGTCATAAATTTTTGGTCGCAAAATGTTTTCTCGTCAGAAGATAAGTATTTAGAGATACGGGAATCCAATGGGGCCTCCATACGAAGAAAGGGATTGGAAGACGTGGATATGCCACGGGAAGGCTTCGTGATCACGATGCAGAACGAGTCAGGCTGGGAAGTTGCACTAGAGCTTCAGCGAGTTTTCGAAATTGAGAAGATGCATGTAGTTCTCGGTCACGTGGGGCACGTGTCACGACTGCCGCTGTACAACAGGCACCTGATGGAGTCGGGTCGCACGGACGACCTGCAGATCGGGAATTTGAACATGCTAGGGTGTCTGGAGACTCACAGGGATGTATGGAAACGGGTAAGCAATACGTCTTATGTTTTTGAGCACGACGCGAAACCGAATCTGAATTCTAGAGGAATTGTACAGACTCTGTTACGAGACATCAGAGGCAGTGCATGGTCTGTCCTGATGTTGCAGAAACCTTACGGTTTCTTGACGAATAGCCTTGTGTTACCAGAAAACAATCAGTTTCGAAGAGTTGGTGAGATCGGGGAGACGTGTAGAAACTGTATTGCTTATGGGACGCGAGGCTACATCGTCAACAAGGCTGGTGCTGAGATACTACTGGAGAATTACAGCCCAACCGTCGTTCAGGTAGATGCCTACATAAGCCTGCTGAACGCGTATCATGATAACTTCACATTGGTTTGGACGAGGGTGCAGGCGGTGGACTGGATTCCACAGCTCTCTACCATACAGGATATATTTGAGGTGCCAGCATGGAACAGTTGGACGAAGAAGATGAAGCATGGTAAATGAATTTATTCAGATTGAATTGACTTAACATTGAATAATGAAGATCTCAAAAGAGACGACGAGCAGCAATAGAGTACATGAGACCATGTGCATTAGTACGATTGGGACACTTCACACGTCCCAAAGCATCGGGTGGAGCACGGAAAGAGGGCAGCGGAGTGATAAGAGCAAGTGGGTATGGAGCCGAAGACAACTCGGGAATTGGGTCAAGCACTTGTTCGTTGAGCTTTAGAGTAGGAGGTGAAACAGCTGGGGGTAGAGCCTTGCGCTTCTTGAGAGGAGGTTCCGTGGACATCCTTGTAAAACTTTTGGTTTTGAAATTAAAAGAATTTGATCTTTTAAATAATGATTTATTTTTTCTTTTTTAGTTTTTTAAGTTTTTTTTATAAAATGTATTTAAGAACACAAAATTAGAACTTCCTTTTGTTGAAAGAGATGTCGAGTGTACACGCTCTTGTGCACAAGAAAAACGACGTCTACCTTGATGACCCATTGATGGATCATATCGTCTTTACGCTAAATAAAAGCCTGGATGTCGTGGAAGTCATCAACCGCTCGCGCATTGTTGAATATAGTCGATGCGTTGATGTTTTGTACAACCAACTTGAGATCATCCGAATCATGAAGGTGATGTTCATCAACAAATCATTTTGGACTACGCTGCTGCCGGTGGTGAAGTCGTGGTGGAAAGCCTTCAACGTAGCACGCAAGCAAGTCTTGCACGTCGCTGCGTGTGACACTGTGTTTCTGCTGGTGGTAGACGTGAAGCCCACGACGCCCGTGTCTGATGACGAGTGAATGCCCGAAGATTTTTTCGGTGTCTAGACGTGCATGTGTGTGGGTTTGTTTGGTAGTATGGAAGAGTATTGGAAAATGATTGAATTTGGTTAGTAATAAACAATTTCGAAAAGTATTTGAGTCTACTGTGTGCATGATTGTGATGTGTCCCCCTGACAAACTTATGACAGACGACTCTGGTATAGAGGTAACGTCTGTCGAACGTGACGCGAATGATCAGTGCGAGAAATTCATGATTGCTCTGAGGAAATGGTCGAGGATAGTTCGATGTAGATCGACTCGAGGACAGGTCAGGGTCATGGCTCGTACGTGGCATACGGGCATTAGGAGCTTGTTATGTGTCGACAAGGGCCACCTATCAGTTTTTGGTGGTGCTGAAGTTGAGGAAATCATGCTTTGTGTGCCTCTTCAATATGTTAAGGTGCATCTGGTCCCGGACTGTGACAACATGTTTCAGATCAGCGTGTTGTCACAACTGGCCGATGGAATTGGGCATGGCATCTTCGTCGCAGTGCGGGACTGTTCTGTGCGTGACAGGTGGTTGGCCTCTCTCTCGGACATTCCCGGCATGAAAATCGATGGTTGGAGTTGTAGTAAAGATATGGTCTGTAGGGTTGCAAGTCGACATTGCATGAACGGTAAACCGCATTTGGTCAAGTGGATCTCTTGACGTATCTCGTGATACACAGACATTGCTTACGAACAACAGTTTGTGTGACTCATACTGACAAAACTCATTTTTAATAAATGCAAACTTTATGCTGAGGCATGAGGATGTTGCTCCTGATCAAAGATTGAGCACCATGGATACAGAGAACTACTTTTTTTTCTTCAAGACCAAGTGGTAGATTGCATGAGTGTTATTGTCGTGGTGAATACAGACTTTCTCTGGCTTCTTGAGATCGTCGACCGTAGAATGCACTCCAGGAGGGAATATCGTGTAGCTTTTATCGCCCATAACAGAGTTGCCCATGATGACCTCAGACAGGATCAAGTGCTTGTATCCATTTTTGTCGGGGGGGGTGTACCTATCCGCGTTTCCACATTCTCCAGTGAGAGGCAAATCGACGTCTGTGGAAAAGTACGTCCCAACGCCGAGCACGGCACCATTGTTGCCCATCGCGCTGCGGTCGAATCCATAGTTGACGATAGGCTCGACGGCTTCTTTTTTGGTCCCATGCCAAAGATTCCGCAAGTCGTTGGGATATTCATAAGACCTTGTCTCTATAGCCGGCTTCTGCTGATCCTTGGATATCATGAGCCGTTGGGCTTGGAATGTTGCGTTCTTGTGCAGATTCTGGATTCGGTTGATCTGATGCACATGCCAGTCACTGGCATTTTTTTCCCTCGAAAAGGAGTTTCTGAATTCGAGCTCGACCTCCTTCCACTCAGCAGAACATGCGGACACCGGTCCGTAGAGTGGGGCGTCCGCGGTCCAGTACTTGGAGGTGTGCTCCTGCAACGCGATGAGACTGGCCTTGCTGTCTGCCAAGATTTTTTGTGTCATTTTCTTCCTCTCTTGTCTAGCTCGTTTCTGCTCCATATTGATCCGCTGCCGCTCCCATCTCTGTGCCTGCTGACGCTCCCGTTCTTCCAACTTCAATTTAATCTGTTCTTTGCGTTTTTTGGAATTGATAGATTTCTTTTTCTTGATTCCGCTCGTCTTGCTCTTGATGCCACTGGGCTTGCTCTTCTGGATCCGAATGGGATTGTTCTTCTTGGTGTCCACAGAGGTAGAGACGGAATTGTCCTTCTTGTCTGCGTTGTCGGACTTAGTCGACGAAACGCCAGATGCAACGCAGGTATTCTCATGATCTAGAACTTCCTTCAACGAACCTCGGAACCCACAACCCACGTGACAATCATGGGTGATAGAAGCGTTAATGGGGGGCGAGGTAGGACTCGTAGAAAGAGCAGAAGGCCACGGAAAACCAAGCTGGGGAGAGGGCAGACGCGAGCGGTTAAGCCAAGGGGCGGGTACGAGTGTAGAAGCGTACTGTGGAGTCCTTGGCGAATGCGGAGGCGACAGTGGACGTGCATCCTGTGGAGTCCTTGGCGAATGCGGAGGCGACAGTGGACGTGCAGCCTGTGGAGACCTGGGTGCAGAAATGAGAAGGGGGTTCTGTGGCGCGGCCAACCTCGTAACAAATTTCTTGATATTAATGACCGATGGTGTTTTTGGTAGAGATACACCAGCAGACATTTCATCGTCCGACGAGTAAGAGAGTGTGATGACATCAGACGAAGTGTTGATTGAAGGAAGTTCATGGAGTGGTGAGATCCGTACGACGGCGACTTCGAAGTCTGCAGCATCACAGAATTTTTGCAAGATGTTGTCGTGAAAAATGGACTCGATTTTAGGTACAACAACATGCTTCTTGGAAGGGTCCTTTCCGATAAGAATAATGCCATTTTCCTCTGGTATCATGACATGGGCTATGTTCAAAATGTGAAGAAGCGTCTGCGTAAGGTTTGCCTGGAACCTTTCACATGTACAGCCAAATGCAACCAATTCAACTGTGTGTGGACGAAAATCAGATAAGAATACAAGGATACAACAACATGGAAGCATCAATCAAACATACACGAGGAACGAGTGGACCAGTTATGACAAACCTGTGCACGGATTCGAGTGTGCAAGCATGGTATCCCTGTCGTGGAATTTGGGATTCCCTTGAAAAATTGTTGATTTTTTAAGAATAGTCAAAAAAAGTTTTTTTGTTTTTTTAGTAAAATAAAAAAAATCAAATAAAAAAATTACGTCGCGTTCATGTGAGTCAAGCGTAGTGTGAGCACATCCAGAAAGATTTGGAATCAAGAGTCTTTATTGATTTTGAAAATGGGAAATAATGATATATAGGAGCCCCCCCCTCCCCAGTATGCACCGACTCGGGTTGCTTTTGCTACTTTGTGTTCTCTGCACT
>Ga0164295_10001026_pt1 | contig 23144 bp, 15 predicted proteins | sample GEODES006metaG_FD_111798 | JGI IMG/M metagenome (GOLD analysis project Ga0164295, IMG submission 111798) | Oligotrophic lake water microbial communities from Sparkling Lake, Wisconsin, USA - GEODES006 metaG | ecosystem: Environmental > Aquatic > Freshwater > Lake | place: USA: Sparkling Lake... | reverse complement strand
GGTGCCGGGGCCTGGGCGGCTGGGGCCGGGCTGGCAGCAGGCAGAACGTTGGCAGGAGCGGCGGACGAGGCCTCGGCCGCAGGAGCGCTTTCGCCGGGCAGGGTCGGATAAAGGCGCTTGGGCGTGCCACGGGACGTCCGACGCGGCAGGCCCCATTGCACGTCCAGATCATCCATCTGTGAAATCGTCGGATTCCGAACATCCACGCGGCCAGGACCGGAGCCGCAACTGGGCAAAAACACGAGCGCCAGAACGGCGGCAGAGAACAGAGAAAGGAACTTCATGGTCAGGCAATAATGGACAGCGGGGTGCGCACCCTGAGCGCGATACTAGGCGCTCCGCTTCCCGCTAGCAAGATCGAATCCGGTCTGTTGCAGCCTTGCTTGACGAAGGCCAGCCCGCAGGTGCCCGCACCGCCGGGAAGCCCGGTCACGCTGGTGACCACGCCCACCGCCCGGTCCTCCAAATACACCTCAGTGCCCACACTGACCCGCTGGTCCGATTCCCATAACAGCAGCGTCCGTGGCATCTTGCCCGTGGTGCGGATGCGGGAAAGGATCTCCTGGCCGATGTAGCAGCCCTTCGTGTAGCTCATGGCGCGGGCATCCAGCCCGGCCTCGGGCGGGAAGGTGCTGGCATTCAGCTCCTGCGGCCAACGCGGGATGCCGCGCAGGATGCGCAGGGCTTCGAACTCTTCCGGCGTGATCGCGACCCCGGCCCAAGCAGGCGCAGGATCACCAGCGCGCAGCCACACATCCATGCCCGGCACGCCGAGCCGTTCAGAGCGGACTTGCCTTACGCCGGGAACCGTCGTCTCCGTCGCCGGGCCGAACACATGCCAGACCTGCCAGTCGTCCGTTACATCGCTCAACTGAGCGTCATCGGCGATGATGTAGCGCTCCAGGCGGGGCCCCAGCACCTCGCGCAGGCCCGGCTCGGCATCCAGCCACAACGCATCCTCAAACGCATGGACAAACACATCGCCGAAGACATGACCTTTGAGGTCCGTCACGCAGGCATAGATCGACTGCTGGTCATTCGCCGGCCGAACATCGTTGGTGACTTGGCCGTTAAGATAGCGCACGCGATCAGAACCGGTGAGCCGGAAGCAAGCACGGCCGTCGAGCAAGACATGCCCGCCTTCGGATCGCAGGCGCTGGAGGGTTTGAGGTGTCATGGTTCTTGGTTGTCTTATTGTCGGCCCTTCGTTGCGGGTGAGAGATTGCGCCCTGCGCGATAACGAAATCAGGCACCGGAACTCATCATCTCACGCCTCTCCAATCACCGAAAAATCAGAGTCGCCTTTGCCTGCCTCCTTGGCGGCGCGCATGGCATCAGCCATGGCCTGCAAGGCCGTCAGCTGCACGCCACTTTGAGCAGCCAGAGCGAGCGCGAAGTCCGCGTCTTTGAGCATATTCTGCAGCGAGAAATGAGCTTCGAAATTTTGCTCGATCATGGCGGGCAGCTTCATGCCAATGAGCGGCGAGAAGTTCGCATTGGGCTCCTCCGCTTCAAGAAGCTTGCGCGGATCCACGCCCTGCGACTGTGTCAAGACCAGGGCTTCCTGCACGCCCTTGACCGTGACAGCGGTGATCAAGTTGGTGGCAATCTTGAGCACCGTGGCATCCCCCACCTTGCCCACGTGCATGACCTTGGCGCTACTGGCTTTCAGCACCGGCTCTGCTAGTGTCTGCAGCGCGGGATCGCCGCCGATGTAATAGACCAGCTTGCCATTTTGCGCCGCCATCTTGCTGCCGGTGAAGGGCGCGTCCAGAAAGCCCGCGCCGGTGGTCGCGACTTTTGCCGCAGCCTCGCGTGTGGCCTGCGGGCTCACCGTGGCATGATTCAAAATCAAGTGCGCCGGAGTGAGCGCGGGTAGCATGTCCTCCACTGCCGCCAGCAGCGCCGCGTCGTCGCGCACGAAAAGTTGCAGCGTCAGAGCCGACTCCGCGACCTCGCGCGGGCTGGCCAGGAAGTTCGGCACGGCACGCGGCGAGCGGCTCCAGACAAAGACCTCGTATCCGGCCTTGCCCAGGTTTTCGGCAACGCGGCTGCCAATGATGCCGAGGCCGACGACGCCGATATGCTGCGATGCAGGATTGCTCATGCGCGACTGCTTAGCAGGACGCAGAGCGGGTGCAAGGGATCGTCGGCCTGCTCGCCTACGGAGCCGCTTCGGCACGCAAAGAGTTCATCAGCTGTGGCAGCGCCTGATCCTTCGCACGGTGCGACAGCATCATCGTGATCTCGGCTTCCATTTCGGCCAGCTCCGGCACGCGCATGGGCCTGGCTTCGATCAGCTTGAAGAGGTGCCAGCCCAGGGAAGTCTCGACCGGCGCTGACACCTGCCCAGGGCGCAGCTTCTGGACTGCCGCGATGAACCCGGCTGGCATTCGATGGGCGGTGAACCAGCCGAGGTCGCCTTCGCGATGCCGTGTGCGCTCGTCCTCCGAGTGCTCGCTGACCAGCGCCGACCAATCCGCACCGCTGGCGTGTTGCGCGGCGATTTGCCTCATCTCGGCGGCACGGTCCGGCTTGCCGGGCTCATGGCGGGAGAGAAACAAGTGAGCGGCGTGGTAAGCGGCAGGCACGCGCAGTTGATCGCGATGGGCCTGAAACCATTCGCGCACCTGCAAGGACGCCGGGGCGGAGAAAAGCCTGCCGTTGAGCCAGCGCTCATCCAGCAGCGATTCGCGAACCGATTGCTCGAAGCTGGCCTCGGAATCCAAGCCCGCGTTCAGGGCGACATCGCGGCGTCCACCCTCGAACGCCAACATGCGAGCAAACTGGGAAAGCTCGCTCTGAACATCGGATTCCACCGAAGGCAACGAATCTCTGGCGCGCGCCTGGCGAAGCCGTTTCTGATCGAGCAAGCTGCGTATCACCACGCGGCGAGTTTGCGCCTGCTGGCCGGAGGAAAGCTCCTCCAGACTCTCGCCGCGCCGCCAAAGATGGTGTTGCAGGGCCAGATCCAGCTCACTTTGCGAGACCGACACGCCCGCGTCTTTGGCGGCGATGTTTTGCGCGTGGAGCAGAGGAGCAAGCCAGCGAACAACGGGGGTGTCGTGCTGGCGGGCTTGCCAGGCCAGACTGGCAACAATCCCGGCCCACACCAGGCCTTTGACCACCGGTTTCATGGCCGACGATCACGGCGCGAGATCTCACGACTGGCCTCGTCGAGCAGACGCCGCTCCTCCTCGCTCAGGCTGGAGATGCCATGCACGCTGATCTTGTCGAGAATGGAATCCACATCGTCCATGATGGCCAAATCGGACCGGCCGGGCTGCTGCTGACGCTTGCGCGCGGCAGCGGCGTCCATCTCAGGAACCGCTCGCTCGCGGCGCACGCGGGCTACGGCGTGGCGTTGCGTGCGGCGCGTGGGCTGGCGTTCGCGCCATAGGCGCTCGTAGGTCATGGGGTAGCCACCGTAGCCCATCAGACGCACATAATACCAGCCCAGGAAAGCGCCGCCCAGGTGGGCGAAGTAAGCGTTCTGGCCCCACATCTCATTGGCCGCGTCCCAGATCAGTGCGCTGGTGCCGAGCATCAGTTCCAGCCCCATCAGCACCATGGCCAGCGTCCACAACCGCGAGCTGACCGGGATAATGAAGTAAAGCAACGTGGTGATCCGTTCGCCGGGCAGCATGGAAGCCAGCGCCATCAGCATGCCGCAGGCGCAGGCCGAGGCACCGACGATGGGCACGCCCAGCTCCCCTTTAGCAAAGGCGTAGACCGCCATCTGAACGCCCGCGCCCACCAGGCCGGCCACAAAATAAACCACCATGAACGCGCGGCCTCCCAGCAGGGCCAGCACGCGATGCCCGGCAAAGCCGATGAGCAGCATGTTGCCCAGCAGATGCAACACGCTGTCGTGGACGAACATGTAGGTGAAAGCCGTCCAGACACGCCCCTCGGCCAGCGCCTGCACACTCACACCGCCGTGCACCTGCGTCGTCTTTTCGCCGGTCAGCGGGTGGGTGTATTCCGTCCCCCAAACGCCAAACCCCAGGTGCTGAAGGCAGAAGACCAGCACATTTGCCGCGATGATCCAGTGCAGCGGCGTCCAGCGCGCCAGCCACGCAGGCAGTCGCGAGCTCGGCTGGCGCATATAATCACGGTCGTAAAGCGACATGGTGGCAGACCGGTATCAACCAGCCTCGGAGGCGAATTGTCAACCTCCCAGGCTTCCCATTTGACGCCCATTCCCGCAGCGGCTAAAAAGCCATTCGCTCAATCGTTACCTGCCACACCCATTGTCCCATTGCCGCGTATGCGCTTTTTCACTGTTTCTTTTGGCTCCCTCGCACGGCTGATCGTCGCCACCGCGGCCCTTCTCGCTGTCTCTGCCGTCCGCGCCGAGAACCTGCCCGCCACCCATCCCACCGTGGATCTGGTGAAAAAGTATTTCCAGCTAGTGGTGGAGCAGAACTGGAAGGAAGCGGCAAAGATGATCCGCCCGTCCTCCATCGAGCGCAAGAAGCGCGAGACCCTGGCCATCATCAAATCTGCCTCCACCATGTCTGAGGAGGCCGCCATGCTCGCCAAGCTCGGCGTCAAAGACCTGCGGGAGCTGGAGAAGATGAGCGTTGAGGAGTTCTACGTGGCTGACCGCCAGAGCTTCCACAACCTCGCCCGCAACAACGAAGAAATCCTCAAGCAGAAGAAAGCCAGCCTGAAGGTCGATGTCCTGGGCGTCATCGGCGAGCAGGACGGCAAGGTGGCGCATCTGGCCGTGCGCACCAGCCAGGAAGTCATGGACCAGCGCATCAACGAGCTGTTCTTCATCTCCTTCACCCAAGATGACGCCGACAAAGCCAAGTGGCAGATCGCGCCCGACATGCAGCGCCCCGTGACCGAGCCGCTGGCCAAGGACGGAGCCGCTCCTCCCGCCCCGGCTGCTGAAGCACCCAAAAAGTGAGCCTGGATCATTAGCGGTCGTCCTTGTCCGTCGGACCGCCAGCTGTGAGGTTGCTTTTGCGCAGGACTTCCCCTGCGCCATCTCATAGTGCGAGGTATGGTGGTGAAGCCATCGTCACCGCCAGCCTCTGAAAAAAGTATCCCTCGGGCGCTGACTCGATATCATCTGCCGGAAATCAGCCGAAGATGGAGAACGATCAGCAATCCTATGGACGCTATGCATTGCTTGCGCTGGCTCTGGCAACGGCACTTTGGTTTGGTTTGAGATCCTGCAAGCCCCACGTGGTTTCTTCCGCGCCCAAGTCAGCCCAGCCCGCCGCCCCCTTCGCTTCACCGCCGCCTGTAGCACAGCCTTCAGGAAACGATGTCGCGACACCTTCACCCGTAGCAGCATCGCCATCAGAAACTGCTCGCCCCTCGTCGGCAGGCATGATCTCTCTGACGCTAAAGTTTGAGCAAGACCGTCTTGTTGAAGTCGCCCGCGAAAACGTGCCAGCGGCTGCGGCACGCCCACGGCGTCGAGTCGAAGGCCAGCCCGGCCTTTATCATCGCATCGTCGGGCCGCATGGCGAGGTGCTGTTTGAAAACATCGTGCCCGATCCACGCCGGGTGCCCTGGGACACGTCGGACGACGGCAAGACCCTACGCGGCGGCGTGGCAACGCTAAACGAAATGCCGCTGATTCTCCGCCTGCCCGCCGACGTGCATGGGCAACTGAAAATCTACGAGATCACCGATGTGAAATGGACGCGAGCAACGCTCGACAAGACAGCGCAACTCGTGGGAGACTTCTCGCTATGACGCACCAGAGCTTTTCTTTTGCGATCCTCACCCTGTTCTTCGCTCACTTCGCGAATGCACAGTCACTCCTCAAGATTGTCGAAACGGGTGCCCGCAATGCGCGGCTGAATCTGGTGATGCTCTCCGAGGGTTACACCAACGCCGAGCTGACCGCGAACAAGTTCAAGAACGACGCCACTACGATTTCAAACGCGCTGCTGAACACCGAGCCGTTCAAGAGCTACCGTCCGTTCTTCAACGTGTATGGCATCTCCGTTGCCTCAGCACAATCCGGAGCAGACCAGGGCTCGGCGGGCGGATTGCGGAACACCTATTTCAACGCCTCCTTCTACGATCCACCGCTGGACCGCCTGCTCGTCATTGACAGCACCGGTTACAGCCGTGCCAACTCTCTGCTCAACACGTTCGTGCCGGAATACGATATCGTGCTCGTCATCGTTAATGACTCCAAATATGGCGGCTCCGGCGGCTCGTATGCCGTGACCTCCACGAATGCCAGCGCCGCACAGATCGCCATCCATGAAATCGGGCACAGCTTCGGCGGTCTTGGGGATGAATACGATTACCCAGGCAGCTCTCCCTCTGAGACCCCCAATACCACCCAGCAAACCAGCCGTGCGCTCATCAAATGGAATCACTGGATCAATGCCAGCACTCCCGTTCCGACGCCGGAGACAAGCACTTATGGCAGCGGCAGAGTGGGCCTTTTCCAAGGCGCGGCCTACAGTCCCACGGGCTGGTATCGACCTACATTGGACTCGATGATGCAAACGCTGGGAGAGCCTTTTTACGCGGTGAATGAGGAGGCCCTGGTTCTGGAAATCTACTCGCGCGTCAGCCCGATCACCTCATCCACCCCGGCCAGCAGCGTCACGGTGAATCTACCTGATCAGGCATTGACCTTCACCGTCGACGGCCCCTCAAAGGCCGACACCTCCACAGCGATCCAAGTGGAGTGGAAACTCGATGGCACAGTCATCACCGAGCAAACCGGCCGCACGTTGAACTACTCGTCCTCCGCCATTGGTAATGGCACCCACACGCTGGTGGCCACGGTCAAAGACACCACCACCAAGGTGCGCAAGGACACCGCAGGCCTGCTCAATGACTCCCGCACCTGGACCCTGAATCTCAGCAACCAAGGACCGACAGCACCCACTACGCTTGCGGCCGCGCTCAGGGCGGACGGCGGCGTCAATCTGACCTGGACCGATGCCTCTACCGACGAAGCTGGCTTCGCCATTGAACGCGCTCTGGGCACCTCCACCGCTTACGCAGAGATCGGTCGTGTAGGGGTGAACGCCACGGCCTACACCGACAGCACAACCACGCCCGGCACCAGCACCAAGTATCGGGTGCGTGGAGTGAACTCTGCGAGCAGCAGTGTGCTCGGGCCACCAAGCAATGTGGTGACGGTCACGCCGCTCATCATTCCCGCGATCTCACAGGACCCGGCCTCGGTCTTCCTGCCACTGGGGCAGCCAGCTAGCTTCACGGTCCAGGCCACGGGCACCCTGCTCAAATACCAATGGCGGCGCAATACGGTGAACATCAGTGGTGCCAACAAAGCTACCTACAGCATCGCATCAGCGCAGGTTTCACACGTCGCCAGCTATGACTGTGTGGTGAGCAATGCGCTGGCAAGCTTCACCAGCGCCGCTGCGACGTTGAAACTGGATTCAGCGCCGATCTTTACCGTGCATCCACTGAGTCAGACGGTGCTGAGCGCGCAGCCAGTGACCTTCACGGCGCAGACCGTCGGAGCACCAACCATCAGCTACCAATGGCGATTCAATGGCACCGATCTTCCTGGTGAGACAGGTAGCTCCCTGGTTCTGACGTCATCCCAGGTGCTGGACTCGGGCCGATATGATTGCCTCGCCTCGAACGCGCACGGCGACACACTCTCGAAAGTAGCCGTGCTCACCGTGAACGGGGCACCCTTGATCACCCTTCACCCTTCTCCGGTGACTGTAGATCGAGGCCAATCGGCAACGTTTACTGCGGCAGCGATGGGTGCCGCACCGCTGGCATACCAGTGGTTGAAGAATGGTGCGCCGCTGGTCGGTGCGACCTCGGCCCGACTGACGATCACCAAGGTGAAGGATTCGGACATCGCCACCTATGAGTGTCTGGTGAGCAACAGTCATGGCCGTGATCTCAGCGCGGGGGCAGGTCTCGCCTACGGCAGCAGCAGCCCCACCACCAGCGACTACAAACTCGCGGGCGCGGAGCCCGGCTCTGCCAGGTGGCTCTGGGTGCAGCGGCTCGGCTCGGCATCTGGCTATGACAGCGTAAAGGCGCTGGCTTTTGAGAATGGCAAACTCATCGCCGGGGGCCAGAGCGAAGGAGTCGATACGAAGTTTGGCTCCATCTCCATCAATGCACCGTCAAACTGGGTCGCTGCGTTTGATCCGGCCAAAGGACTCGCCACCTGGGCGGTGAGCACGGGCCACGGCCAGGGCACGCGCTGTCTGGCGGGCGATGGAGCGGGGAAAGTCTTTGCCTCCGGGACTGGTGGCGGCGTTTACACCTCTCATGCGGTAGCGACGGGCATTGCCGACTGGTCGCGCAACTATAGCGGCAGTGCTGACCCAATTCCCGGCATCGCCACCGACGGCACCGGAGCTGTGTATCTGTGCCGTGCAGATACCACCACGCGCAAGAGCACCGTTGCCAAGTTTGCGTCGGATGGCAGCATGAGTTGGGAACGCGAAGTCAGCGCCTCCGGCGCAGGTTCCAGTTCCGTCACCGTGACCGGTATGGTCCGCTCTGCTGCGGGTCTCATCGTCATCTGCGGTTACGCCCAGGCAGACAGCACCACCACGCTCACCTTTGCCAATGGCCAGAGCCAACCGGCGCTGAGCATTAGCGGATCCACGCCATCACTGCGCACTGGATTCCTGGCGGCCTATGATGCGGCTGGCACCCCTGTGTGGGCCAGAATGTATGGTTTGGAAGTGCAGCAAGTCGCCAGCTACCCGAACGGTCTCTGGACCACTGGACGTGCTGTGGTGGGTGGTAGCATCGTTTCCGTTGCAGATCGTGTGGATGCCTCGAATGGGGATCGCTCTCAGCCATCGATCAACCTTGGCACTGCGACGGCCATCTCGATCGCAGCTTATGAGAACAGCGACTTCGCCGTGCTCTGTCATGTGCAGAGCACCACACAGAATCTGCGCACCCACACCAGCCCCAAGCCCGGCTACGTGGTCGCACGCTTTGACATTGACAACACCCTGCACTGGGTGCTGCCCGTGTGGGGTGATCTCAGTCTTGCCTCCACCGCGCCATCCTCCCAGGGCCGTATCATCATCGGGTCGGATGGCGCGGCCTATGTCGGGTTGACGCTGGGAGTGTCGCCCAATGCCACGCCAACGCAGTTCGCCGGACTTGCAGACATGGGCATGACGGGAAGGCTGGAGGACGGATTCATTGCGCGCATCGCCGAAGCCCCGCGTGTGCGACCGCTGGAGCATCAGATTGTGGCTCTTGGCGGTCCTTTGCATCTGAAGGTGGTAGCCACCGCCGACAGCACCGCGCGCATTCAATGGTATAAGAATGGCAAGGACATGGCGGGCAAGACCTCCAGCGCCATTCATGTGGCAGCGGCTACCTTGACCGATGCGGGCACCTACTACTGCAAGATCACAGCGAATGGCATCACAGTGGCAACGACCAAAGCGGTGGTGAACGTTCTTGATGCGGTGCCGCGCACCTTCAAGGCACCGCTGAACAAGCTGCTCGATCTCGTGGTGACTGCCGCCGGCCCCTCGCTCAGCTACCGCTGGTGGAAGAACAGCGATCCCGTGTTCAATACGAACGGCTTTGCCAACGCCACCACGGCCAGGCTGCGAATCAATGCCATGTCTCCGACTTTTGCTGACAGCTATGATTGTGAAGTTACCGGCCCCGGCGGCACGATACGGGTGAACTTCATCATGGCCGATGTGATGTATGAGCCCGTGTTCACTCCACCAGTGGTGCCCGCAAGCATTGTGAGCGGCACCTTCCTGCTGCAACTCAGCGCCACCGATGCTGCCAGCTACAAGGTCAGCACGCTGCCCGCAGGCCTGGTCTATGATCCCAAGACGGGCCGCATTACCGGCAAGCCGACCACGCCCGGATCCAAACTCATCACCGTCACCGCCAACAATGCCGCAGGCACCAGCCATCCCGCGCTGACCTTCACGATCACGGTGGATGACATCGCCCCCTACGCGAAGGGCAGCTTCCAGGCAATGATCGCCCGTCAGCCTTGGAATGCGAACCTCGGCGGCTTTTTGAGCCTCACACTCAGCGCCTCCGGTGCCCCGACAGGCACGCTGAAGTATGCAGGTGCCAGCCACAACCTCACCGGCCGGGTCGATGCCATGCCCGCCACGCATCAGTGGACCTTTTCCCAGCGCATCGCGCGCACCGGAAAGGCTGCTTTGCTGGTGAACCTCACGTCCCCCAACGCGCAGGATGGCGAACTCACAGGCACGATTGCACTGGAAGCGGTAGCGCCCGAATCCGCCTCGGTAAGCGGCCGCCAAAACGTGTGGTCGGCAGCGCGCTTGCCGACCGCTTTCGCAGGCACCTACAACGCCACCATGGCGCTGCCAGCGATGCTGGTCGGTGATCTCAGCGTTCCGCAAGGGCCGAACACGTTGAAGACCGTCATCAACGCGACCACCGGCCTTGCGGCGTGGTCAGGCAAACTGGGAGACAACATCGGCTTCTCCGGCTCCACGTTTCTCTGGCCGTCCGGTGCCGTGCCCACCTGGGTTGCCTTGTATTCCAACCAGGGCAGTCTGCTGGGTGCTCCCGTCATTGCCAGCCCCAATCAAACCGGCACGCTCGAATGGACGCGAAACGTCCACAATGGCGGGCCTGCCTGGAGTGATTTCCCCCTGACGGTCACTGGCGTGAAATCCCCCTGAAAAAGAGGGCGAATTTCCCCAGGCAAACATCGCTCGCACGGATGATCTTCCGCCCCCCTTTCGGCGGGGGTGCTCATGCCCTAAAAAAGTGCTCGAAAAGCTAGAAAAATCTTGGCTTCCAGCGCCTGCTCTCTATCCTCTGCCTCTCCCTCTGAGCGCCTGATTTTGGCCTCGTGAAATCCGGGTTTTGAGCAGTCTGAAAACGGCCCCCAAAACGCAGAGCAGGAGCACCCGTTTTTCATCCCTATGCCCGAAGACACTCAAGAACTTCACAACGCCACTTTCGTTGACGCCGGTCAGGCGTATGGCGCCGAGCAGATTCAGCATCTCGAAGGCCTCAGAGCCGTCCGCATGCGCCCGGGCATGTATATCGGCGACCCTGATGAGCGCGGCCTGCACCACTGCGTGTTTGAAGTCGTCGACAACTCGATCGACGAGCACATGGCTGGCTACTGCAAGAACGTGTGGGTCAACATTCACAGCGACGGCTCGCTCAGCGTGAAGGACGACGGCCGCGGCATCCCGGTGGAAATGCACCCCAAAGGCATGCCCACCGTGGAGCTGGTGCTGACCAACCTGCACGCAGGCGGCAAGTTCGGCGATGGCGCGTATGAGTTCTCCGGCGGTCTGCACGGCGTCGGTGCCAAGTGCGTGAACGCGCTCTCCGACTGGTTCAAGTGCGAGGTCTATCGCGACGGCAAGGTGCACGCCATCGGCTTCGAGCGCGGCGTCACCACCGAGCCTCTGAAAGTGCTCGGCGATCTCGACGACCCGAAGCAGACCGGCACCAAGATCACCTTCTTCCCGGACGCCACGATCTTCACGATCACCACGTCCTTTGTCTTTGACCGGCTGAAGACCCGCCTGCGCGAGCTGGCCTTCCTCAACCCCGGCATCCACATCACCCTCACTGATGAACGTGAGGAACCCGTCCGCGAGGAAGTGCTCTTCTACAGCGAAGGCGTGAAGCAGTTCGTCCGCGAGATGGGCGCGAACAAGGACAAGGTGCATCCCGAGCCCATGGCCCTGGCCGGCCGCCGCGAGGTCATCATCGACGACAAGAAGAAGTTCATCCTGGTGGACTGCGTTCTGCAATACAACAAGGGTTTGAGCGAGCAGACACTGTGTTTCGCCAATGCCATCCCGAACCCGGACGGCGGCACCCATTACTCCGGCCTCAAGACCGCATTGACCAAGGCGGTGAAGCAATACATCAACGCCAATCCCAAGGCCTTCAAGGACAAGCTGCCCGACATCGAAGGCGACGACTGCCGCGAGGGCCTCATCTGCGTGCTCAGCGTGAAGCTGCCAAACCCGCGCTTCAACTCCCAGACCAAGGTCAAGCTGGTCAATGGCGAGGTCGAAGGCGTGGTGAACTCCGTCGTCTATGAAGGCCTGCTGCGCTTCTTCGACGAGAACCCCGACGTGGCGCTGGAGGTGATCAAGAACATCATCATCGCCGCCAAGTCGCGGGAAGCGGCGCGCAAGGCCCGTGAAGCCATTCGCAAGGACGCCATGAGCAGCGGCGGCCTCCCAGGCAAGCTGGCTGACTGCTCCGAGCGCGATCCATCGAAGACTGAGCTGTTCATCGTCGAAGGTGACTCCGCCGGCGGCTCCGCCAAGATGGGCCGCAACCGCCACAACCAGGCCATCCTGCCCCTGCGCGGCAAGCTGATCAACACCGAGAAGGCACGCCTGGAGAAGGTTCTGCAAAACAAGGAAATCCAGACCATGATCACCGCCATCGGCACCGGCATTGGTGGCGACAGCGAGGTCGAGGGCAGCTTCAACATCGAGAAGCTCCGCTACCACAAGATCGTCATCATGACCGATGCCGACGTCGATGGCTCTCACATCCGCACCCTGCTGCTGACCTTCTTCTTCCGCCAGATGCCCGAGCTGGTGAAGCGCGGCCACATCTATGTCGCCCAGCCGCCGCTTTATCAGGTCACCCGCAAGAAGCGCGAAGAGTATGTGCAGAGCGACGCCGAGATGGACGCCATCCTGCTCGAACTCGGCTCCGGCGAAGTGAGCCTGCGCAACACCGCCGACAGCAGCAAAGTCGAGGCTGACCGCTTGAAGGCCATCCTGGAGCAGCTCGTGCCCGTGGCCAAGTTTGCCGACATCATCCGCCGTCATGGCGGCGATTTCGAAGCCTACCTGCAAGCTCGCGACGAAGCCACGGGCAACCTTCCGCACTACCTCGTGATCATTCGCGAAGGCAACGAGGAGCATGTGCACTACTTCCTGGGCAACGAACAGCTCGCCTCCTTCGCCAAGGACAACCATGACCTGCATCTGTTCGCCCGCGAGCCCTCGGAAGCCGATGCCAACGGCACTGTCGTCAATCAGCCCAAGCCGCATCGCCGCGCCCGCTTGATTGAGATTCACGAAGCCCACGGCATGAAGCGCCGCTTCCAGCAGCTCGATGAACTCGGCCTGCACGTCGATCACTTCAGCAGCCAGGACAAACCTTTGTTCGAGATCATCGAAGGCGACGGCGACCACGCCAAGGTGCATCCCGTCTTCAGCATCCCCGGCATCCTCGACAAGGTCATGGAAATCGGCAAGCGCGGCATGGAAATCAAGCGCTTCAAAGGCTTGGGTGAAATGAACGCCAAGCAGTTGTTCGAAACCACCATGGACCCGAACAAGCGCACGCTTTTGCAAATCAAGCTCGATGAATCCAATGCCCAAGAAGCCGAACGCATCTTCACCATCCTGATGGGTGACGTCGTCGAGCCTCGGAAGCACTTCATTGAGGAGAATGCGCTGAATGTGCGGAATTTGGATGTGTAGACGGCTGAAGGCTTGAAGCTGGAGGCTTGAGGAAAATGCAGGACTTTAAGAACATTGTTGCTTGGCAGAGAGCCCATGAGTTGACGCTCGCGGTCTATCAGCACACGCGGACTTTTCCAAGTGAGGAGCGATTTGCGATGCAAAGTCAGATGCGCCGCGCTGCTTTCAGCATTCCAGCGAATATGGCGGAAGGATCGAGGCGAAGAAGTGATCGAGACTTTTTCCGCTTCCTTGAAATCGCCGCCGATTCTCTCAAAGAGCCTCAATACTTCGTCATTCTTGCCACAGACCTCGGATACTTCTCTATTCAACTCAAAGCAGAGCTAGAAGCCCAGATGGGCCAAACTTTCGCACCTCTCATCGGCTTGATGAAACACATCGAAATTTCCTCACCTCAAGCCTCAAGCTCCAAGCCTTAAGCGCCCATGCAAGACTCCAACACCCGCCCCATCTCCGTCGCTGACGAAGTTAAAAACTCGTTCCTCGACTACTCGATGTCGGTCATCATTTCTCGTGCGCTGCCTGATGTGCGCGATGGATTGAAGCCAAGTCAGCGGCGCATTTTGTATGCGATGCATGAGCTGTCGCTGTATCCGCCGAAGAAGCACGTCAAGTGCGCGAAGATCGCGGGCGATACCTCGGGTAACTACCATCCGCATGGTGAAGCGGTCATCTATCCGACGCTGGTCCACATGGGCCAGGAATGGGCGATGCGCGAGACCTTGATCGACCCACAGGGGAACTTCGGCTCGGTGGAAGGCGACCCTCCGGCGGCCATGCGATACACGGAAGCACGCATGACCCACCTCGGCGGCGCGCTCATGCAGGACATGGATAAGGACACGGTCGACTTCGTGCCCAACTATGACGAGCGCCTCACCGAGCCCACCGTCTTCCCCGCTGCCTTCCCCAACCTGATCGTCAATGGCGGCACCGGCATCGCGGTTGGCATGGCCACGAACATGCCGCCGCACAACCTGGGCGAGGTGGTCGATGCTGTCTGTGCTCAGATTGATAATCCAGCGATCACCACGCCGGAGTTGATGGCTCACATCAAAGGGCCGGACTTCCCCACAGGCTGCGTCATCCAGGGCACGGCGGGCATTCGTGAATACATGGAGACCGGTCATGGCTCCGTGCGCATCCGCGGCGTGACCGAGATCATCGAAAACGGCAACCGCGAGCAGATCATCATCACGGAGATCCCCTTCAACGTGAACCGCGCCGAGCTGGAAAAGAAGATCGCCCTGCTCGCGACGGAAAAGATCATCCCGGAAATCAGCGGTGTGCGCAACGAGTCGGACGAGAACTCGCGCTTGGTCGTGGATTTGAAGAAGGACGCGCGCGCCCAGGTGGTGCTGAACAACCTCTACAAGCACACCGAGCTGGAGACCTCGTTCAGCGTGCACATGCTCGCCATCGACGGCGCCCGTCCGCGCGTCTTCAGCATGAAGGACGCCATCGGCTGCTACATCGAGCACCGCCGCGAGGTCATCATCCGCCGCACCAAGTTCCTACTCTCCAAGGCTGAGGTTCAAGCCGAGAAACTCGAAGCCTTCCTGCTGGCTCTGGGCCATCTGGATGACTTTATCAAGATCATCCGTGACAGCCGCAACCGCGATGAAGCACGGGCCAATCTGAAGGCCTACACCTTCCCCACCGCCACCGCCGAAGGGCTGGGCATTCTCATTCGCAACCAGCCGAGCATCCAAAACGGCCGCTACGTCTTCACCGACAAGCAGGTCGATGACATTCTGGAGCTGCGTCTTTATCAGCTCACGGGCATGGAGCGCGACAAGGTGAAGGCGGAATACGACAGCGTGCTGGCCACCATCAAGGACTTGCTCGACATCCTGGCCAACGAGCGCCGTGTGCTCAACATCATCAAAGACGAGCTACAGGCCATCCGGGCCAAGCATGCCACGCCACGCCTCACCCGCATTGAGGCCAACGCGAACGACATCGACAGCATCGACCTGATTCCGAACGAGGCGACCATCGTGACGATGACGCACCTGGGCAGCATCAAGCGCACCCCCACGGCCGAATACCGCCTGCAAGCACGCGGTGGCAAAGGCTTGAAGGGCATGGAGACCCGCGAGGCCCAGAGCGAGGAGGACAAGGACGACTTCGTGGAGCACCTGTTCAGCGCGCAGCTGCATGACTTCCTGCTGTTCTTCACCAACACCGGCCGCATGTATGTGGAGCGCGTGTATCAGCTGCCGCAGGCCACACGCACCGGCAAGGGCCGCAGCATCAAGAACGTGCTCAACCTGCGCTCCGAGGAGAAGATCGCCAGTGTGCTGATCCTGAAAGCGCAAGGCGCGGAAGACGAGGCGATGTGGGCGGCGGACCGCTACGTTCTGTTTGCCACCAAGGACGGCACCATCAAGAAGACCGCGCTGGAGGAGTTCAAGAACTACCGCAAGGATGGCATCATCGCGATCAAGCTGGATGAAGGCAACGACCTCGTTGATGTCGTGCTCACCGATGGCACCAAAGAAGTGCTGCTCATCACCCATGAAGGCATGTGCGTGCGCTTCCACGAAACCGGCGACGATCCCGAATCGCCGAACCTGCGTCCCATTGGCCGCAACACCGCTGGTGTGCGCGGGGTCATGCTCGATGCCGATGACTACCTCGTCGCCTGCGTCACCAATGAACCCGATACCATGCTGCTGGTGGTCAGTGAGAAAGGCCTCGGCAAACGCACACCGTTCGCCGAATACCGCATGACCAATCGCGGCACCAAGGGGGTCATCACCATGAACGTCACCGAGAAGACCGGCAAGGTGGTGGCTGCACTCGCGGTGCATGAAAGCGATGAACTCATGCTCATGACCAGCAAGGGACAATCCGTGCGTATCCGCGCCGGCGGCGAGAAAGGCATCCGCGAAACCGGACGCAACGCCCAAGGCGTGAAGCTCATGGACCTCCGCGAAACGGAGATCATCCAGGACGTCGCGCTCGTGGCTTCGGAAGAGGAGATCGTTGAAACGGCAGAGACGACCGAAGTCACTACGGCCGAAGCCGAGCCATCACCTGCCGAAAGTGGCAAAGTTGTGGAATAAGGACGCCCCGTCCATTCATGAGACAGCGGGCGCCTCGTCCGCCGTCAAAGCGGTTGAGGGACGATGCGTCCCTCACTCCCCAAAGTGGACCAGGGGTCCTCAGTGCCAGACTGCGCCCGATCGCTGATCACTTCACCTTGTAAGGCACACGGCGCGAGTTCAGCCAGCGCACGCCGAACATGTCCATCGTCGCACGCAGAGCGCGGTTGCCGAAGCCATACTTGCTGACGCCAGCGACGCGGGGGCGATGGTTGACGGGCATCTCGGTCACACGCCAGCCCATGTTGGCGATCAGCGCGGGAATGAAGCGATGCATACCGTTGAAGGGTAGCAGCGCCTCGCGGCACTCGCGGCGCATGGCTTTCAGGGTGCAGCCGGTGTCGCGCACACCATCGCCGACGAAGCGGCTGCGAACGAAGTTGGCGATGCGGCTTTGCAGGCGTTTGAAGGTCGTGTCCTTGCGCTTCGCGCGGTAGCCACAGGCCAGATCGAAGCCCTCGTCGAGCTTCTTCACCAGCGCCGGAATGTCTTTGGGATCGTTCTGCAAGTCCCCGTCGATCGTGACGATCACCGCGCCGCGCGCCGCATGAATGCCCGCGTGCATGGCCGCGCTTTGACCCGCGTTTTTCTCGAAGCAGATCAGCCGCACCCGGTCGCTGGCTTGCACACGCGAGACGGTGGCGTCCTTGGAGCCGTCATCCACGAGCACGATTTCATAGTCCAGGCCTTCGAGCGCGGCGGCAAGTTCGGTCTGCATGGCCACGACATTGTCTTCTTCATTGTAGAGAGGGACGACGACGGAAATGGCGTGGGAATCAGGCATGGCGGGAGCCATCATAAATCGGGGGGCTTGTAGCTGTAGCAAGCAAAGATTTTGATCGTGCGCACCTCCTGGCCGCCATGCATCAGCCGGGCCAGGCTGATGATCTCCGTGCGCTCAAAAGCATTTCGAATCTCGGAGGGCGGCCGCATCGGCGTGTCGTCCGTGATGTAAAGCGCGTGCCGCCCCGCAAACTCGCTGGTCCCATCCGCCAGCTGAAGGTCATACCGTGGCAGCAGCGCATGAGGACTGCGCCGTTCCGCCGTTTGGATCACCTGCACACGCGGGTGCGCGGGATCGAGCCGCCACAGCGGGGCATCGGCGGGCAGCTCCCGTTCCAGCGCCACCGCCAGCGGCCAGTGCCGGGCAATGACGAACCATTCGGGCTGGCCCGGCGTGTGAATGCCTGTCAGCACCCCATGCAAGACTTCCGCGCCCTGCTTCCAGCCTCTCATGCCGCCCGCAGGATCGGCCCAGAGAAACTGCCGGTAGTCCAGCCCGTAGGCGGCTTGTTTCTGAAACGGCCAGACCACGCCCAGGCTGCGCAGCTGATCGGTGCGCATGAGCACCATGCTCTGCAGCGCGGCCACAAGAATCGCGGCCGTGCGCAGCAGCACCTTGCGCTGCATTTCCAGCCGCAGCTCCACCAGCGTCTGGTCCGCCAGCAGCGCCATCGCCGGGGCCAGCCAGAACACGAACCCCATGTGCGGCCAGCGCTCGCGCGGGCCCCAGCCAAAGTCGAGCATCGCGAACGGGATCATGAAGCAGGGCAGCAACCATTCGTCAGCATTGAAGCCCCGCCAGCGCGGCAAATGGCGGCCCAGCGCCCACACCAGCAGCGTCAGCACCAGCGGGGACAGCAGCAGCATCCAGCGCAGCAAGTTGGGAAAAAGCGCCCACACCGGCTCGCCCTCGCCGCTCTCCCAGACCGGCCAGCCCAGGCTCGCATTCCAGCCTGCCATCAACCCCATGCCGACGACGAAGGCCGCGCTGATGAGCAGGAAGCCCGGTGCGCGCAGATGATGCCGACGACGCCCTGGCACGCCCAGCGCCAGGGCCGTGGAACCATAGGCAAAGGCATAACGCCAGTCCGTCAGGATCGCGCCCAGCAGGCACAGCGCCGCCAGCCACCAGCCCAGATTCCAGGCCGCTGCGCGATGCAGCGCGTGACGCAGCGCCACCATCAGCCCGAGCACAAAGGCCATGCCCACGATGCTGCTGGTCAGCGTGATCGCCGCGACATTGAAGCTCGGCAGCACTTGCAGCAACAGCACCGCCCAGGCCGCCGCGCCAAGGCCCAGCAGTCCGCGCGTCAGCCGCCACAGACAAAGGGTCGCCGCCAGCGCGAACAGGGGCGCGAAGAGCCGCACGCCCAGCGCGCTTTCGCCCGCGATCCAAGTGCCCAGCCTTGCCAGCCAGGGCAGCAGCGGCCCCATCTCCAGATGCCAGAGCGCCGGATGTTGCGCATAGAACCAAGCCAGCCCTTCATCAGGACTCAGCTCGATGGTTGGCAGCAACGCCAGCCGCCAGACCGTGAGCAGGGCGAGGGCGGGAATGAGAAAGCGCTGGCGGTCCATACAAATCTTGCAGTGCCGGAAACAATGCCTCACCATTGAATGCCGAGTGCGGCGCTCGTGTCAAAGCCGCCCCACGTTCATTTCACCATCCCATGCGCCGCCTTTTTCTGCTTTCCCTCGTTGCCTTCGCCACCCTTCCTCTGCGTGCCGCTGATCCGGCACCGCCCAGCGCGGAGGAGATCATGCGTCTCGTCCGCCTCAGCTATGCCTTGCAGGACAGCAAGCTCACCGGCTCCCTGCGCAGCAATGACACCGGTCGCGAGGAGCCATTCACCCTGACGATGACGCAGATGGTCATCCGCTTCCTGTTCGACAACCCGAAGCAGATCGTGCACCTCGACCTCGCCGTCGCTCCGCCACTGCTGCGCGAGGTCAAACCCGGCAGCTCTGAGGATGTGCCTCTCGCCCGCTACGACGACAAGGTGCGCGGTTTCGACCTGAATTATGAAGACCTGTCGCTGCGCTTCATCTACTGGCCCAACCCCAAGCTGCTCGGGGAGGAGAACGTCGCGCTTGGCCAGAAGGCCTGGAAGCTGCGCCTGACCACGCCGGACTCCAAGGGCGCCTATGGCACCGTGGACATCTGGGTTCACCAGGGCAGCGGCGGCATGGCCAAGATGGAAGGCTACGACGTGAAGGGCAATCTCATCCGCCGCTACAAGATCGCCAGCGTCCAGAAAGTCGGCGACACTCACATTCCCGAGGAGATGCGCATCGAGACCGTCGATCCCGCCACCCGCAAGCGCACCGGTCTGACCTACATGACCTTTGATAAACCGCAAAAGCAGTAAACTTGGCAGAGGGCTAAGAGCTAAGGGCATAGAGCCAGAGTCCCATTGTTAGTTTCCCGATTTGCTCGCGTCCTTCTCTCCCACTTCTGCCCCTTCGCCCTCAGCTCTTCGCTCTAAGCTTTAATGTCCCGCACACCTCCCAACATCCGCGACCACGAGACGATCCGCATGATCGGGCGCGGGGCGTTTGGCGAGGTGTGGATGGCCCGCAGCGTCACCGGCCAGTTGCGCGCGGCGAAGGTCGTCTGGCGCGAGGACTATGATCATCCCGAAGGCTTCGAACGCGAGTTTGAGGCGCTGAAGCACTACGAGCCCGTCTCGCGCAAGCATCCTGGCCTGGTCAATGTGCTGCAAGTCGGGCGCAGCGAGGCCGAGGGCTTCTATTATTATGTCATGGAGCTGGCCGACGATCTGGAGCGCGGCCGCGACATCGACCCGGACACTTACAAGCCACTGACGCTCACCGCGATGATGCGCCGGGACAAGCGCGTGAGCGCCGAGGCCTGCCTAAAGCTCGGTGCCACCATCGCGGAGGCCTTGCACTTCCTGCATCAGAACCAGCTGATCCACCGCGACATCAAGCCGTCGAACCTGATCTTCATCAACGGCCAGTGCAGCCTCGCCGACATCGGCTTGGTCACGCTGCTCGGCCAGCGCACTTTCGTCGGCACCGAGGGCTTCGTCGCCCCGGAAGGCCCCGGCACCGCCGCCTCCGACATCTTCAGCCTCGGCATGGTTTTGTATGAAGCCAGCACTGGAAAGGACCGGCTCGATTTCCCTGACCTGCCCTCGTATCGCGAGAGCGGTGCCTCCCTTCTGCAATGGCGGCGCTTGCAGGATGTTGTCTGCACCGCCTGCGCCACGAAAGCTGGCCAGCGCTACGAGACCGCGCATGAAATGGCGCTCGCCCTGCGCGGCCAGCCCCTGCCCTCGCAACGCCGCCGTCTGCTGTTCATCAGCGGGGCGGTGGCGGCGCTGATGTTCATCGCCATCGGCATGTGGATCACGCAGGCGCGCCAGCCCGGCGGCATTTTGTCCGAGGAACGCAAAGCTCCGCCCATGCTCACCCTGCGCACGGAGCCCAAGGGCGCGCAAGTTTTTGTCGGCGAAGACTTGTTAGGCGTCACCCCGCTGGAGTATTCACCGCAGGAGGAGCTGCCCACGCTGTATCAATTCCGCCTGGCCGGCTACAAGCACTACGAGCTGGAGCACACCGCCATCTCCGGCAAGCCTCTGGTGCTGGACATCAAGCTGGAAAAATCACGCCTGCCACAAGCGGGCGAGCGCTGGGCCAACAGCCTGGGCATGGAGTTCACCCCGCGCCAGGGCGGTCATGTGTCCACCGTGCCGGTGGAGATGAAGCACTACCGCAAGTTCGTCGATGACAACCACACCTTCGAGGGCAAGGTCGTCCGCTTCCAGTCCGGCAAGGACAAGGATGCCGCCTACATCGTCGTCGTGCCGCCCAGCGATGCCGAGGCCTTTCGCTACTGGCTCACCGACCGTGACCGGAGTGAAGGCAACCTCAGCCAGGAGCATCACTACGAGATCGAGCCGTTCTACTACATCGACGAGAAGAACGCCGAGGACAGCCCCGACGTGGAAACCGCCAGCGCCAAGCAGGGCCAGGCCTTTTACCTGCGCGTGGTGAAGCAAACCTATGGCCGCGTGGCCATCACCACCCAGCCCGCCGGTGTTGAAGTGTATCAGCACGACGAACTCCTCGGCATCACCCCGCTGGAGATTCCGCGTGTCAAATCCGGGGCCGCTGAGTTTGAGCTGCGCAAGGAAGGCTTCACCGACCTCGTCATCGATGGCGAAGTGAAAGAAGGCGAGATCCTCGACCTGTATGGCGACCTGGAAAAGCGGCGCGGCGTCACCTATGGCCGCGAGTGGCGCAACAGCAACGGCATGTGGTTCCAGCCGCTCGGCGATGTGCTCATGTCCGTCTACGAAACCCGCCGTCGCGACTACAACGAGTATTGCAAAGCCACCAACCGCCGCACGCCGCCTGTGCTGGAAGACACCGGAAAGAACGCCTCCATGCCCATCATCGGCGTCAACCGGCAGGACGCGCGCGACTACTGCGCCTGGCTCACGCAGCGCGATCAGGATGCCGGACTGATCGGCCCCGACGATCACTACCGCCTGCCCACGGATGAAGAATGGAGCCGCGCCGCTGGCCTGCCCTTGGAGCGCGGCAGCACACCCGCCGAGCGCAACGGCCGCATCCGTGGCATCTACCCCTGGGGTTATGAATGGCCGCCCCCCGACCGCGTGGACAACCTCGCCGATGCCCAGGCCGCCAAGAAAGCCGGGCTCGACAACACCATTCCCGACTTCGACGACAACGCACCCTACACCGCCCCCGTCGCCAGCCTGCCCCCCAATGAACACCGCATCGCCGGCCTCGGCGGCAATGTCAGCGAATGGACCGACACCGACTACGAGAAGCCCACCAGCGCTTCACCCAATCCGCAAGGAACCGTGCGCGGCGGCAACTGGCGCACTGCGAACGGCGACGAGGCCCTGTCCTCCGTCCGCACGCCCCTGCCCCCGGATACCAAGCGCAACACCCTGGGCTTCCGCATTGTCGTGGCCAGGAAACCGCTGAACTGATCTCACTGACCTGCGTTATCCCGCCCCTCATCCACATCGATGTAGTGAGCCATCGTTTGAATGTCATCGCGATCACTGAACCCGCTCTCGGCCTTGCGGCGGACCAGGATGGCAGAGGCGCGGTCGTTGCGGCCGAAGTTATGAATGAAAGTGTTCCAGACGAGCTTGAGGGAGTCGTTCAAGGTGCCACCGGTTTCTTCGCACCAGCGCAGCAGCTCTTCATCGCTGCCACCGGCAAGCGTCTTGGCTTTCAAGTCATCGTAGGCGACGCGCAGGATGTCGCAGCACCAGCCGTCCATGCCCTTGCCCAGGTTGTCATGCAGGTCGGAGCGCAGGTTGCCCTGTGAGTGCAGGCGAATCTTTTCCACCATGCGCCGGAAGTAGGCGAAGCCGTTCAACTCGACTGTTGGACTGCACGGGACTTGGGCGGTGGTGATCATGGCTCACTGATGCCCCGCGAGGCAGCCACGGTCAATCACTCCCGTGTAATGAACTCATCCATGTTCAAAACGATGCGGGCAGTGGCAGCCCAGGCGGCGGACTCATGCGGCGGGATACCCGGCAAGGCATACGGCCCGGTCATGGTTTTAGCGTCCTCCACCTGGCTCTGATAGTAAGCGCGGGAGTCGTTCAGCAACCGGTCGAGCGCGGTGAGTTCGGGAGCGCTGGGCCATCGGCCCAGGCACCAGCGGAAGGCTCGCGTGAGGCGTTCGGTGTCGGTCTTCAGTGGCTCCTTCAGCACGCGCTGGCTCATGGCACGCGCGGCTTCGCTGAAGGCTTCGGCATTCAGCGTGGTCAGGGCTTGCAGGGGCGTGTTGCTGACC
>Ga0164295_10001025_pt1 | contig 23149 bp, 34 predicted proteins | sample GEODES006metaG_FD_111798 | JGI IMG/M metagenome (GOLD analysis project Ga0164295, IMG submission 111798) | Oligotrophic lake water microbial communities from Sparkling Lake, Wisconsin, USA - GEODES006 metaG | ecosystem: Environmental > Aquatic > Freshwater > Lake | place: USA: Sparkling Lake... | reverse complement strand
TCGGCGCGGCGGTCGATCTTCACGTCGACCCCGCTGGTGTAGATCGTGTAGCTGCGCACGTCGGGGCCGCCGAAGAACGGATCGTTGAAGCCGTAACCCCAGGCGCCGAAGCCGCCGCCCCAGCCGCCGAAACCACCGCCCCAGCCGGCACCCCAATAGGGGCCCCAGCCGCCGCCCCAACCGCCGCCCCAGCCACCAAAGCCGCCGCCAAGACCACCCCAGCCCATACCGCCCCAGCCGATGCCCGGCCGGGTGCGCACTTTCTCACGCGGTGCGGTGACATTGTAATCCAGTTGCACGGTCAGCGCCGACGCATCGGCGCTGGCAGCCTCCTGATAGCCGGCCGCCACCAGTTTCTGGCGGACCAGATTGGCATAGGTGGCAAATTCCAGGCCGCCTTCATTGGCCTTGTCGCGGGCTTCGATCACGAAGCTGTTGCCCGAAGGGGCCGGCAACTGCTGAAACCGCGCCACGCGCGCTTCGAACGGCGCGACACAGGCACTCAGGGCCAGCGCGGCCAGCAGCGGCATGAGATGACGGGGTGCGAAGCGAATGTTCATATGTGACCCTGGATGAGGTGGTGGCAATGGTTATGCGCCTTCCATGCAACAACGCAACTGACTGCCACATGAACGACAGTTAATGTGATACCACGCTCAGGCGGTAAAGCCCACCGCCCGGTGCACATCGGCCAGCACCGGTTCGGCAATCGCCCGCGCCCGATCGGCCCCGCGCGCGCAGATGGCTTCGATGGCGCTGGCATCGTCCTTCAGCGCGTTGAAGCGCGCCGTGATCGGCGCCAGTTTCGCCACCATCACGTCGGCCAGCGCCGGCTTGAAGGCGCCGAAGCCCTGGCCGCCATGGTCGGCCAGCACCTGGGCAATGCTGCGGTCCGTCAGCGCCGCCATCAGGTTGACCAGATTGGTCGCTTCGGCGCGCCCGGCCAGCCCGGCCGGTTCCGATGGCAGGGCCTCCGGATCGGTCTTGGCCCGTTTGATCTTGGCGGCAATGGTGTCGGCATCGTCGGTCAGGTTGATGCGGCTCTGGTCGCTGGGATCGCTCTTGGACATCTTGGCGCTGCCGTCACGCAGCGACATCACCCGCGTCGCCGGGCCTTCGATCACCGGTTCTGGCGGCGGGAACAGCTCCCCGCCGAAACTGGGCCCGAAATCATTGTTGAACTTGATGGCGATGTCGCGCGCCAGCTCCAGATGCTGCTTCTGGTCCTCGCCCACCGGCACATGGGTGGCGCGATACGCCAGGATGTCGGCGGCCTGCAGCACCGGATAGGTATAAAGGCCCACCGACGCGCCTTCACGATCCTTGCCGCTCTTTTCCTTGAACTGCGTCATGCGGTTCAGCCAACCGACCCGTGCCGTGCACATCAGCACCCAGGCCAGCTCTGCGTGCACGCGCACCCGGCTCTGCGGGAACAATATGCAGCGTTCGGGATCGAGGCCCGCGGCAATCAGTGCCGCCACCATCTCGCGAATGCCGCGGCGCAGCGTCGCCGGATCCTGCGCCACGGTGATGGCATGCAGATCGACCACGCTGAAGATGCATTCGGCTTCATCCTGCATGCGCACCCAATTGCGGATGGCCCCCAGATAATTGCCGAGATGCAGATTGCCGGTGGGCTGGATGCCCGAAAAAACCCGTTTCATTGGCGCTTCCGTCTCAATTGCGCGGCGAGGCCTGACAAGGTGAACAAGCCCAGTGCTCGCGCGGCCCCCAGATAGGCCAAGCCGCCCATGCCAAGCAACAGCGCCAGCGCCAGGATGCGCATCGGCACGGCGGCATCGGGCATGGCAAAGGCCGCCATCGCGTGTTGGGCCGCCGCCAGCACCGCCAGCATCGCAACCGTGGCGATCACCAGCCGTGGCAGGCTGCGCCGCGCCCGTTCATCCAGCGCGAACTGCCCGCGCCGGACCAGCAGCCACCACAGCGCCCCGGCGTTGCCCCAGGCCGCGATCGCCGTGCCCAGCGCAATGCCGACATGACCGAACGGCCACACCAGCAGCAGATTGGCCGCCAGATTGACCAGCATCGCCCCCAACGCCACCCGCACCGGCGTGCGCGTGTCGCTGCGCGCGTGAAAGCCCGGCGTGAGCACCTTGATCAGCACATAGGCTGGCAGGCCCAGCGCGAACGCCGCCAGCGCCGCGGCCGTCTGCCGCGTGTCCAGCGCGGTAAAGGCACCGTGCTGGAACAGGACGCCGATGATCGGCGCGGCCACCAGCGCCAGGCCTGCTGCAGCCGGCAGGGTAAGTAGCAGCACCAGTTCGATGGCGCGATTCTGCTGTGCCAGCGCCGCGCTGGCGTCCCCGGCGGCGAGCAGCCGCGACATCGCCGGCAGCACCGCGGTGCCCACCCCGATGCCGATGATGCCCAGCGGCAATTGATTCAGCCGGTCGGCATAATAGAGCCAGCTTACGGCGCCTTCGCCCAGAAACCGCGCCGCCAACGCCGTGGAGATCAGCAGGTTGATCTGCACCGCCCCTGCCCCGAGCGCGGCTGGCAGGATCAGCCGCAGCAGCGCCTTCACCTCTGGGGTCAGCCGTGGCACGCGCAGCCGCAGGCCGAAACCAGCGCGCTGGCACGACCACATCAGCCAGATCAGTTGGGCCACACCGCCCAGGGTGACGCAGATCGCCTGCACCCCGGCCACGGCCACGGCATCGCTGCCGGCCGACCAGAACAGCCCGGCGATCAAGACCAGATTGAGCAGGATGGGTGCTGCGGCATTGACCGCGAACCGACCGACCGCGTTGAGCAAGCCGCCGAGCAGCGACACGATGCTGATCAGCATCAGATAGGGGAAGGTCAGCCGGGTGAAGTGCAAGGTGAGCGCAAATTTTTCCGGCGCTGCATCGGGGAAGCCGCCTGTGAGCGCCCAAACTACCGGCGCGGTCGCCACCACCATCACGATGGTGAACAGCAACAGGAACGGCAGCAACACCGCCAGCACCGCCTCGGCAAAGCGGCGGGCAGCATCGACGCCGCCGTTTTCAGCGCCCATCCGTTGATTGAGCATCGGCACGAAGGCCGCGGCCAGCGCGCCTTCGGCAAACAGGGCGCGGAACAGATTGGGCAGGCGCTGGGCGATCAGGAAGGCATCGGCGGCCAGGCCCGCGCCCAGCAAACTCGCTTGAAGCACATCGCGGACAAAGCCGGCGATGCGGGAAAGCAGAGTGAAGCTGCCGATGGTGGCAGAGGCGCGGACGAGGCTCATCCGATTATCGCGCAAAACAAGGCGAAGGACCCCTCACCCCGCTCGCCTACGGCGAGTCGCCCTCTCCCGCAAGGGGAGAGGGGATCAAGCGTTGCCGATCTGGCCGTTGCCGCCCTGCTGCGCCAGATACAGCGCGCCGAAATCGATCGGATCGAGCATCAGGGGCGGGAAGCCGCCGTCGCGCACGGCATCGGCAATGATGCGGCGGGCGAACGGGAACAGGATGCGCGGCGCTTCGATGATGCAGAAGGGCTCCAGCGCTTCTTCCGGCACATTCTGCAGGCCGAACAGGCCAGCATAGAGCAGATCGACCAGGAAGGTGGCAGTGCCATCGACATCGGCCTTGGCGGTGATCTTCAGCTCGACTTCGAACACATTGTCGGCGGCCTTGCGGGCATTCACGCCGACATTGACATCGATGCGCGGCTGGCCGCCCATCTGCAGGCTGGCCGGCGCGTTCGGATTTTCGAACGACAGATCCTTCACATATTGCGTGATGATCGAAACCTGCGGCATCGCCTCACTGTCGAAGCTGCCTTCGCCAAACCCATTTTCAGGCGATGCGCCCAGATCGATTTCGTCGGTCATGCTGGCGGTTCCTTCTGGCAAACACGCTTGTGCGGGCTTTGGCGGCCAACGCCTCAGCCGCCGAACGCTTAATCGTCCGCACCAAATTCCTGCACCGGACCCGAATCCTGGCCCTTGGCGTCGACATTGCGATCGACGAACTCGATGATCGCCATCGGCGTGGCATCGGAACGGCGCACACCGGCCTTGACCACGCGGATATAGCCGCCTTCGCGGTTGGCATAGCGTGCCGCCAGTTCGTCGAACAGCTTGGACAACTGCGCTTCATCGCCCAGGCGAGCCAGCGCCAGGCGACGGTTGGACAGGCCGCCGTGCTTGGCCAGCGTCACCAGCTTTTCGATGTAGGGGCGCAATTCCTTGGCCTTGGGCAGCGTGGTCTTGATCTGCTCGTGCTTGATCAAGCTGGCCGACATGTTGCGCAGCATCGCGATGCGATGCGCGCTGGTCCGGCCGAGTTTGCGATGGGCAACGCCGTGGCGCATGGGTCTTCTCCGTTCGTATCGAGGCCGTATCAGGCACCCCGATCCAGGCTGATGGTGGGGTCAGCCAGATGCCCCCAGTCATGACGCGTCATGAACGCTGGCCGCCCGTGACCGGGCGGCCAGAGATCAGAACTCTTGTTCCAGCTTCTTGGCCATTTCCTCGATATTCTCAGGCGGCCAACCAGCGATTTCCATGCCAAGGCGCAGGCCCATCTGGGACAGGACTTCCTTGATCTCGTTCAGCGACTTGCGGCCGAAGTTCGGCGTGCGCAGCATCTCGCTTTCGGTCTTCTGCACCAGATCGCCGATGTAGATGATGTTGTCGTTCTTCAGGCAATTGGCCGAGCGCACCGACAATTCCAGCTCGTCAACCTTCTTCAGCAGATAGCGGTTGATGCTGGCGCTGTCGTCCACTTCAACGACACTGCCGGTGGTGGCATGCGTGACCGGTGCCGCGACGGCGGCATCTTCGAAGTTGACGAACAATTGCAGCTGATCCTGGAGGATCTTGGCACCATAGGCCAGCGCATCGTCGGGTGACAGGCTGCCATCGGTTTCCACCGTGATGGTCAGCTTGTCATAATCCAGTTCCTGGCCAACGCGGGTGTTGTCCACCTTGTAGCTGACCTGGCGCACCGGCGAATAGAGCGCATCCACCGGCACCAGGCCGATCGGCGCATCGGCCGGACGGTTGGCGCTGGCCGGCACATAGCCCTTGCCGGTTTCCACCGTCAGTTCCATGTTGAGCGTCGCACCTTCGTCGAGCGTGCAGATCACCAGACCCTTGTTCATCACTTCCATGTCGCCGGTCACGGCGATCTGGCCAGCGGTGACCGGGCCGGGGCCGGTGGCGTTCAGATAAACGCGCTTGGCCTGGTCGCCCGCCATGCGGATCGCCACCTGCTTGATGTTCAGCACGATATCGGTCACGTCTTCACGCACGCCCGTCAGGCTGGAAAATTCATGCAGCACGCCATCGATCTTGATGGCGGTGACAGCCGCACCCTGCAGCGACGACAGCAGCACCCGGCGCAGGGCATTGCCCAGCGTCAGGCCAAAGCCACGCTCCAGAGGCTCGGCCACGAAGGCCGACTTGTGTTTGCCGTCGCCCGTCGCGCGCTGTTCCAGGCGGTTGGGCTTCTTGAGTTCAGTCCAGTTCTTGGCGATGACTGCCACAGTGTTCACCTCGGTCTTGGAAGGAGCGGATCGTCACCCGCTCGTCCCGTTATACGTTGGGTATGGAACGCAAGCGCCGTCGGGGCCCCGGCGCCAGGGCAGATGATTCAGACGCGGCGGCGCTTGGGTGGGCGCACGCCGTTGTGCGGGATCGGCGTCACGTCGCGGATCGCCGTTATGGTGAAGCCCACCGCCTGCAACGCCCGCAAAGCCGACTCGCGCCCTGACCCCGGGCCGCGTACTTCCACTTCCAGCGTGCGGACGCCGTGTTCGGCGGCCTTCTTGCCGGCATCTTCGGCAGCCATCTGCGCCGCGAACGGCGTCGATTTGCGGCTGCCCTTGAAACCACAGGTGCCAGCCGACGACCAGGCAATCGCATTGCCCTGCGCATCGGTGATGGTGATCATGGTGTTGTTGAAGCTGGCGTTGACATGCGCCACGCCGCTGGTGATGTTCTTGCGCTCCCGGCGCTTGATGCGTGCTACTTCGCGAGCCATTTCGAATTTCCCTTAAAGCCTGTGATGAAGAAGAGCGGCGGTGACGCGCTTACTTCTTCTTGCCGGCGATCGGCTTGGCCTTGCCCTTGCGGGTGCGGGCGTTGGTGTGCGTGCGCTGGCCGCGGACCGGAAGGCCCTTGCGATGGCGCAGGCCGCGATAGCAGGCCAGGTCCATCAACCGCTTGATGTTCATCGAATTCTGACGACGAAGATCACCTTCGACGGTCAGTTCGCGATCGATCTTTTCGCGGATCAGCAGGATCTCGGCGTCGGTCAACTCCTGCACCCGGCGCTCCGGCGGGAAGCCGAGTTCGGATGCCAGGCGGCTGGCGGTGGTGCGGCCGATGCCGTGGATATAAGTCAAGGCGATTTCAACGCGCTTGTTGGTCGGGATGTTAACACCCGCAATACGTGCCACAGATTGATCCTTTCATGCTCCACGGCGGTTCGGGGCAGGGAACCACCATCTCAAAGCAGCGTGCCGACCACCCTGACGGGCCGCCGGTCTACGTCCGTCCATGCGGAAGCGAGCGGGTTAGGCAGGAGTCGCGCGTTTGTCAAGCCTGCTGTGCCGGCCGGCGTTCACACATCCACAATGGCATCGATGCTGGCCGCGACATCGTCCATGCTGGCCATGCCGTCCACGCGGGCAACGATGCCGCGGGCCGAATAATGCGGGATGATCGGGGCCGTCTTGGCGCGATACTCGGCCATGCGCTGGCGCACCGTGCCTTCATTGTCGTCGGAACGGCGCTTGAAATCGCCGCTGCCGCACGCATCGCACACGCCGTCGACCGCCGGCAGCTTGTACCGGTCATGATAGCCTTCGCCGCACTTGGCGCAGGTGAAACGGCCGGTGACGCGATCGACCAGCACATCTTCGTCCACCACCAGCTCGATCACATGATCGAGGGTGAGGCCCTTGGCGCTGAGCATCGCATCAAGCGCGTCGGCCTGCACATCGGTGCGCGGATAACCATCAAGAATGAAGCCGGCGCGCGCGTCGGGATGGTCCAGCCGTTCCGACAGGATGCCGTTGACGATCTCGTCAGAGACAAGGCCACCGCTTTCCATCACCGCCTTGGCGGCCAGGCCGACCGGCGTGCCGGCGGAAACGGCGGCGCGCAGCATGTCGCCCGTCGACAACTGGACCATGCCGCGCTCTTTGACCAGGCGGCTGGCCTGGGTGCCCTTGCCCGCTCCCGGCGGGCCCAGCAAGATCAGATTCAACGGCGATTCCCCCTGAGTTTGGACTTCTTGATGAGTCCCTCATATTGATGGGCGAGCATGTGGCTTTGAATTTGTGCCACCGTATCCATCGTCACGTTCACCACGATCAGCAGCGAAGTGCCGCCGAAATAGAACGGCACCTTCAACTCGCTGATCAGGAATTCCGGCAGCAGGCAGATCAGCGTCAGATAGGCAGCGCCGATCACCGTCAGCCGGGTGAGCACATAATCCAGATAATCCGCGGTGCGCGCACCGGGCCGGATGCCCGGCACGAAGCCGCCGTATTTCTTCAGATTCTCCGCGGTCTCCTCCGGGTTGAACACCACGGCGGTGTAGAAGAAGCTGAAGAAGATGATGCCGGCAGCATAGAGGAACATGTACAGCGGCGCGCCGTGCTGCAGCGCGGTCGTCACCGTCGTCATCCATTCCGGCATCGAGCCCTGCTGGCTGAAGAACTGCGCCACAGTCAGCGGCATCAGCAGCAGCGACGACGCGAAGATCGGCGGGATGACACCGGCGGTGTTGATCTTCAACGGCAGGAAGCTGCTATCGCCCTGGAAGGTGCGATTGCCCGTCTGGCGCTTGGGATACTGGATCAGGATCTTGCGCTGCGCGCGCTCCATCAGGCAGATGAAGGCGATGGTGCCGAGCGCCAGCACGGCGACCAGGAACACGAAGCCCACCGACAGCGCGCCGGTGCGGCCCTGTTCGAACATGGTGCCCAGCGCAATCGGCAACTGCGCGACGATGCCGGCCATGATGATCAGCGAGATGCCGTTGCCGATGCCCCGGCTGGTGATCTGTTCGCCAAGCCACATCAGGAACATCGTACCGCCAAGCAGCGAGATCACGATGGAGACGCGGAAGAACCAGCCCGGATCGAGCACGGCCGACGCACCGGTGCCGGCGCCCCAGCTTTCCAGGCCGACGGCGATGCCATAGCCTTGCACGATGGTGAGGAACACGGTGCCATAGCGTGTGTACTGGTTCAGCGTCTTGCGACCGGATTCACCTTCCTTCTTCAGGGAGATGAAGCTGGGGATCAGCGACGTGAGCAACTGCACCACGATCGAGGCCGTGATATAGGGCGTGACGCCGAGTGCGATCAGGCTCATGCGCTCCAGGGCGCCGCCCGAGAACATGTTGAAGAAATCCAGCACACCACCGCGCGTCTGGTTGAACAGGCTGGACAGCGCCAGCGGATCGATGCCGGGCAACGGCACGAAACTGATCAGGCGGAATACCACCAGCGCGCCGAGCGTGAACCAGATGCGGTTCTTCAGCTCGGTGGCCTTGGAGAAATTGGCGAACGAAAGGTTCGCAGACATTTGTTCGGCGGCTGTCGCCATGGCACTCACCCGATCATGCTGGTCCAGAACGGCAAAGCGCCGCGTGCCCGTTCCATGTAGGCGACACGCGGCGCAATTGCCATGGGGTCCGTTGACCCGAATGCAAAGCTTACTTGCCGGCCGCCTTGGCAGCGCGAGCGGCAGCGCGGGCCGCCTTCTGCTCGTCCCTGGTCAGCGGCTCCGGCGGCGGCGGCGGCACTTCGATGCTGCCACCGGCGGCTTCGACAGCGGCCTTGGCCGTGGCCGAAGCACCGGCCAGCTTGAGCGTGACCTTGGCCGTCAACGTGCCGACGCCAAGCAGGCGCACGCCGTCGCGGGCATGGGTGATGACGCCGCCATCAACCAGCGCCTGCGCGTCGATCAACTGGCCGGCATCGATGCGGCCGGCATCGATCGCCGACTGCAGCGTGCCCAGGTTGAGCACGGCATAATCCTTGCGGAAGATATTGTTGAAGCCACGCTTCGGGATGCGCATGTGGAGCGGCATCTGGCCGCCTTCAAAGCCCTTGATCGCCACACCCGAGCGGCTGGTCTGGCCCTTCTGGCCGCGACCGGCGGTCTTGCCGACACCGGAACCGATGCCGCGGCCGACGCGCACGCGCTTCTTGCGGGCGCCGGGATTGTCGTGAAGGTCGCTGAGTTTCGTCGTCATGTGATGCACTCGCTTTCGCTTACGCGCTTGATAATGTGGCAGTTACGCCAGTTCTTCGACCTTCAACAGATGCGCCACGCGCTTGATCATGCCGCGGATTTCCGGCGTGTCGGTGTGCTCGCGCGAACGATACATCTTGTTGAGACCCAGGCCGATCAGGTTCTTTTCCTGAACCGGCGTGCGGCGGATCGGCGAACCGATCTGGGTGACTTTCACTTTGGCCATGGTGTTGTTCCTCAAGCCCCTGCTCAGGCAATTGCTTCAGCGTCAGCTTCAGCCGTCTTGGCCGAAACATCGCCGCGCCGTGCCAGCAGATCCACCACCTTCTTGCCGCGGCGCTGGGCGACGCTCTTCGGGCTGACCTGGCCGGACAGCGCCGCAAAGGTGGCACGGATCATGTTGTACGGGTTGTTGGTGCCCACCGACTTGGTGACCACGTCGGCCACGCCCAGCGATTCGAACACCGCACGCATCGGACCGCCGGCGATGATGCCGGTGCCCTGCGTCGCCGAGCGCACATAGACCTTGCCGGCGCCGAAATGGCCGTAGCCATCATGGTGCAGGGTGCGGCCATCGCGCAGCGACACGCGGATCATCGCCTTCTTGGCGGCTGCCGTCGCCTTGGCGATGGCTTCCGGCACTTCGCGCGCCTTGCCATGGCCGAAACCGACCCGGCCCTTGCCATCGCCGACGACGACCAGTGCCGCAAAGCCGAAGCGCTTGCCGCCCTTCACGGTCTTCGACACGCGGTTGATGTGCACGAGCTTTTCGATCAGCTCCTCACCCGGCGGTTCGCCATTGTTGTCACGGCCGCGCTTGTTGCGGTCGTTCGGGCCACCACGACGATCACCGCCGCCACGGCCACGATCACCGCCGCCACCGGGACCACCGCGACCACGATTGCCGCGACCGCGGTTTTCGGCTTCCGGCGCTGCGCCGCTCACTTCGATTTCATCAGCCATCTCAGAACTCCAGCCCGCCTTCGCGGGCGCCATCGGCCAGGGCTTTCACGCGGCCATGGAACAGGAAACCGCCACGATCGAACACCACAGCCGACACGCCGGCCGCCTTGGCCCGCTCGGCCAGGCGCTTGCCGACGTCGGCAGCGGCAGCCATCGTCGCACCCGATACATCGCGCACGTCCTTTTCGAGGCTCGATGCGGCGGCAAGGGTGATGCCCTTGTCGTCGTCGATGACCTGCGCATAGATGTGCTGCGACGAACGATGGATCGACAGGCGCGGCCGACCACCGCTCTTGAGGCGGATGGCGGTGCGCACACGGCGCCGGCGCTGGTTGAAGGGGGTGAGCTTGCTCATTTCTTCTTCCCTTCCTTGCGGAAGATAAACTCGCCGCGATACTTGATGCCCTTGCCCTTGTACGGCTCCGGCTTGCGCCAGCGGCGGATCTCGGCGGCGACCTGGCCAACACGCTGCTTGTCGGACCCGCTGATTTCCACCGTGGTCTGATCAGGCGTCTTGATGGTGATGCCTTCGGGGATGGCGAAATCGACATCGTGGCTGTAGCCAAGCTGCAATTTCAGGTTCGCCCCCTGCACCGACGCGCGGTAGCCGACCCCGGTGATCAACAGCACCTTGGTGAAACCCTCGGTCACCCCGGTCACCAGATTGGAAACCAGTGTGCGCTGCATGCCCCAGAAGGCACGGGCGCGCTTGGTGTCGCTGGCCGGCTGCACGGCGATCAGGCCGGCATCAATGGTGTAGCTGATGTCGTCGACCAGCGGCATCGACATCTCGCCCTTGGGACCCTTCACCGACAATATGCGGTCGTTGATGGTGGCGGTGACGCCGGCCGGAATGGCAACGGCCTTTTTTCCGATGCGCGACATATCAGAACACCTGGCAGAGGATTTCGCCGCCGACGTTCTTGTCGCGCGCTTCCGCGTCCGACAGAACGCCCTGGGGCGTCGAAACGATGACAATGCCCAGCCCGTTGCGCACGCGCGGCAGCTCGGTGGCACCGCTGTAAACGCGGCGGCCGGGCTTCGACACGCGGGCAACATGCTGGATGGCGGGACGACCTTCAAAATATTTCAGGTCGATGCGCAGATTCTGGTGCACGCCATTGAGCACCGACGAATAGCCGCGAATATAGCCTTCGCGCTGCAACACGTCCAGCACCCGGGCACGCAGCCGGGATGCAGGGGTGAGAATCGAATCCTTGCGGGCCTGCTGGCCGTTGCGGATCCGGGTGAGCATGTCGCCCAGAGGATCAGACATTGACATGGGTCTATCCTTACCAGCTCGACTTGGTCACACCGGGGATCAGGCCCTTGTTGGCCAGTTCCCGCAGCATGATGCGCGAAAGCTTGAACTTGCGGTAATAGGCGCGCGGGCGCCCGGTGAGTTCGCAACGGTTGCGCACCCGGGTCGGGTTCGCGTTGCGCGGCAGTTCCGCCATCTTCAGGCGCGCCATCAACCGTTCCTCATCGGGACGGCTCTTGTCGGCAGCAATCGCCTTCAGCACGGCGAACTTGCCGGCATATTTCACCACGAGCGCCTTGCGGTTCTCGTTCTTGTTGATCATCGACAGCTTTGCCATGGTTCAGGCCGCCTGCTTTTCAAGAGTGTAGCCAATGAACGGGAACCCGAAGAGCGCGAGCAGCGCACGCGCTTCCTCGTCGGTCTTCGCGGTGGTCGTCACGATGATGTCCATGCCGCGGATCTTCTCGATCCGGTCATAGTTGATTTCCGGGAAGATCAGCTGTTCCTTGATACCGCAGGCATAATTGCCCCGGCCATCGAACGACTTGGCGGAAAGGCCACGGAAATCGCGAACGCGCGGCAGCGCGATCGTGACGAAGCGGTCCAGGAAATCATACATGCGATCGCGGCGCAGCGTGACCTTGCAGCCGATCGGCATGCCTTCACGCAGCTTGAACTGCGCGACGGACTTCTTGGCGCGGCAGATGACCGGGCGCTGCCCGGCGATCAGCGCCATTTCACCGGCGGCCTGCTCGACCTTCTTCTTGTCCTGCGTGGCCTCGCCAACGCCCATGTTCAGCACGATCTTGTCGACGCGCGGAACTTCCATGACGTTCTTGTAGCCGAACAACTCGGTCATCTTCGCGCGGATGCTGTCGTTGTACAGCGTCTGCATGCGCGGTGTGGGATTATCAGCCATCGATCCGGGCTCCCGACTTCTTGGCGACGCGCACCTTCTTGCCGTCGATCATTTCGAAACCGACGCGGGTCGGCTGGCCCGTGGTCGGGTCCTTGATCGCCACCTTGCAGGCCGCCATCGGCGCTTCGATGCGCTCGATGCCGCCGTTGGGGTTCGCCTGCGTCGGCTTGTTGTGACGGGTGATCAGGTTGACACCCGACACCACCAGCTTGCCGTCGCGCGGCAGGTTGCGGGTCACGGTGCCTTCCTTGCCCTTGTCCTTGCCGGACAGGACGATGACCGTGTCACCCTTCTTGATCTTCGCAGCACTCATTACAGCACCTCCGGCGCCAGGCTGATGATCTTCATGTGGCCCGATGCGCGCAGCTCGCGCACCACGGGGCCAAAGATACGGGTGCCGATCGGCTCCTCGTTCTTGTTGATCAACACGGCAGCATTGCTGTCAAAACGGATCACCGAGCCATCGGCGCGGCGGATGTCCTTGGCGGTGCGCACCACGACAGCGCGATGCACATCACCCTTCTTCACCTTGCCCTTGGGCTGCGCTTCCTTCACCGACACGACAATGATGTCGCCCACGCCGGCAAAGCGACGCTTGGAGCCGCCCAGGACCTTGATGCACATCACCCGCTTGGCGCCGCTGTTGTCCGCCACATCGAGGTTCGTCTGCATCTGGATCATGTTTTCGATCCTTCACTCATAAGTCTGCCGATTCCGACCGGCAGACGCCTCTTGAAAATCCCGAAAGGACTGGCTCAGCCAACCTTCTCGAGTACGGTCCACGTCTTCAGCTTGGACATCGGGGCGCATTCTTCGATGCGCACCGTATCACCGGCCTTGATCACATTGCCCTCATCATGGGCGTGATACTTCTTCGAGCGACGGATGATCTTGCCGTACACCGGGTGCGCAACCTTGCGCTCCACCAGCACGACGACCGTCTTGTCACCCTTGTCGGACACCACGGTGCCCTGCAATACACGTTTCGGCATCTCTTATGCTCCCGCCTGCACGGCCTTGCGGCCTGATTGCAGGGTCTTGATGCGAGCGATGGTGCGGCGCACTTCGCGCACCCGGCCCGGCCGCTCCAGCTGGCCGGTGGCCGCCTGGAACCGCAGGTTGAACTGCTCGCGCTTCAGCTCGGAAAGCCGGGTGGCGAGTTGATCGTCGGATGCAATCTTCAGATCAGCGAAAATCTTGTTTCCCATGGCTCTCAATCCTGGCCGGTCGGTTCGCCGAGGCGCACCACCATCTTGGTCTTGATCGGCAGCTTGGCTGCCGCGCGCTCGAAGGCACCGGCGGCCACATCGTGCGGCACGCCATCAAGTTCGAACATGATGCGGCCCGGCTTGACGCGCGCCACCCAATATTCGGGCGAACCCTTGCCGGAACCCATGCGGACTTCGGCAGGCTTGGACGACACCGGCAGATCCGGGAAAATGCGGATCCACAAGCGTCCCTGACGCTTGATGTGACGCGAAATCGCGCGGCGGGCCGCTTCGATCTGGCGGGCGGTGATCCGCTCCGGTTCCATCGCCTTCAGGCCGAAGGCGCCGAAGTTCAACGCGGTACCGCCCTTGGCCGTGCCATGGATGCGGCCCTTGAAGGCCTTGCGGAATTTTGTGCGCTTGGGGGACAACATGTCTGACTACTCCTCAGCGCGCCGGACGGACGCCAGAGGTCTGGGCTTCCATCATCAGGCGATCCTGGGCCATCGGATCGTGGCCAAGGATTTCACCCTTGAAAATCCACACCTTCACACCGCACACGCCATAGGCGGTGTGGGCCTGGTGTTCGGCATAATCGACGTTGCCGCGCAGCGTGTGCAACGGCACCCGGCCTTCGCGATACCATTCGATGCGGGCGATTTCGGCACCGCCCAGACGACCCGAGCAGGTGATCTTGATGCCTTCGGCACCCAGACGCAGCGCCGATTGCACGGCGCGCTTCATGGCACGACGGAAGGCGATACGGCGCTCCAACTGATCGGCGACACCGGCGGCCACCAGCTTGGCATCGATTTCCGGCTTGCGGATTTCGACGATGTTCAAGCTGACATCGCTGCGGGTCATCTGACCGATCTGCTTCTTCAGCTTCTCGATGTCAGCGCCCTTCTTGCCGATGATCACGCCGGGGCGCGCGGCAAAGATCGACACGCGGGCCAGCTTGGCTGGACGCTCGATCACCACCTTGGAAATTGCGGCCTGGGCGTGATGCTTCAGGATGAACTCGCGGATGCGCAGATCTTCCAGCAGCAGATTGCCATATTCGGCGCCCTTGGCGAACCAGCGGCTGTCCCAGGTGCGGTTGATCTGCAGGCGCAGACCAATGGGGGAGGTTTTGTGACCCATTATTCGGCGCTCCCGCTTTCGTCCATCTCGCGCACGACAACGCGCAGGCGGCTGAACGGCTTGGTGATCGATGCGGCGCGGCCGCGGGCACGCGGCGTGAACCGCTTCATGCTGATCGCCTTGCCGACGCTGGCTTCCTTCACATAAAGCGCATCAACATCGAGATTATGGTTGTTTTCAGCATTTGCGACGGCCGAAGCCAGCACCTTGCGCACATCAACCGCCATCGCCTTGCTGGAGAAGGTGAGGATGTTGAGCGCGTCGGCGGCCTTGCGGCCACGGATCAGGCCGGCAACCAGGTTCAGCTTGTAGGCCGAACCGCGAATGGTGGTGGCAATGGCCAGCGCCTCGCGGTCGCCAACCTTGCGGGGGGACTTGGGCTTGGACATCAGCGCTTGCCCTTCTTGTCAGCAGCGTGGCCGGGGAAGAAGCGCGTCGGCGCAAATTCACCAAGCTTCATGCCGACCATGTCTTCATTGACCATGACCGGGATGTGCTTCTTGCCGTTGTAGACGCTGAAGGTCAGCCCGACGAACTGCGGCAGGATGGTGGAGCGACGCGACCAGGTCTTGATCGGCGAACGCACCCCCGAAGCCTGCGCGGTTTCGGCTTTCTTCAGCAATGACAGGTCCACGAAGGGACCCTTCCAGACGGAGCGGCTCATGCGCGCTTACCTCTTCTTCTTGGCGTGGCGCGACCGGATGATCATGTGATCCGTCGCCTTGTTCGAACGCGTCTTCATGCCCTTGGTCGGCTTGCCCCATGGCGTCACCGGGTGACGACCACCGGACGTCCGACCTTCACCACCGCCGTGCGGGTGATCGACCGGGTTCTTGGCCACACCGCGGGTCAGCGGACGATAGCCCAGCCAGCGATTGCGGCCGGCCTTGCCGAGGTTCTGGTTGCTGTTGTCGGGGTTCGACACCGCGCCAACCGTCGCCATGCATTCGGAACGCACATAACGCTGTTCACCGCTGTTCAGACGGATGATCACCATGCCCTTGTCGCGGCCCACAACCTGGACGAACGTGCCGGCGGCGCGCGCCATCTGGCCACCCTTGCCGGGCTTCAGCTCGACATTGTGGACGATGGTGCCAACCGGCATCTGGCCGATTTCCATGGCATTGCCCGGCTTCACGTCGACCTTCTTGCCGGCGATCACGCTGTCACCAACGTTCAGGCGCTGCGGCGCGATGATATAGGCCTGGGTGCCTTCCTTGTCGGCATATTTCACAAGTGCGATGAACGCCGAACGATTGGGGTCATACTCCAGCCGTTCCACGGTCGCGGCAACGTCCCACAGGCGGCGCTTGAAATCGACGACGCGATACAGGCGCTTGTGACCGCCACCAATGCCGCGCGCCGTGGCGTGGCCCTTGTTGTTGCGGCCGCCGGTCTTCTTCAGACCTTCGGTGAGAGTCTTCAGCGGCCGGCCCTTGAACAGGGCCGAACGGTCGACCAGGATCAGGCCACGCTGGCCCGGGCTGGTCGGATTATAGCTCTTGAGTGCCATTGCTAAGTTCCCGCCCTCAGATGCTGGTGGTCACATCGATGCGATCGCCATCGGCGACCGTCACGACGGCCTTTTTCACGTCCGACCGGCGATATTCCTGGCCGCGCCACCGCTTGGTCTTGCCTTTGGCAACCAGGGTGTTCACGGCCAGCACCTTCACGCCGTACAGCGCTTCGATGGCGGCCTTGATCTGCGGCTTGGTGGCATCGCGGGCGACCTGGAAGACAACCTGGTTATACTCGGACACCAGGGTCGACTTTTCGGTGATCACCGGCTTCACGACCACGTCGTAATGCTTGATGTCGATGTTAGCCATTGACCCGGGCCTCCAGTGCCGAAACGGCAGCGCGGGTCAGCACCAGCGTGTCGTGATTGAGGATGTCATAGACGTTGGCGCCGATCGCCGGCAGCACGTCGATGTGGGGCACATTGGCCGAAGCCCGCGCAAACCCGGTGTCCACAGCCGCACCATCGATGAACAGGCCGGACGTGATGCCCAGGGCGCTCATCGATGCGATGAAGGCCTTGGTCTTGGCTTCACCCAGATTGAGGTCTTCGACCACGATCAGCTTGCCTTCCTGGGCCTTCACCGAAAGCGCGGTGGCCAAGCCGAGGCGACGGATCTTCTTGTTCAGCGACGGATCGAAATCACGCTTGCGCGGACCATGGGCCTTGCCGCCGCCGATGAACTGCGGCGCAGCGCGGTTGCCGTGACGGGCACGACCGCCGCCCTTCTGGTTGCCCAGCTTCTTGCCGGTGCGCGCAACTTCGCTGCGTTCCCGTGCCTTGCGGGCGGTACCACGGCGCTTTTCAAGCTGCCAGGTCACCACACGGTGCAGGATATCGAGCCGCGGCTCCTTGCCGAACACGGCGTCCGACAGTTCCAACTCGCCGGCATCGGCCGCGGTCAGGGTTGTTACCTGAATCTTCATGATCAGGACTCCGTGGTTTCGTCAGCAGCGACCGGTGCGGCATCAGCCTCGACCGGAGCGGCATCGTTGGCGACATCGTTGGCGACCACACGCAGCGACGCCGGATACGGCACGTCGGCCTTGCGCGGCACCTTCACGGCGTCCTTGACGAGCAGCCAGCCGCCCTTCGATCCGGGCACCGAGCCCATCACGAACAACAGACCGCGCTCGACGTCGGTCGAAACGATTTCAAGATTTTGCTGGGTGCGCTGCTTGGCGCCCATGTGCCCGGCCATCTTCTTGCCCTTGAACACCTTGCCCGGGTCCTGGCGCTGGCCAGTCGAACCGTGCGAGCGGTGGGACACGGAGACACCGTGGGTGGCGCGCAGCCCGCCGAAGTTCCAGCGCTTCATGACGCCGGCAAAGCCCTTGCCCTGGGTGATGCCCGTGACATCGACCAGTTGGCCCGGAATGAAGTGATCGGCGCTGATGGTGGCACCGGTTTCCAGCACGGCATCATCGGCCACACGGAATTCGGCGACCTTGGCCTTGGGCTCCACTTCGGCCTTGCCGAAATGGCCGCGTTCCGGCTTGGTGGTGTTCTTGGCCTTCTTCGTGCCGGCGCCAAGCTGCACGGCCGTGTAGCCATCGGTCTCGTCGGTCTTCACCGCGATGACCTGATTATTCTCGAGGGCGAGAACGGTTACGGGCACGTGCCGGCCGTCGTCGCGGAAGATCCGCGTCATCCCCATTTTCTTCGCGATCACGCCTGTGCGCATGATCAATTCCTTTCATCAGAGGCCCAACTCCTGTTTCCAGGTTCCCGGCTTGCACCGGGATGGGGCGTGACCCTTCCAAAGTCGCTCCGCGTATTTGGTCGGGTGGTTACTTGCCGAGTTTGATTTCCACGTCCACGCCGGCGGCCAGATCGAGCTTCATCAGCGCGTCCACCGTCTGCGGGGTCGGGTCAACAATGTCGAGAAGACGCTTGTAGGTGCGCACCTCGAACTGTTCACGGCTCTTCTTGTCGACATGCGGCGAGCGGTTCACGGTGAACTTCTCGAAACGCGTCGGCAGCGGAATCGGACCACGGATCGCAGCACCCGTCCGCTTTGCAGTGTCGGCAATCTCACCCGTAGCCAGATCGAGCACACGATGGTCAAAAGCCTTCAGGCGAATGCGGATGTTCTGTGCGTCCATGATACCAATCTTGTTCAAACAGCCCTGCCTTGCGGCACGGAAAAAAACGCGGACCGGTGCAACCCCGATCGGAAGGTCGGGGTTGCACCGGCCGCTTGAAACTCTGTCCCCGGGCTTTCAGAACCAGGCTGGTCTGATCCAGTCGAGGCTCCGATCCGGGCTGACGCAGCAACGATTGCGCGTCAACGAATCAGGGCCGTTTCCCTGGGGAAACGGTCCTCTACACTCACTTGATGATCGATGCAACCACGCCGGCGCCAACGGTACGGCCGCCTTCGCGAATGGCGAAGCGCAGGCCCTGTTCCATGGCGATCGGGGCGATCAGCTTGACCTTCAGCTGCACGTTGTCGCCGGGCATCACCATTTCGGTGCCTTCCGGCAGCTCAACGGTGCCGGTGACATCGGTGGTGCGGAAATAGAACTGCGGGCGGTAGTTGGCGAAGAACGGCGTGTGACGGCCACCTTCATCCTTCGACAGCACATAGACTTCGGCGGTGAACTCGGTGTGCGGCTTGATGGAGCCGGGCTTGCACAGCACCTGGCCGCGCTCGACTTCTTCACGGCCCACGCCGCGCAGCAGCGCACCGATGTTGTCGCCAGCCTGGCCCTGATCGAGCAGCTTGCGGAACATTTCGACGCCGGTGCATACCGTCTTGCGGGTGTCGTTGATGCCAACGATTTCCAGTTCTTCGCCAACCTTGACGATGCCGGTTTCAACGCGGCCGGTAACCACGGTGCCACGGCCCGAGATCGAGAACACGTCTTCGATCGGCATCAGGAACGGCTTGTCCAGCGGACGCTCCGGCTGCGGGATCCACTCGTCAACGGCGGCCATCAGCTTGAGCACGGCCGCGCGGCCGATCTCTTCGTTGGTGCCATCCAGCGCCTTCACGGCCGAACCGGCGATGATCGGGATGTTGTCACCGTCGAAATCATACTTGGACAGCAGCTCGCGGATTTCCAGTTCGACGAGTTCCAGAATTTCCGGATCGTCAACCAGATCGACCTTGTTCATGAACACGACCATCTGCGGCACGCCGACCTGCTTGGCGAGCAGGATATGCTCCTTGGTCTGCGGCATCGGGCCATCGGTGGCCGACACCACCAGGATGGCGCCATCCATCTGCGCGGCGCCGGTGATCATGTTCTTCACATAATCGGCGTGGCCGGGGCAATCGACGTGGGCATAGTGACGGTTCACGGTTTCATACTCGACGTGCGCGGTCGAGATGGTGATGCCGCGCTCACGCTCTTCCGGGGCCTTGTCGATCTGGTCATAGGCAGTGAAGGTGGCGCCACCGGTTTCGGCCAGCACCTTGGTGATGGCGGCGGTCAGCGAGGTCTTGCCATGGTCGACGTGACCGATGGTCCCGATGTTGCAGTGCGGCTTGTTCCGCTCGAACTTTGCTTTGCCCATGGCCGTAACCTTCTTCCTTGCTCACATTTGTGAGACGTTCAATGATGCCGGACGTTTCCATTGGAAGCGCCTTGGCGGTGGTGTCTGGGGGACACCGGCCGAATCAGCGCGCCGTGCAAGGCGCGGTCACTAGCCGGCTTTCCCGAAAAATCAAGCCAGCTTGAGCTTGATCTCCTCGGCCACGTTCGACGGCACTTCGTCATAGTGGCTGAATTGCATCGAATATTGCGCACGCCCCTGCGACATCGACCGCAGGTTGTTAACATATCCGAACATGTTGGCCAGCGGCACCATGGCCTCGACCACTTGTGCGTTGCCACGGCTGTCGGTGCCCTGGATCTGGCCGCGACGGCTGTTGAGATCGCCGATCACGTCGCCCAGATAATCTTCGGGCGTCACCACCTCAACCTTCATCACCGGTTCCAGGATCTTGATCCCGGCCTTGTCAGCCGCTTCACGCATGCCACCGCGGCCGGTGATTTCGAACGCAAGTGCCGACGAATCGACGTCATGGTAGGCGCCGTCATACAGGGTCGCCTTGAAGTCGATCAGCGGGAAGCCGATCAGGTGCCCCGACGAAGCCACTTCGCGGATGCCCTTTTCGACCGCAGGGATATATTCACGCGGAACGTTGCCGCCCTTCACTTCATCGACGAACAACACACCCGAACCGCGCTCGCCGGGTTCGACCGTGAACTTGATGCGCCCGAACTGGCCCGAGCCGCCCGACTGCTTCTTGTGGGTGTAATCCACATCCACCTTGCGGGCCAGCGATTCACGATAAGCGACCTGCGGCGCGCCGACGTTGGCTTCCACCTTGAACTCGCGGCGCATGCGATCGACCAGGATTTCCAGGTGCAGTTCGCCCATGCCCTTGATGATCGTCTGGCCGCTTTCGTTGTCGGACGAGACGCGGAAAGACGGATCTTCCTGCGCCAGGCGGTTGAGCGCGATGCCCATCTTTTCCTGGTCGGCCTTGGTCTTCGGCTCGACGGCGACTTCGATCACCGGCTCGGGGAATTCCATGCGCTCCAGGATGATCGGCTTCAGCGCCGAGCACAACGTGTCCCCGGTGGTGACATCCTTCAGGCCGACCAGCGCGACGATATCGCCGGCCAGGGCTTCCTTGATGTCTTCGCGGTTGTTGGCGTGCATCAGCAGCATGCGGCCGATCTTCTCGCGCTTGTCCTTCACGCTGTTCAGCACCGTCGAGGCCGCTTCCAGCTTGCCGGAATAGATGCGCGCGAAGGTGAGCGTGCCGACGAACGGATCGGTCATGATCTTGAAGGCCAGCGCCGAGAACGGCGCGTCATCCGACGCTTCACGGATTTCGTCCTGATCCTTCAGGTTGATGCCGTGCATCGGCGGAATGTCGAGCGGGCTGGGCAGATAATCCACGACCGCATCGAGCAAGGGCTGCACACCCTTGTTCTTGAACGCCGAACCGCACAGCACCGGCACGAAATCAAAATTCAGCGTGCCCTTGCGGATCAGCGCCTTCAGCTGCGCGGTCGTCGGCTCGGTGCCTTCGAGATACGCCTCCATCAGCGCGTCGTCCTGCTCGACAGCCATTTCGATCAGCTCGGAACGCGCCGCAGCGGCTTCATCGGCCATGTCGGCCGGGATGTCCTTGTATTCGAACTTGGCGCCCAATGATTCTTCCAGCCAGACGATGGCGCGGTTCTGCACCAGATCGACCAGGCCGACGAAGTCGCTTTCCAGACCGATCGGCAGATACAGCACGGCCGGGCGGGCGCCCAGACGATCCTTGATCATCTGCACGCAGCGATTCAAATTGGCGCCGGTGCGATCGAGCTTGTTAACGAAGCACATGCGCGGCACGCGATACTTGTCCGCCTGGCGCCACACGGTTTCGGACTGCGGCTCCACGCCGGCCACACCGTCGAAGCAGGCCACGGCACCATCGAGCACGCGCAAGCTGCGCTCCACTTCGATGGTGAAATCCACGTGGCCGGGGGTGTCGATGATGTTGATGCGGTGATCTTCGCCCAGACCATCCTCGGCGCGCCAGAAGCACGTCGTGGCGGCCGACGTGATGGTGATGCCGCGCTCCTGCTCCTGCTCCATCCAGTCCATCGTCGCGGTGCCTTCATGCACTTCGCCGATCTTGTAGGACTTGCCGGTGTAATACAGGATGCGCTCGGTCGTGGTCGTCTTGCCAGCATCGATGTGGGCCATGATGCCGATGTTGCGATAACGCTCGAGCGGATGAGTGCGGGGCATGGGACGGGGCCTCGGGTTAGGATGAGGAAATAGCGGCCCGGCGGGGTGCGCCGGGCCGAAACTGGTTTACCAGCGGTAGTGCGAGAAGGCGCGGTTGGCTTCCGCCATCCGGTGCGTGTCTTCCCGCTTCTTGACGGCCGAACCGCGGTTGGCGGCGGCGTCCATCAGTTCCGACGACAGCCGCGCGGCCATCGTGTGCTCGCTGCGCTTGCGCGCGGCCGAAATGATCCAGCGGATCGCCAAAGCCTGACCACGCTCGGGGCGCACTTCAACCGGCACCTGATAGGTGGCACCACCAACGCGGCGGCTGCGCACTTCGATGCCCGGGCGCACATTGGCCAGCGCATCGTGGAACACACCCAGCGGTTCGCGACGGCTCTTGGTCTCGATCACTTCCAGGGCGGAATAGACGATCGACTCGGCGACCGATTTCTTGCCCTGCAACATGACGAGGTTCATGAATTTCGACAGCACCTGATCACCAAACTTGGGATCGGGCAGGATGACGCGCTTTTCGGGGCGACGACGACGTGACATTTTCTATATCCCCCTTACTTCGGACGCTTCGCGCCGTACTTCGAACGGCTCTGCTTGCGGTTCTTCACGCCCTGCGTGTCCAGCACACCGCGCACGATGTGGTAGCGCACGCCGGGAAGATCCTTCACGCGGCCGCCGCGAATCAGCACGACGCTGTGCTCTTGCAGGTTGTGGCCTTCACCCGGGATGTAGCCGATGACTTCAAAGCCATTGGTCAGACGGATCTTGGCCACCTTGCGGAGCGCCGAGTTCGGCTTCTTGGGGGTGGTGGTGTAAACGCGGGTGCAAACGCCGCGCTTCTGCGGGTTGGCCTCCATGGCCGGCACCTTGTTGCGCGCCTTTTGCGGCGTGCGACCCTTGCGGATCAATTGGTTGATCGTTGGCATCGTCTCTCTTCTGTCTCTTCGACGTGCGCGCCACCATGGCCCGCCGCCTACTCCAGCGCCTGCCCCGTTGATGCCCGTCCTGTTCAAGGAGGCCATCACATAAGCGCAAAAGGCCTTCCGATACCGGAAGGCCACCCACGCACGGTGCCGTCTGTCGCAACCCCCGCCCAGCGTTGCCGCCAATCAGGGATGCGCGCCCTTAAACGCAATGGCGCGGGCGGTCAACCGCCGCTGGCATTGCC
>Ga0164295_10001024_pt1 | contig 23168 bp, 6 predicted proteins | sample GEODES006metaG_FD_111798 | JGI IMG/M metagenome (GOLD analysis project Ga0164295, IMG submission 111798) | Oligotrophic lake water microbial communities from Sparkling Lake, Wisconsin, USA - GEODES006 metaG | ecosystem: Environmental > Aquatic > Freshwater > Lake | place: USA: Sparkling Lake... | reverse complement strand
GGCATCGATGCCGCGCCGGAGAATATCGCGGCGGCTCAGGCACACGCGAAGGCCGGTGGGCTGACCATCGCCTACCACAGCATCGCCGTGGAGGATCTGGCCGACAGCGGCGAACAATTTGATCTGATCACCTGCCTGGAAGTCGTCGAGCATGTCGCGGGGCGCGATGCGTTTTTCGCCGGCCTGGCCCGCCTGCTGAAACCTGGCGGGCTGGCGATCTTCTCCACCCCCAACCGCACCGCGGCGAGCTGGGCGGTGGTGATTGCCGGCGCGGAATATATCACCCGCAGCATCCCGCGCGGCGCCCATGATTGGAGCCGCTTCTTCACGCCGAATGAACTCGCCGAAGCCTTGCAGAATGCCGGCCTGACCCCGGCACAGCCCACCGGCCTGTCATGGCGGCCTGGAAAGGGCTTTCACATCGGCAGCGATGTCGCGGTGAATTATTTCCTTGGCGCGGCCAAGGCCTGACCCGCCGGCCCCTAGCGGCCCGCCGCTCCTGGGTGGGGGTGGAGCGACGGGCCGGGCGGCTTGCGCCGCCAGGATGGTCACCTCGGGGGGGAGGCGACCAAGAAGAAAGCTTACCGGAATTTAATGTCTGTTTCTACACCAAAAGCTGTGCATGGGCCGGGCCAAAAGCGCGCACCTCCCACAACCGCTTCAACCACGGCCATATTTGCTTGGATTCGCCGATCCCCCGCACGGACACAGGGGGCCCCGTTGCGCTTGTGGCGGCTCCGGCCGGGGACGGCTTGCACAATGGGGCTGGTGTTGCCGGTCGTGGAAAGCCCGGTGCCGAATCATGCCGCGTCCGGCCTTGTGCGGCGTCGCGCCATGCAAGATCGACCAAGCCCGCGCGGCCATCACCGCGGTGCCGCACCCGCATCGGGGCACGGTGACCATGCCGCATGTCAGGCGGCGCCGGGCTGCCACGCACCGTCATGCCCCTGAAACGATTGGGCAAGACGAAGGATTACGTCTATGGTGCATCACTGGGGGGCTGGACGCGTCGGCGTTTGCCGATTTGCGCCAGCGTGGCATCATCTGATCAACGAGACCGGGGAGAGGACCAATGCGCACCAAGCTGATCCTGCTGGCGACGGCCCTGCTGGCGACGGTTCCGGCGGCGGCCGATGCCGGCCATGCCTTCCGCAACGAGACCATGGCCGGCCTGCGCTGCCGCCTGTCCACCGAAACGAGCAACACGGCGATGACCATCCAGCTCGAACCCATGGAGCTGGTGACGGTGATGAACAATTATATCGACATCCGCTGCGGTGGCCCGGTCTTGCCGCAACGCTTCGCGCTGGCGGACGGCAAGACTTATGTGTTCCGCCGCTTGCCCGATGGCAACCGCATCGGCCTCACCCCGGAATAAGGTCCGGAACCCACAGCCTGGCCAGCATTGCGATGCCCAGCCCGGCAAACAGCAGCGCCGCGAGCCTGCGCACAAGGCGCAGCGACACGCGCGCCACGATGGCCTCCCCCAGCAGCACCGCCGGCGCATTGGCCAGCATCATGCCCAACGTGGTGCCGATGGTCACCGCAATCACATCCTGAAACCGCGCCGCCAGCGCCACGGTGGCCACTTGCGTCTTGTCGCCGATCTCCACCACGAAAAACGCCACCATCGTGCCGATCAGGGCATGGCTGGTGCCGGTGGCCTCGGGCGCTTCGTCCAATTTGTCGGGCACCAGCGTCCACGCCGCCATCGCCAGGAAGCCGATGGCCACCGCCGTCTGGAACAAGGGCCCGGCCAGCAGGCCCGCCAGCGCCACGCCGGCCCAGGCGGCGAGGCCATGATTGGCCAATGTTGCCAGCAGGATACCGCCCAATACCGCGAAAGGCTGGCGATAACGCGCCGCCAGCACCAGCGCCAGCAACATGGTCTTGTCGCCGATCTCGGCCAGCGCCACGACGCCGGCAGAGGTTGCAATGATGGGCAGCATGGTTTCCATCCCCGCCCCTACCGCCTCTTGCGTTGCCTGAGCAATGGGCGGACAATTACCCCATGAGTATGTTTATCCTGTGGCTTGCCGCCACGACTGCCGGCCTGCAGGCGGCGGCGACCATCCCGCCTCCCTCCGACCAGTCCTTTTCCAGCCAAACCCGTATCGCGCCGGCCACCATCGACAATTCGCTGGAAATCGAAGGCGAAGCGCTCGCAGCCGAACAGTTGAAAAAGCGAATGTTCATCGATGTGAAGGTGAACAACAGCGGCCCTTATCGGTTTCTGGTGGATTCGGGCGCGGATCGTTCCGTGGTCAGCGACGGGCTGGCCTTGCAATTGCGCCTGCCGGCCGGTGCCCCGGTACGCGTGCAGGGCATGGCCGGCGTGCGCGAAGTGGCGACCGTGGAAGTGACAGCGCTCAGCCTTGGCCAATCAGACATCGGCCCGATCACCGCGCCGGCACTGGCAGCCCGGCATCTGGGTGCCGAAGGCCTGATCGGCATCGATGCGCTGGCCGATCAACGGCTGATGCTCGATTTCGACAAGCGCACCATCACGGTGCAGGATTCGCGCCGGCCTTATACGGAGGGCAGCAGCGGCGAAATCGTTGTCACTGCGCGCCGCCGCAAGGGTCAGTTGATCATCACCCAGGCCTCCGTGGAAAACCGCGGTGTGTCGGCGGTGATCGACACCGGCAGCGAGATCACGCTGGGCAATCCGGCGCTGCGTCAACGCCTGTTCGGCAACCGCCGGCCGGCCGGCATGCGCGACATCGAACTGCTGTCGGTGACCGGCCAGGTGCTGCGTGCCGAAGCCATCACCTTGAACAATGTGCGGATCGGCGGGCTGTTTCTCAACAATGTCATGGTGGCCTTTGCCGATGCGCCGCCGTTCCGGCTGTTCGGCCTGTCCGAACGCCCGGCGATCTTCCTTGGCTCCGATCTTCTCGCCAGCTTCCGCCGTGTCAGCCTGGATTTTCGCAACCGCAAGGTGCGCTTCACCCTGCGATAGGGTGGATTGCGGTGTGCCAAAGCGGTTGAACGCCCTCCCGCTTGCGGGGAGGGCGTCGAGTGCCTCAATTCTGCAGCGTGTTGGCGGCCAGGCGCAGGAACTGGCTGGTGCAGCCGGCATCGGCCAGCGTGGCGCCCAGGGCTTCGACATTGGTCGGCGCGCTCACCTGCTTCACCGTCAATTTCACCGGCCCCTTGCCGGCGTCGATGGTCAGCACACCCGGCTTGCCGGCGATGGTGGCGGGCAGATTGGCCAGCGCCTGGCCGGGGCCGAACACGACCGGCGCACTGCTGCCGTCTTCACGGCTGACGGTGAAGCTTTGGGCGGCGGTGGTTTCGGCACGCCACAGCGCGATGTTGGCCGGATCGATGGCGCACACCGTGTCGCTCGTCCGTGTGTCGAGCGCCCAAACGCCGGGCGGCGTCGGCGGGCCCTGATCCTGACCGGCGGAGCGCACGGCCCCGATACGCGCGCGGCGGGCGGGTTTCTGCACCAGCAGGTCACTGAACGCCACGTCCTGGGCGACGGCGCTGGGCGCAGCCAGGCTGAAGCTGCCGGGGCCGGAAAAGCTGCGGGTGCCCTGGGCATCGAGCACGACGATCGAATCGCCGGCCTTCAGGGTGATCGGTCCGTCGGGCAGGCGCTGCCCCGGCTTGTAACTGGCTGCCGACGGGCCGGCGGCGCGCACCACCAGCGGTCCGGCCATGGCCGTTGTGGCAGCCAGCAGCGTCGCCAGCACGCCAAGTGCTTTAATCGAGATCATAAATGCCTCCGGGTCCAACCTGTTCCAATCGCCTCACCAGATACGCGAGCGCCTTGTCTTCCGGTGCAGCGGCCGCGCGGGCTTTCAACCCGTCGAGCGCCCCGGTCTCGCCGCGATCAAACGCGGCATAAAGCCCGGCCGACACCGGATCGGCCACGGCACCGCCGGCACCCAATGGCTCGAACACTTCGATCGGCTTGTCCCGGCCGCGCACCCGCACCCGGCCCATGGCACGGAACCGATCCAGCCCCATTTGCTCCGCAGCTTCCAGGCTGATCAGGGCTGCGGTTTTCAACGACTTGTTGGCGCCTTCCAGCCGGGCGGCAACATTCATCGAATCGCCCAGCGCCGTATACTGGATGCGGCCTTCGCCGCCGAAATTGCCGACGACCACATCGCCCCAGTGCAGGCCCACGCGGGTGCGCCCCATCTTTGGCCGTTCGCCTTCGGCATGGCAGAAGCGTTCGCCTGCCTGGGACATTTCGACGGCGCAGGCCAGGGCGCGGGCGGCATCGTCGGGCCGCGCGATCGGCGCGCCCCAGAAGGCGATGACGGCATCGGCGACGAACTTGTCGAGGGTGCCGCCATGTTTCAGCACCACCTCGCTCATCGTGTCGAGATATTCGTTCAGCGTGGCCGCGACGATTTCCGGCGGCTGGCTCTGGCACATCGAGGTGAAGCCCTCGATATCGCTGAACAGCGCGAAGACCGGCCGGCGCTCGCCGTTCAGCGACAGCATTTCCGGGTTGCGCAAAATCTGTTGGGCGACATCGCGCGGCAGATATTTGCCCAGCGCGCCTTGCGCGAACTTGCGCTGATCGGCGCCAACCAGCCGCGCCGTGGTGGAGGCCGCCATCAGGGCCAGCAGCCAGCCGACCCCGAGACCGGCGCAGGGCAGGCCATAAGTATCATAGCCGCCGTTCTGCAGGGCATAGGGCATCCCGCCGAGCAGCGCGACTTCGGCGATCACCAACGGGCCCAGCAGCCGCACGCCCAGATCGAAGCCACCGGTGACGGCCCCCAGCAACACGGCCAGCAGCGCCAGGCCCCACAGCACCGCGGCCTGTATCGGCGTCAGGCGAGTGCCGTCCAGCGCTTGCGCGATCAGAATCGCGTGCAGTTCCACCCCCGGCGTGGTGGCGCCTGACAGCCGGCTGAACGGCGTGATGAAACGGTCCGCTTCGGGCAGATCGGCGCCGATCAGCACGATCTTGCCGGCAATCGCATCCTTCAGGGCAGCGGCGGTTTCGGCATTGCCGAACAGATCGACCGGCAACGAAGCAAACACCGGTCGATCGGCAAACTGCGGTTTGCGAAAGATCGCCGAGCCCAGATAATCGGTGTAGCTGCCCAAACCGGTGATGCGATTGACCAGCAGCCCCGGCGGCTGCCTGGTGGGGTTGGGCCATTGTCGCCAGGCATTGTCGCTGTCCACATCCAGCCGGATGTTGGCCATGCGCACCGGTGCCGACGCGACGCTGCCGAAGAATGCGCGCATATGCGCTTCCTGCCACGGCATCACGAACTCGCCGTTTTCGGCATTGGGGGAAAAGCCGAAGAAGGTCGGCGTCTTCATCGCCAACAGCGCGGGTTTGAGCACCGGGTCTTCGGGCTGCGGCTGGTCGATCAGGATGTCGACCCCGATGGCGCGCGGGCCGAGCGCATCGATGTTGGTAAGGGCGCGGGCCAGCATGGTGCGATCGAGCGGTGAGCGCTTGCCGGTGGCGGTGAGCGTTTCCTCGGTGAACACCACCAGCACCACCCGATCATCCTGATCGACCCGTGCGGCGGTCAGATCGACCCGCACATCATAAAGGCCGCGCTCGGCGGACAGGGCAAGCGGCAGATTCCAGCTGTAACGCGCGATCAGCAGGGCCCCGATCAGCACCAGCAAGGTCACGCCCAGACGCAGCGGCCCGGCCTGGGTGATGGCAAGTTTCAGATTGGCCAGGCGGTTCGACACGATGGGCGATCAGTGGCCGGAGCCGGCCGTTGCAGCAGATGGGGCAGCGGCTGTTGCGGCGGCACCTCGGCCCATCAGCGGCTTGGCTGCATCGCCGATGATGGCAAAGCCCGACCAGTAGTAAGGGTGCGACGTTTCCAGCACATCCATCATCTGCCGCTGCGATTGGCGCAGCGCTTCGCCGACGGCTTGTTTGCCGGCATTGGCGAACAGGCCGAGGATCAGCGTGCGCGTGGCATCGAAACTGTCCGGCACCGGCCAGTGGCTGGCGATCACGGCGCGGGCACCGGCCCCGACGAAGGCGCGCACCAGACCATCCAGGGCAAAATTGCCGCCGGTGGTGATGCCGGCTTCGCGCGTGGCCGAAGCCGTGGCGGCACCGGCGGTGTCACACGCCGAAAGGATGATGGTGTCGGCATCCAGCGACAGATCAAAGATGTCGCGGAAGCTGAGCAGGCCATCGGAGCCGGCGCCGCCAAAGCTGGTGAGCAGGGCCGGGCGCGCCGGGCATTCCGGGCGCGGCGCGGTGACAAGGCCGTGGGTGGCGAAATGGATGATGCGATAATTCTTCAGATCGCTGCGCGCCATCATGGCGGTGTCGGTGAAATCGCCTTCGGTGGAGACGGTGGAACCGCTGGTGCGCAGCAGATCGGCCGCCAGCCGCAGTTCGGTGGCGGAAATCGGCCGCGACCATTCCAGCAGCGGCCAATCACAGTCATTGCGCGGCGGCACCGGGCTGGCGTTTGCCGGCGCGCTCACCGGAATGGCGGTGGCCGCCGCCGGCAGGGCCGCTGCCAGAGCAGCCGCACCGCGCGTGCTGCCGGTGCGGCTGGCCGCGTCGGTTGGCGGTGCTGCCGCCACCACCGGCAATTCCGGCGGGCGCGCACCGGGCGGCACGCTGTTCTGGCCCAGCCCCAGATAGGCATTGGCGGCCCGGCTGCCGGCGATGCTGCGCACATCCATGAAGGCCCGCGGCGAAGTGGCGGTGGACACCATGCGATCACGGCCCAACCAGGCCAGGCCGCGCGCGTCGAACGGATCGGCATTGTCGTCGGTCTGCCGCGCCTGATAGGCGGCCAGATTGTCATCGGCCGTGATCAGCAGGTTGAACGGCAATTGCAGCAGGGCGCCATCAGGCTCGGCAATCAGATGCTTGCTGGCCAGCATCAGCTTGGCGCCGACGCCATCGGCCGGCCCGGCCAGCAACATGTACAGGCGGCGTGCCGCAGCGGCATCGAACGGATAGGTGGTCGGCCGGCCGTTTTCGAAGATCACCACCGTGTCACGTATGGCCTTCACCAGCGCGCCGAGTTCGGTGCTGGTGGCGGCAATGCTGTGCACCGCGGCTGCCTGTCGGCCGAGCACCAGCGCATAGGCCTGTTCGCCCAGCAGGATCAGCTTGTAATAGGCTTCGTCCGGGCCCAGCACGGCCTGCAGGCCCGCGACGGTCACCGTGGTGTTGCTGATGCTGCGATAGCGCGGGAAGTCCGCCAGCCGCGCCAGCACCGACGTCTGGTCACGGCCCAGCACCGCCAGGCGCTCCCGCAGGGCGGCGACGCGCTCGCGGTCCAGCACGGTGGGCGCCTCCATCTGGTCGATCCGGCTGATTTCGGCCTGGGTGCGCACCAGATCGCGCGACAGGGTGACCGATTGGCGGAACAGGGCCGACGCCGCATCGCTGCCGCCCGACAATTCACGCGCCAGCACGGCCTGGGTCTGTGCCACGCCGGGTCGCAGCAGGATCTGGCTGGCATCGAACAGATCGGTTGCGGCGGCGGCGTCGCCCTGGGCGGCCAGCCCGGCAAACCACGGCACCAGCAACGGCCGCAACAATTGGCCGGCGCCCGGAACGTCGGGCGCTGCCTTGACGATGCTGCGGAACAGCGGCGCGGCCTCTGCCGTGCGTCCCTGTCGTTGCAGCAGTGCGGCCTGCCGCGCTTGCGCCGCCAGCAGGGCCGCGGATTGCGGATATTGCGCTGCCGTCAAGTTGACCGCTTCGGCCAGGGCATCGATGGCCTCTGCGCCATTGCCCAATTGCTCGGTGACGCGGCCACGCTCGGTGGCGACCGCTGCCCGCAGCCAGCGGATCGACAGCACGCGGCCGCCGCGCACCTGCGCCAACTGTTCTTGGGCCTGTGCCAGCGCGATCGCCGCAGCGGGCAGATCGCCCAACCCGCCCAGCGCCGCACCGCGCAGATACAGCGCCTGCGCGTCCAGAATCTGCACCCGTTCTGCCAGCGTCAGTGCCGCATCGCCGCGACCAATGGCGGCACCATCGATGTTCAAGCGCTGCGACAATGCGGTGTCGATATATCCGGCTGCCAGGCGGCTGGTATCGGTGGTGCCGATATTGCCGCTTACCCGGCGTGCCAGTGTTTCCAGCGCAGCGCTGTTCTGGCGGCGGTTCAACTGATGCTGGGCCAGCCCATTGCGCTGCAGGCGGCTGGCGACCGGATCATTGACGTCGATCAACAAGGCCGCCCGTCCGAACAGGCGCTCGGCGTCGGCAAAATTGCCGAGATTCGATTGCTGGAGGCCCTGATTGGCAAGATATTCGGCGCTGCGGGTGAAGCCGGGGGCGCCCAGCCGATTGCGCTCCACCAGCAGGTCGAAAAACTCCGCCGCTTCGGCAAAGCTGGAGGCATTGTTGCGTCCATAGGCTTCGACAAGCGCCTGCCCTGGTTCCAGACTGCCGGCCTGGATGCGCGCGAAGGCCGCCGGATCGCCCGCCTCGGTTGCCGCCACCTCCACAGTGCCGGCCATCGGTGCATCGGCCACCAGCGTGCGCAAGCCCAGTTCCAGCGCCGAACCATAGCCGCCAAAGCCATCGGCAACATAAAGCGTGCGGCCGCGCTGCACGGACAGGCGCAGGCGATTGAGGCCATCGACGGTGCAGCGGCTGGCCATCGCGCCGGGCAGGCCGGGCAGCGATGCCGCCACGGGCGTCGGGCAGCCCGGCATCAGCGGCGGTGCGCCGGTTCGCAAGGCATAAAGGCTGCCGACCGGCGTGGCCGCATCCCGGCACACAATGCGATAGCCGCGATCGAACATGCCTTTCAGCAAGGGATCGGCGACCTGGGCCTGCGCCGTGCACAACACGCCAGCGTTGCCGATACGGAAGCTTTCTGCCAGCGCCAGGCTTTGCGCCTGTGCCGGCACGGCCGGAATCGGCAGCAGCGCGGCTGCCATCAGCATGAGCCCGACACGGTTCATTTCAAGCCTCCCGGCCGGCGCACACCGCTGGGGATCGGATCCAGCCACAGCGCCGGATTGCCGCCGCTGGTCGCCGGATCATTGGTTTCCAGATCGGCCGACATCTGGCTGAAATCGATCAGGCGCTGCAGGGTGACGATCGGCAGTTTTTCCGCCAAGGTTTCGGCTTCCTCGGCTTCATCGGCCTGCTGCGCGGTTGCTTCCGCCTCGCCTGCCAGACCGGGGATATTGTTCACGATCGCTTCGATCTTTTGTTCGGCTGCGGCCGGTGGGCCGGGGGGCGGCGCGACGGCGCACCCGGCGACCACCGCGCAGCCATTGATCTGTGCCGCCGCGGCCAAACGGGAGACGTCGGGCTGGACCGTCACGGCTGTGCGGGTGGCATTGTTGGTCAGGAACGTGCCGCCAGACCCGAGCACGCGGCCATTGATCACCAGATCGAGCAACGCCGTCTGGCTGCCGGTCGCCGTCACGATCAGTGCGCCGCTGCCGGCGGTGAACCCGGCGCGGGTGGCAGCATCGCCGCTGTTCTGGATCAGCACATCCTGTGCCGCGCTGATGCGGATGGCGCCGGCGCTCAACGGCGCGGCAGGCGCCGGGTTGGCTGCGGCAGCATTGATCGCATCGTCGCGCGCCGTGCCGGACAAGGTGCCGCCGCTGATCTGGCCGAGCAGCGTGTCGCTGCCAACCCGCACACTGCCCGCGGTCAACGACAAGGTGCCCAGCGGCGCGTCGGCATTGCTGCCCAACTGGATGCGGCCATTGCCGGTCGCCACTTCGATGCGGCTACCGGACGACAAGGCCAGCGTGTTGGCCGCTGTCGCCTGTGCCATGGTGACGGCGCCGGTGATCCTGAGCAGGCCACCGCTCGACAGGGTGATGCTTGTTGGCAGGGTCTGGCCCTGATTCTGGCCGGGCACGCTGGCCGGCAGATCGAGCTGACCCACCGTCATCGTGCCGGTCGGCAGGCGCACGCTGATGTTGCTGGCACGCAAGGTCGCGAACTCGGCGTTCGACAGGCTGTAGGTGCCGGTGACATCGCCGCCGCCGATGCTGGCGGTGTTGACCGCGTTGTTGGTCAGGGCATCGCCGGCTCGGCCATTGGCGGTCAGGCTGATGTCGGTGGCGCCATTGCCGCCGATGGTGCGGCCGGGGGTGATGATGATGTCATCCGACGTGATGGTCACCCGGCTGGCGCTGACATTGCCGGCCAATGTGGCAGCGCCGCCCACATCGATCAGCGTGGCGGTCGGCGCGGTGATGGCCTGGGCACTGAAATTGCCGGTTGCCGCGGCGATGAAGCGGCCGGTGTCGGCCGCGCCGGTGATGGTGACATCGCCGATCAGGCGCACCGGTGTGCTGGCCAGCAGGGCGGCAAACTGTGGGTTGCCGGCGGTGTCGAAACTGATCCGCGGCAGCATTTCGTGGCTGGCGATATAGATGAAGCCGCTGCCCGATGTGGTGAGCGCACCGGTGTTGATGCCGCCGATGTCGAGCAGCACGATGCCGCCCGGCGCAGCGATGTTGCCGGTCGTCACCCCCAGCACGCCCGACAACGTGGCGCTGCCCGATATGTTGATCGCGCCGGTGGAGATGGTGCCCGGCGATGTCACGAACAGCACGCCGCTGGCCGCAGGAGCTGGATTCACCGTGCCGGCATCGATGTTGCCGGTGGTGATCGCGCCGGCAGCGGTGAGGAAGATGGAATCCGCCGCAGACAGGCTGCCCGTGGTCAATGTGGTGGCCGCGGTCAGCCTGATATCGTCGCTGGCGCGGATCGTGCCGGTCACCAGCGCGCCGCCCACGCCGGCGGCCTGCCGGGCCGTCAAGCTCAGGGTGCCGCCCACGCTCAGGTTGCCGGTGGTGAGGTTGCCGGTGGTGCCCAGCGTGAGTGCACCGGTGGCCGCAAGATTGCCCAGCAGCAGATCGCTGGTGGCGTTGAGATTGATGAAGCCGGTGCTGGCGGCATCGACAAGATCAACGGTGCGCGCGCTGACGCTGGCCCCGTTCGAGACGGTCACGCCGGCGCGGGCCCGGAATGTGCCGGTCGTGGCCGCTTCCAGCAGACCGGTGACAAGCGTGCCATTGACGCTGATGTCGGCCGTTACCGCTGCCACGGCGGCGGCGAACAGCGGGCTGTAACTGGGTACGCCGGCTGCGAAGCTGATCAGGCCGGCCTGTTCAAAGCTGCCGAAGCGTGTCCGGCCCGATGTCGGCGTCGCGACGGCTGCGGTGGTGATGGTGCCGCCCGACAGCAGCACGAGATCGCGCCCGCTGGAGAGCGCGCCGCTGGCCAGCGAGCCGGACGAAAGCAGGCCGATATCGCCGGCTGCCGTCACGCTGGTCAAGCTGACGCCGCCGCCGCGCACGAAGATATCGCCGCGCGCGCCGGCCTGCGGTGATGCCTGCGCCGCAGCCAGGGCGCCGGTGGCCGCCAGCGCGCCGCCAGCGATCAGACTGGCGCGATCGCCGGCGGCAACCGCCGCCAGTTGCAGGCCCTGCGCGGTGGTGATGCCGACTTCACCGGCAGCGGTGATCGAGCCAAAGCTGCCGGCACCGCCGGCAACCACGATCAAGTCGTCGGTCCCGACAAAGCGGCTGTCCAGCGCGACATTGCCGCCGCTGTTGATGCTGGTCAGCCCGGCATTGATCAGGCCAGCAATGCGCACCCCGCCGCCAACATCGATCGACATGGCTGTCGGCGCGGTGATCGCCTGCGCACTGAAATTGCCGGTGGCGGCCGCGACAAGGCGCCCCGTGTTGACCGCGCCATTGATGGTGATGTCCCCAACCAGGCGCTGCGGTGTGCTGGCCAGCAGGGCGGCAAACTGCGGGTTGCCGGCCGCATCGAAGCTGATCTGCGGCAACAGTTGGTGGCTGGCGAGATAGACGAAGCCGGTGGCCGATGTGCTGAGGGCGCCGGTGGCGATGCCGCCGGTGTCGAGCAGCACGATGCCGCCCGGCGCAGCGATATTGCCGGTCGTCACCCCCTGAACACCCGAAAGCGTGGCGCTGCCCGATATGTTGATCGCGCCGGTGGAGATGGTGCCCGGCGACGTCACGAACAGCACACCACTGGCCGCAGGGGCCGGATTCACCGTGCCGGCATCGATCGTGCCGGTGGTGATCGCGCCGCCAGCGGAGAGGAAGACGGAATCCGCCGCAGACAGGCTGCCCGTGGCCAATGTGGTGGCCGCGGTCAGCCGGATATCGTCGCCGGCCCGGATCGCGCCGGTCACCAGCGCGCCGCCCACGCCGCCAAGCCGCGACGCCGTGAGCGACAGTGTCCCGCCAACGGCCAGATTGCCCGTGGTGATGTTGCCGGTGGTGGCCAGCGTCAGCCCGGCATTGGCCGTGATACTGCCGAGCACCACATCGGTGGCAGCGGTGAGGTTGATGAAGCCGGCGCTGGCAGCATTGACCAGATCGATGCTGCGCGCACTGACGCGGGCACCTGTCGAGACGGTCACGCCACCACGGGCCTGGAACGTGCCGGTCGTGGCCGCCTCCAGCAAGCCGGTGGCAAGCGTGCCGCCCACCGCAATGTCGCCGATTGTCGGTGTGTTGCCGGCCGCGAACAGCGGGCTGTAATTGGGCACGCCGGCCGCCACGCTGATCAGGTTGGCAGAATCGATGCCACCAAAGCGGACCCGGCCGGATGCCGGTGTCGCGATGGCGCCCGTGGTGGTGTTGCCGCCCGACAGCAGCACCAGATCACGCCCGCTGGAGAGCGCGCCGCTGACCAGCAGGCCGGACGAAAGCAGGCCGATATCGCCGGCCGCCGTCACGCTGGTCACGGTGACGCCAGCGCCGCGCACATGGACATCGGTGGGGCCAGCAGCCACGGGCCGGACCATGCCGGCATCGATCGGTCCGACGTTGATGATGCCATTGGACAACAGGCTGATCCGGCCACCGACGCTGATCCCGGTGCCGGTGATGGCCGTGGCCGCGTCGATCACGCCATTGCGATCGGCACGCAGGCTGGTGAAATCGATATTGCTGCCGGTGATGATGATATCGCCGGTGCTGACCACATCCTGCAACGTCACCGTTGCTGTCGGCCCGCCCAGGATCTGCAAATCCTGGCTGCCGGTGGTCTGGGTCAACAGATTGATGCCGGTGCCGCCACGCAGGATGACGACGGGCGCGGTGATCACGCCGCGCGGCCCGCTGGCCGGGGCGGCAAACCCGGAAACGACCGATCCCTCGGCGCTGATCTCCAGCCGGCCGCCGGCCGTGATCGTACCGCCGTTGTTCAGGGCCAGGCTGCCGCGCGAGGCGAACTGGATGTCGCCCGATACGGTGATGCTCGACCCGGCTTCGGCCACCAGCCCGCCGCGCAGGGTCGATGTGGGATCGACGGTGCCATTGGCAGAGGCCCGGAAGCTTGGCAGCAGGATTTCGGCGCCACCGGCGCTGAACAGCCGGATCACGCCGGGCTCGCCATTGCTGCCAGCGGCGCCCGAACCGGTGCCATTGGCTGTCGCCTGCACCGATCCGCCGCTCGACAGCCGCACGGCGGGCTGGCCGGCCTGGCCAGTGCTGCCGATCGTGATGCTGCCGCCAATGCCGCCGGCCGAAAGGCCGGGCAAGCTGCCGACACCGCCGGCGTTGCCATTGGCGGTCAGGTTCAGCCCCAGATTCACGTTGGCAGTGGCATTGGTGAACAGCATCTCGACGCTGCCGCCGCGCCCGCTGCCGTGCCCGGCCGGCGTGCCTGCGCCGGCCGACCCGCCGCTGCCGCTGGCGGTCAAGGTTGCCGACGCCAGACCGAGTGTACCGATCGCACCGGTGGCTGTGCCATTGCCCATGCCGATCTGGATGGTACCGCCGCGGGCATTGCCGCCCGCGCCCGCAGCACTGGCGCTGCCGCCATCGCCGCCAATGCCATTGGCTGTGGCGGTAACCGCGCCAATCGCCAATGTGCCGCTGTTGCCCGTGGCGCCCAGCAGGATAGCGCCGCCTGCGGCCGTGCCGCCGTTGCCGCCGGTCACACCGCCGCTGCCGCCCGCCCCGCCGCGCGCATCCGTTTCGATGGCGATGGCCCCCGATGGGGACAACCGCAAATTGTTGGGCGCGGCGCCGCCGGCAGCAAGGAAACGCACCTCGCCGCCGCTGGCATTGCCGCCCGCCGCGGTCTGGCCAGCGCCGCCGGTCGCGGTGGCCGTGATGCTGATGCTGCCGGCGACATCCAAGGTGCCGGCGCCGATGTCGAATCCGATCTGGGACCCGGTGGCATTGCCGCCGGTGTTGCCGGCACCGCCGGTGCTTTGGGCACTGATCACCAGGCCGCCGCTGCCGATGTTCATCGTGCCATTCACCGTGGCGAAGATCTGGCCGCCGGCCGCTGCGCCGCCGATGCCGTTGCTGCCGCGCCCGCCGTTGCCCCGGCTTGCCAGCGTCAGGCCGCCGTTGGCGGACAGGCTGCCATTGTCGGCGACGGTGACATTGATGGTGCCGGCGGTGGCGTTGCCGCCCCGGCCACTGTTGCCACTGCCGGCAAGTGCATCGACATTCAGCCCCAACTCGCCGACGACGACAATCTGTCCCGACGACATGTTCACCGCGGCGGTGCCGGCGGTGGCGCTATCGCCCTGTGTGCCGGTCAGGCCGGTTGCGCCGGCCGACAGCGCAAGATCGTCGCCCACGTTCAGCACGCCGCCGCTGTTGGCAACCAGCGCCGTGCCGCCGGTGGCCGTGCCGCCAACGCCATTTTGCGCGATGCCGCGGGCAAGCAACTGGATGTCGCCAAGGCTGCCAGCAGTGGTGATGCGGCCGGCATTGCCATTGGCATCCGGCGTCAGGCGGATTTCGGCACGGCCCCCGCTGCCGTTCCGGCCCGACCCATCCGCCTGCATATCGATATGGTTTGCGGTCAGCGCGCTGCCTTGCCCGCTTGTCGTCAACTGCGCGGTGCCACCCACGCCGTCGCCGCGCGTCGTGCCATTTCCGCCCCAGGCCTTGGCCGTCATGAACAACGTGTTGTTCATGGTCACGGTGGCGCCGCCCGTCACATCCATCTGGGCCGTGCCGCCGATGCCGTTGCTGCCCGTGCCATTGCTGTTGCCGCCGCCCAGCGCCTCGGCGATGACATAGGCAAAGTTGGTCTGGAAGGTGCCGCTGGCCACCGTCAGGATGGCGCTGCCACCCGTCGCAACACCGCCGCTCAAACCGTTCATGACGCCAGAGGCGTCCACCGCCACCTCGTTTGCCACCTGCACGATGCCGCGGGCCGTGAAGCGCGCCGTGCCGCCGGTGGCGGTGCCGCCGGGGCTGCCATCGCCATTGCCGGCCACCGCACTGGCATCGACCGACAGAAGATTGTTGATCTGCAGGGTGGACGTGTCGGCCAGCAGCACCTGCGCCAGACCGCCGCGCACGACGTTGTTGGCGCGCGCTGTGCCGTCGGCTTCGGCCCGCACCTGGGCAATGCCGCCGACCATCAGCGTGCCGCCGGTGGAGGTGATGCGCGCCGTGCCGCCTTGCGCCGCGTTGCCGATGCCGTCGGCGATCAGGGACAGGCCGCCGAGGCTTGCATTGAGCGTGCCGCCTGCAAAGGCCAATAGGGCCGAGCCGCCCATGCCATCGCCGCGCGTCGTGCCCAGGCCGCCGGTGCCCGTGGCTGTCGCTGTCAGCGCCCCCGGAAGCTGCAAGATATTGTCATTGCCGATGCTGGCCGCGCCGCCCGTGCCTTGCCCGCCAAGGCCCAGGCCGGTGCCGCCGGTGGCCGTGGCATCAAGGATGATCTCGCCGGTGCTGGCGCTGGTGATGACGAGGTCGCCGGTTCGGCCCAGGCTGGCCAGGTTGACCGTGCCGCCCGTGGCAGTGCCGCCGGCCCCGTCGATGCCTTCACCGCCTTGGGCAGCCGCCGTCAGTGTGATATTGGCCAGATCCAGATTGATCCGCGCGGTGCCGGCCGTTTCAAACCGGCTGGTGCCGCCGACAGCCGCGCCGCCGCTGCCGCCCTTGCCGCCGGTTGCCGCCGCGCTCAGGCGGAATTGCCCATTCACGGTCGCGCTTGCGCCGGCACCCACCAGCACAGCCGCCGTGCCGCCCGTGGCGTTGCCGGCCTGGCCGGAAAGACGTTCGGCGCCAAGCGCGGTGCTGTCGATGTTGAGGGCCGTGGTGACCAGGCTGCCACCCGTGAGGGTGACGGTCGCTGTGCCGCCAAGCGCCGCGCCGGGTAGGGTCTGCAGCGATTGAATGGCCTGATAGCCCGCCCGGGCCTCCAGATTGAGGCCGGTGCCGGCAAACGAAAGCGTGCCGGCCGATTGCACGGCAATGCTGCCGGCGCGGACGATCTGGTTGACGACATTGGTGTTGATGATCGCATTTGCTGCCGCTTCGAGGCCACCGGCGGCGACAATGCTGCCGCCTGTGGCCGTCGTGATGGCGATGCCGCCGGCCTGGATGGTTCCGCTGCTTTCCTGCGATGACGTGGCGGCACCGGCCTCCAGCAGGATCTTGCCGCCGGCGTCGATGGCGCCGGCTGTGGCCGAAAGGGTGAACTGGCCGCCGTTGGGATTGCTGGACAGGGCGGAGCCATCCCAGCGCAGATCGCCGGCGATGTCGAGCGTACCAGCCACGGCGGCAACAGTGCCATTGCCGCCCGCAGCCGTGCCTTCGCCGTTGTTGGTTGGCATGCTGGCATTGGTGTTGATGATCAGATGGCCGCCGACGCTGGTTTCGCCGCCGCTCACGGTCAGGCTGGCGTTGCCGCCGCTGGCCACGCCTGCGGTCTGGCCATTGCCGCTGCTGGCGCCGGCCTGCAGCTCAAGGCCGCTCGGCAGCGTGAACGTGCCGGCACTGTTGACGGTGATGTTGCCGCCGGTGCCGTTGCCGACGCTGACACCGTTGGACGAATTGCCGCCCCGGCCCTGGACATCGAGCACCAGATTGTTCGAACTTGTGCTGGTGACGATCAGGCTGCTGTTGCTCGCAACATCAACGCTGATGGTGCCGCCGATGCCGGTGCCGCCCGCCGCGGTGGCGGCGTTCGCACCGGTGCCGCCGCTGCCGGTGGCGCTGATGGTGAAGGACTGGTCGCCAATGGCAAGGCTGGTGCTGCCCAGGCTGGCAAGCGTGATGCTGCCGCCGCGGCCGGTGCCGCCGATGCCGCCGCTGCCCAGGCCGTCATTGCCATCGCCGGTGGCGCCGCGCCCGTCGGCCAGCAGGTTGACCCCGCCATTGATGGTCAGGCTGGCGCCGATGTTGGTCAGCAGGGTGATGTCGCCGCCGGTGCCGTTCGCGCCATTGGCATTGGTGGCATAGCCGGCATCGGCGCTGGCATCGGCCGTCAGGCTGCGGGCGGTAAAATTGCCCAGCGATTCAAGCCGGATATCGCCCGCAATCGCGACGCCGGCATTGCTGCTGTTGGCGGTCACGCCGGTGTTGATCGACAGGCCCTTGCCCGGACTGTCCTTGCCGATGCTGGTCGTGCCGCCGGCCAGCCAGAGCACGCTGCCGCCGGTGATGCCGGCGCCGGGCCTGGTGAAGAACCGCGCGACGTCGGCCCGGATCGACAGCGATCCGCCGATGCTGACCGTGCTGGTCGGCGCCGTGGTGATCGCAACATCCCCGCCAGACGCCGACGATCCGGGCGACGTGCCGGAACTGGTGATGTTGGCCAGGATCTGCATGTCGCCGATGGTGCTCAACGTGCCGCCGGTGCTGCTGAGATCGGCATGGCCGGCGCGGGCCAGTGTGCCGCTGGCCTGCACGGCAAGATCGAGCGTGCTGCCAAAGGCCAGGCGTCCGCCATTGTCGAACATCAGTTCGATCTCGCCGCCGGTGCCGGCACCCGCCACACTGCTGCTGCTGCTGCCGGCCGTGCCGTTGGCAGACAGCGTGGCAATGCCGTTCGCATTCACCTGCGCGTCGTTGGCCGAAACCAGGATCCTGCCGGCGGTTGCCGAACCCCCCAGCGTGTCGCCACTGCCGCCCACGGCATCGGCGATCAGGCGCGTCACGCCGTTGATGGCGACAATGGTCCCGCCGGTGGCTTCCAGCTTGGCGTTGCCGCCGGCGGCGCTGCCACCTGTGCCGGCAAGACCGTTGCCACCCGTGGCTGCCGCATCGAACAGGGCTTCGCCGGTCACCGTCATCCGGCCGGCAGCGATCAGCGCGCGGGCTGTGCCGCCGGTGGCTGTGCCGCCGGAGTCGGCCTGCTGGGCAGTGGCGCTGGCCCGCAGCCTCAGATTGCCGCCCACCGTCAACACGCCGCGGCTGTTTTCGATCTGCGCCGTCCCGCCGGTGGCGTTGCCGCCATTGGTGCTCAGCCCGCCCCGGGCAAACAACTGCACATCCTGCACCGATGTGATGCTGCCGCCAAAGTTGCCCGCATCGGGCGTGAAGCGGATTTCGGCCAATCCGCCGGTCGCGGCATTGCCATAGCCTTCGGCTTCCATGTCCAGCCGATTGACTGTCAGCAAGCTGCCCTGTCCGGTGGATGTCACGCGCGCCGTGCCGCCGGTCCCCACACCGCGCACGCCGCCCATGCCGCCGCTGCCGCTGCCATAAAGGAACAAGCGGTCGCTGACCGAGACCTGGGCACCGCCCGCCATGCTGAGGGTCGCCGTGCCGCCCCGGCCCAGGCCGCCTGTGCCCGTGGCGCTGTCGCCGCCAAAGCCCTGCGCCAGCACATTCACGTCGGCCGTCTGGAAGCTGCCCCCGGTGATGGTCAATTCGGCGCTGCCGCCCATGCTGCCGCCGCCGACGCCATCGAAATAGGCGGTTGCGTCCAGCTCCACCAGATTGGTCGCCGCCACAAGGCCGCGCGCGGCGAACCGGGCCGTGCCGCCGGTGACGGTGCCGCCGGGGTTGGTGTCGCCGTTGCTGGCAATGGCGCTGGCGTTCACGATCACCGTGTCGCTGCTGCGCACATTCGAACTGGCAGCCAGCAGGATTTCGGCGGTTCCGCCGCGAATGATGTTGCTGCCCAGCGCCTGGCCCTCGGCCTCGGCGCGCACTTCGATGATGCCGTTCACATCCAGCGTGCCGCCGGTCGACGAAATGCGGGCGGTGCCGCCGAAGGCCTGATTGCCTTCACCGTCGGCTGCCAGCAACAGCCGGCCATTGTCCACATCCAGTGTGCCGCCGTTGAACGCCACTGTGGCGGTGCCGCCGTTGCCGGTGCCGCGGCCGGCGGTGGTGCCAGCGAAGCCGCCAAAGCCGCTGGCCCGCACGGCCAGCGCGCCGGGCAGGGTCAGGACATGATCGTTGACCACCCGGCTGGTGCCGCCGGTGCCGGCGCCGCCCAGCGTGGTGCCATTGCCGCCGGTGCCGTTCGTGCTTAAGGCAAGGGTGCTGGCGCCTGCCCCGGTGAGGATGATGCTGCCGCTTGCCCCCAGGCTTTCGAGGATGGCCGTGCCGCCGGTTGCGCTGCCGCCGCTGCCAGAGGTGCCGTTGCCGCCAACAGCGATCGCACTGACATTCAGCATCGACGTGCCGAGATTGATCGCCGCCGTGCCGGCGACCGAAAGCTGGACGGTGCCGGCAGTGGCGGTGCCACCGGCAATGCCATTGCCGCCGCCGGCATGGCCGTCCAACTGGAACGGGCCATTGATGGTGGCATTCGCCCCTGCGGCCACCAGCATGCGCGCCGAGCCCGCCGTGGCATTGCCGCCGATGCCATTGCTGTTGCCGCCGCCGCCCGCACTGGCCGTCATTCTGACGCCGGCAGAGGTGAAGCTGCCGCCGGTGAGGTTGAGCACGAGCGCGCCTGTTGCCGCAGCGCCGCCCTGGAAGCCTGAGCCGATATATTGGGCGCGCGCGTCCACAAACAGGCCGGTGCCGCCGATGGTGACAGTGCCGGCCGACAGCAGATCGAAATTGCCACTGCGCGCGGTCATCGTGAACACCGGTTGGTTCACCAGCGACACCAGATTGGCCGAGAAGCCGCCGGCGATGTTCAGCACGCCCGCGCTGCCCACCGTCACATCGATGTCACCAGCCTGCGCCTGGGTTGTCGGCACGGTCACTTCGGTGAAGACATTGCTGGCCATGCTGAGGCTGCCGCCGATCAGCACGCTGCCATCCACATCCAGCGCCAGCGTGCCGCCGCGCGCGATGGTGCCGCCGCCTTCGGCGGTGAAGGTCATATTGTTGGCCACGTCCAGCGTGCCGGCATTGACGTCCACGCTCAGCGTGCCGCCGGTGCCGTTGCCGCGCAACGTGCCGGGGGTGACACCGCCATTGCCGTTCAGCAGCAGGCTGCCGTTGATATCGGCCACGCCGCCGCCGATGGTCACCGTTGCGGTGCCGGCGGTGGCATTGCCGGTCTGTGCGCCGCCGCCGGCGACCGCGTTCACCAGCAATTCGGCCGATCCCGGCACCGTCAAAGTGCCACTGCTGGTCAGCAGGGCAGTGCCGCCAATGCCATTGCCGCCGATGGTGCTCGAACCGCCGCCCGTGCCGGTGGCGGTGGCCCGCAGGGTGCCCGGAACCGTCAGGGTGCCGCTGTTCAGCGCACGGGCCGTGCCGCCGGTGCCCACGCCGCCCGCCGTGCTGCCGGTGCCGCCGAGCCCGAAGGCCGACAATATGACGTCAAAGGCGCTGCCGCCCGACAGGATGAGGCTGCCGGTGCCGGTCGTTGCCAGCGTGGTGGTGCCGCCGGTGCCGGCGCCGCCCGCGCCCGCCGCACCGGTGCCGCCTGTCCCGCTGCTGCGCATGGTGAAATTGCTGGAAGCCGAATTGATGGTCGCCGTGCCGGCCGATTCCAGTCGCGCCGTGCCGCCAACGCCGGCTCCGCCGGCGGCGCCATTGCCGCCAAAGCCCTGGGCGGAAATCTGCCAGGGGCCAGTGACATTTGCGGTCGCGCCGGCGGATACCATGACGCTGGCGGACGCGCCGGTTCCGGCACTGCCGGTGCCGCCCGGATTGTTGCCGCCCAGGCCATCGGCGATCAGGATCACGCCCGGCGATGCAAGGCTGCCGCCGGTCACATTCAGGCCGATGTTGCCGGCCCGCGCCGCGCCGCCAACGCCATTGGCCGACGAATAGACGGCACTGGTATCAAGATAGACACCGGACCCACCGATCGTCGTGGCGCCGCCGCTGCCGATGCTGATGCTGCCGCCGCGCAAGTCCATGCTCGTGGCGGGCTGTGCGCCGGCGGCATTGGCAAACAGGCTCAGGCCGGCATCGGCGCGCAGTGTCCCGCCCGTGCCCACCGTCACCATGATCTGACCAGCCTGGGCCGATGCGTTTGCCGCCAGCGTGTTGCTGCTCACCGATGCCGTGCCGGACACAAGGCCATCCACTGCCAGCGTGCCGCTGCTGCCAAGCGTCAGCATGCCGCCGGTGGCAGCGAGGCCGCTGCCGTTGGCGGTCAGCGACAGATTGCCATTCACATCCAGTGTGCCGGCATCGGCCCGCACGGTCAGGGTGCCGCCGGTGCCGTTGCCGCGGTTCGCCAATGGCAACACGCCGGCATTGGCGTTCAACGTCGCATTGCCATTGATGGTCGTGGTGCCGCCGCTGCTCGACAGCGTGGCGGTGCCGCCGGTGGCATTGCCGGTCGCCGGGCCGTCGCCGCTGGTGGCGTTCACCAGGATGTTCAGGCCGCCCGGCAGCGTGAAATTGCCGGCATTGGCAATGGTCACCGTGCCGCCGACGCCATTGCCGCCCGTGCCAAGACTGCCCGCGCCGACGCCGCCGACGCCAACCGTGTCAAGTTCCAGGCTCTGGCCGGTTGTGGACAGGCTGCTGAGGCTGCCGGTCGCGCTGCTGTCGATCAGGATGACGCCGCCGGAACCTGTGCCACCGGCGCTGTTGCTGCCGGTGCCGCCGGTGCCGGTGGCGCGGATGCTGATCGGCTGGCTCGCCAGGTTCAAGCGCATGGCGCCGAAGTTGCTGATGCGGATATTGCCGCCCGTCGCCGCGCCGCCGGTGCCGTCCAGCACGTCACTGCCACCGGCGTTGGCCTGCAGCGACACCGCGCCGTTCACGTTGAACTGCACGCCGGCTGCCGGTGTCGACAGCAGAATCTGCCCGGCGGTGGTCGGTCCGGGCCCGAATTGCACATTGTTGTTGCTGGCGTTGGTGGTGGCCAACAGGCCGCCGTTCATCGTCAGCGTGCCGCTGACCGCGCTGATGGATATCGATCCGGCCGTCGCTGTGCCGCCGCGTCCGTCGGGGAAGCTCGCCGATGCGTTCGCCGCCACGCTGCCGCCGATCGTCGTGGCGCCGCCGCTGTTCCAGTTGAAGGTGCCACCGGTGGCAATACCGCCCGTGCCGTTGCCCAGGATATTGACGCCGCCAATGCTTTCCAGGCTGCCAGCGATGGTCGTTGTCGTGCCACTGGCGCTGCTGATCGTCGCCGTGCCGCCAACGGCTTGCGCGCCATTGAAACTGCTATTGATCGTCACGTCGTTGAACAGCCTCAGGAAGCCGGTGACGTTCAGGATGCCGGTGCCGGTGCCGGTGATGTTGGTGGTGCCGCTTCGGGCAATCTGGCCATCGACAAAGTGATATGCATCGACGTTGCCATTGAACTGCAGCCGGCCGGTGCCGGAATAGTTCAAGTTGAAGGCGCCGCCCGTGGCATTGCCGTTCGGCAGCGATGTGCCGGTGCCGCCGCGCAGGAAATCGATGAACGCGGTCGAGCCATTGAAGTTGATGGTGCCGCCACTGGCAGTGATCGTGCTGGTGCCGCCGATGGCATTGCCGGGCGCCAACCCGGACGCGCCGCCGATGGCATTGGTGCCGATGCGCAACCCATTGGTTGATGACGACAGGTTCAGCGTGCCGGCCGTGTTGCTGATCTCCAGCGTGCCGCCGGTGGCGGTGCCGCCGGCCAGGGCGCTGCCGCCATTGCCGGCCGATGCCCCGACTTCCAGGGTCAACTGCCCGCTGTTGTTGCTGATGCTGGTGGTGCCGGCATTGCTGATCAGGATCTGGCCGCCCTGGGCGTTGCTGCCATTGTCCTGCGGGCCGCTGACCACGTTGGCGTTGGCGCTGATGGTCAGCCCGCCTTGCGGATCATTCGCGACGGTCAGCGTGCCGGTGGCCGCCGTGCTGATATCGATGGTGCCGCCGGTGGCCGTGCCACGGCCGGAATGGCCATATCCTTGGCCGCTCAGCCCTTCGGCCAGCAGCGCGGGAGAACCCGAAATCGCCAGGGAACCGCCCAGCGACTGGACGGCCACACGAACGGTGCCGCCTGTCGCAGTGCCAAGCAGCCCGCTGGCGGTGGCAATCACGCCTGCGAAGCTGGCACTGCCGCCGTTTACCAGCAGCTCGGCAAGGCCACCGCTGCCGTTGCC
>Ga0164295_10001021_pt1 | contig 23227 bp, 18 predicted proteins | sample GEODES006metaG_FD_111798 | JGI IMG/M metagenome (GOLD analysis project Ga0164295, IMG submission 111798) | Oligotrophic lake water microbial communities from Sparkling Lake, Wisconsin, USA - GEODES006 metaG | ecosystem: Environmental > Aquatic > Freshwater > Lake | place: USA: Sparkling Lake... | reverse complement strand
GATTACGCGCACCATCCGACGGCCATCGAGGAGACGCTCAAGGCGTTGCAGGCCCGCTATCCAGAGCGCACACTCTGGGCTGTGTACGAGCCCAAGAGCAATACGGCGCGCCGAAACGTGCACCAGCAGGACTACGCGCGCGCGTTCGCCGCGGCGCCGCACGCATGGTTCGCGCGACCCTTCGTCAAAGAAGATAAGCTCGCGCAGGACGAGAAGCTCGACCTCGACCGCTTGGTTGCGGACCTTCAGGCCGTCGGGGTCGACGCCGGCCACCGACCCGACATCCCAGCCCTCGCGGCGCACCTGGCGGACGCAGTGCCGCGCGGGGACGTCGTCGTCTTCATGTCATCGTCGGGCTTTGAGGGCATTCACGACCGGCTGCTCGGCGCCTTGCGCGACCGTGAGGCGCGACGCACCCCATGAGCCGCTCCGCGCTCCCACAGCTGCTCGACACCTATTGGGATGCGCACCTCTCGCGATCGAATCTGGCTGAGCCTGTCTTCGGGAACTTGGGGGCCGAGACTGGCCTCACGAAGCTCGTGGGCGCGGGGCGGATGCTCGCGACCGTCGACTCCGACGAAGACATTCGGCGCTTTTTGCTTGAGCGCGGGCGCGTCAAGGACGGCAAGCCGCAGCTCGTGCTCGGGCGGCCCGACCAAGCCGAGGGCATTCGGACCGTGCGCGTTGGTCAGACCGTCCGTGCGTCGTGGACGTGGAATGACGCCTGGTGGGGCTGTCACGTGCATGCCGTCGAGTCGAGCGCGCAGCTCCTCGTCTTGGAGTTCCCCCGGATCGCTTACCGCTTCCCGGTGCGCGCGCAGCTCTGGTCCGACGTCGTGGCGCTCGCTCGCATGTTCGATGGCTTCGACTTCTCGCTCGCCGACGCGCAGGAAGCGCAGCTCGTCAACCACCCGGGGCGCATCGCTTCGCTCCTGAGCGCGGCCATCGAACAAGAGCGGCCCGTGCTGCTCTTCTTGTCGCAAATCGGGACGCTCTTCGCGGGCCGCCTCAAGCTCTCTCAAGGCACTACAATCGCCGGGGCGCCTCGCCCGCCGAGCACGGTCGACCTTGAGTTGATTGGCACAGACATGGTCGGACTGGGATGGCGGGCGGGCGTCCCCGTGACGGTCAGTGTCGTCGTGAATGGCCTGACGATCGGCTTCAAGACCAAACTGCACGGTGGCAAGGACGCTACGATGCGGCTCGTCTGGCCCGACGTGATGTTCCGCCGACAGCGGCGTCGCCTCGTTCGGGCCCACATCGGCTCTCGAGAGCTCATCGACTTCAGCGTCCCGGTCAAGAGCGCGCTGGGGGTGGTGAGCGGCGTCGCGCGACCGTTTCGGGTCGTGGACGTCGGCCCCGGTGGGGTCGGCATGGTCTTCGACCCCGAGACTGCGCGCGACATCCCCGACCGCATCCGTGGGGCGCAGATCGACCTTTACGGCAAGCTCAAGTTCGACGCGCACCTTGAAGTCGTCGGCCGTGCCCGCTTCGGCAACGGTCACGTTCGGCTCTCCTGCGCGTTTCGAGGTCTAGAGCTGAAACAAGAGCGCGCGCTCGAGGTCGTCTGCCAAAAACTGCAAGAAGGCGCCTGACAGGCTCAGAGCGCCGTGTCGAGTCGTGTCGGGTCGGATCGTCAGAGCGGGCGCAAGCGCTTTCGAATCGCGGCCGCTTGCTCGACCAACTCAGGGTCGTCGGGCTGAAGGGCTGCGAGCTTGTCGAGGGCGCGCTCGGCCGTCCGCAGGTCGCCCGCCGCTTCGCAGAACTGCGCGCGGTAAAGCCAGCCATGCGTCGAGTCCGGCACTCGCGTGTTCATCTCCGTGATGAGCGTGACCGCGCCCTTGAGGTCATCGGCTTCGATGCGCCACGTCGCCCACTGCACATAGGCCTCAGGGCGCGACGGGTCGAGGCGAAGGGCTTGCTCGATGACGCGCTCGGCGTCTTCGATCTCTCCCCGCTCCCCGTGCTTGACCGCCAAGTAGAGGAGCAGGCCGTACTCGAGCTCTTGCTCTGCGGAGATGTGCGTCGTCGCCTCTCGCGGGGCGGGGGGCGTCACCGACCGCGCCGGCGGGCGCATGCGCCGCGCGTTGACCCAGACGGGGTGCATCTTCAGCACCGGGTCGAAGTAGTCGATCGTTTCCGTACTCACGATGTCGAGGCCGCCGTCGGCGGCCATGCGGTCGACCTCCGCGCGGCTGTATGTCCGGATACTCAGGGTGTCGGCGGCTGCGGCGGCGTGGGGCTCCCCGATCCAGAACTGAAAGCGGAACAGGCCGCCCTCTTGAAGGACTCGCCCGACCTCCAGGAAGTAGCCCTCGAGGACATCGGGCGGGATGTGGGGCAGGACCGAGTAGCTGAAGACCAGCCCGAACTCGCCGTCTGCAAAACCCGCGAGGTCGACCCCCGAGTTGGCCTCGAAGCGCACGTCGGGCTTCTGCGCGTGCATGCGCCGCGCGACGGCGATCATCTGCGGGGAGACATCGACGCCGACGACCTCGGCGAAGCGGCCGGAGAGCTCAGCCGCGAGGCGTCCGATACCGCACCCCAGGTCAAGGACGCGGGCTTGAGGACCCACAGCGTCGCCGAGGCCCTCAAGAAGCGCCGCGGCGTCCTTGACGGCCGACTCCTGATAACTCTCGTCGTCCGCCTCGGCGGTCGCGGCCACCCAGTACTTGGCGTCCACGTGGGCTCTGCGGTCCCAGTCCTCGCGCATCTTGCGTGCGATGTCGGAAACTGCGCCCGCCGGCTGCCCGTCGTCTGACGTCATCGAATCCAGGTCCTCAAGGTCGTCATGGCTGACGACGCACGAACGCGCCGCCTTGCCCAATCGAGCATAACAGAACATCGTGCGCCCCGGATGAAAAGGGTCAACGCGATTGATTGGCGCGTTGGGCCGCTCGCGCTAGCGCTCGCTGGCCTGTGGCTCACGGTGGGCGCTCTGCCTGGTGTTCACTGGCACGACACCGGCGAGTTCGCGGCCGTCACCTGGCGCCTCGCGCCGGCGCACCCCCCGGGCATGCCGGCGCACGCGCTCTGGACGCACGGCCTGCTTCGGCTGCCTCTGGGTGACGTGGGCCTGCGCGCGAATCTGGCGAGCGCCCTCACCTTGGCGCTGGCGACGTGCCTTTTTACGTGCGGCCTGACGCGCTGGACCTCTCGGGCTTGGTCGCTCGCGCTGGGGATGACGCCGCTGCTGGCGCCCGCAGTCTGGCTTCAGGGCGTGCGCGCCGAGGTGTACGCGCTGCACCTGCTCTTGGTCGCTGGCATGAGCCTGTGCCCGCCGGGTAGGGGCTTCGTCGCGCTCGGTCTGCTCTTCGGATTCGCGGCCGCCAACCACACGCTGCTCGCGCTCGCGGCCGCGCCGCTGGCCACGGTCGCTTGGCCGTGGGCAGGCGACCGCGCTCCCCGAATCCGCGCGCTGGTCCTCGGCTTCGGGGCGGGCCTTGCTGGGCTCACAGCCTACGCCTACCTGCCGCTTCGAGCCGCTGCCGGCGGCGCCGTGGGATGGGGACGCCCCGACACCTGGGCGGCGTTCGTGGACACCGTCCTCGCTCGGGACTGGCACAGGAACATGACGGCGCCGAGCAGTGCGGGATTCTCGCTCACGGAGAATCTCGGGTCGGTCCTTGAGTGGCTCGCGGACCAGTGGGGCCTACCCGCAACTGCTTGCCTCGCGATGTGTGTCGTGCTCGGCTTGCCGAGCGCGGCGCGCACCCACGGTCGGCCACTGCTCGTCGCTGCGGCGCTCGGCTTCTGCGCCCTGGCGACCCGCGCGCTCTACCCGATGGACCCCCTGAACCCCGACATCGGCGGATACTTCGCGCCCGCGCTCTTTACCGCGCTTGCTTGGGTGGCGATCTGCGTTGGGCCTCGCCCGCAGCGTGCCTTGAGTGCTCTGCTGGCGCTCGCGCTCGTGAGCGTGGCGCTTCGCTTCGACGACGGCGCGCGTGCTCAAACTCGAACAGCAGAGCAGGTCGCACGCTCCGCGTGGGACGACGTGCCGGTCCGTGGCATGTGGGTCACGGCGGACTACGCGACCTGGTTTCAGGGCATGTGGCTCAGAGCACTTTTGGGCGATCGGCCCGACACCGCGCTCGTGTTTAGGGGGCGTGTCGACGCGCCGTGGCACGTTGAGCGAGCTGCCGAGGGGGCAGCGGCACACACGCAGCGCCTCGAGAACTTCCCCGAGCATCTCGGGCAATCGGAAGACGTGCGCTTCGAGCGGGGAGTCGAGGCGCACCGCCTCGGTCCGCTCGGGGCGCGTCTCTCACCGGATGGCCGTGGCTTGTCGCTTCGCCCTCCGGCCGCTCGGCGTGCCGAGATCCCCGACGACGCAGTGACGCCGGCGTCCGACCCGGAGAGCCGTGTTGTCCTGTGCTTTCGGCGCGTGCTCGCTGCGGCGGAGCTGGTCGAGCGCGTCGACCTCGGTTCGGTCTCTGCTCGACAGGCGCACGTCGAGGCCGCCGAGCGCTTGTGCCCGTTCCGCGACGCGTGGCTTGAGGCCCTCAAGGCGCCCGACGCAGCGCGACCCCCAGGCCTTTGACCTTCGGCCGAAATCAGGCTATCACACGGCCTCGGTGGAGAGCGGCGGATAGGCCCCATGCAGGTGCGCTTCTGGGCGGCGACCCATCAAGGTCGTACGCGCGAACAGAACGAAGACAACTTCTTGGTCGACAAGAAGTTGAACCTCTTCATCGTCGCGGACGGCATGGGCGGTCACGCGGCGGGTGAGGTCGCCTCCTCGACCGCGGTGCGCGAGGTGCGCCGCGTGCTGGCCGACCACCGCGCAGTCGTCGAAGATTTCGGCGAAAACGAATCGGCTGAAGGCCGACAAGCCCTCCTTAAGCTCATCTCGGACGCGATTCGGCACGCGTGCGCGCGCATCTTCGAGCTTGGCCAGGCCTCGGCGGAGCGTCGAGGCATGGGCACCACGCTCTGCCTTTTGATGGTCGTCGGGCGCCGCGGCTTCCTCGGCCACGTGGGCGATAGTCGAATCTACATGCTGCGCGCGGGCAAGGTCGAGCAGTTGACTGAGGACCACTCCTTGGTCAACGAGATGATCCGCCGCGGCCGACTCAAGCCGGGCGACGTCTTCGACAGCCCCTACAAGAACGCGCTGACGCGCGCTGTCGGTGTCTACGAGACGGTCGAGGTCGACACCTTCGACTTCGACATTCTGCCGGGCGACAACTTCCTCCTCTGCTCGGACGGTCTGAGCTGCTACCTCGACGACGAGGTCACCCGCCGCTACCTGTCGCTTGAGTCGGTCAAGGACATCCCGGACCGATTCATCGAGTTCGCGAATGAGAGCGGCGGCAAGGACAACATCACCAGCGTCGTCGTTCGCGTCGTCTCCGATGAGGACGAGCAGGCAAACGACCGCTTGGCGGAGGTGCGCCTGCGCCTCGATACGCTGCGTGCCATCCCGATGTTCAAGTACCTGAGCTACAAGGGGCTCGTGAAGGTGATGAACATCACCGAGCCTCAGAAGTTCGCAGCCGGTGCGGCGATTTTCGACGAAGGCAGCCGCGGCGAAGAGCTCTATCTCCTGCTCGAGGGCCACGTCGCCATCGAGAAGGGGGGAAAGACACTCGCCGAGCTCGGCGCCGGCAGCCACTTCGGCGAAATGGCCATGGTCGACAAGTCGCCGCGCTCTGCGACTGCGCGCGCGCTCGACGACGTTCGGTTGCTCGTCATTCAACGCCAGCAGTTCTATGACATCATGCGGCGCGACCCCAGCATGGCGGTCAAGCTGATGTGGAGCTTCATTCAGGCGCTGAATACGCGACTCCGCGTCACGAACGACGAGCTGACTCGGGCCCGCGACACGATCGACGTGTTTCGCCGCGGAGGCGCTGGGGCGGTCGCGGACCTGCCCGCAGACGAGCTGGCGCTGGCAGCGTTCGGCGTCCTGCCCACGGGGCCGACCGACGAGCTCGTCCCCGGGTTTCTGTTCGCGGAGAGCGACCCGATCAAGACGGATCCCGCCATTCGCATTGACCATGAGACACCGACCCTCGCGCACGCCGACCTCGACTTGCGGCCTGGCCTCGCGGCCGGTACCCCGCGTCGAGCGCCCATTTCCGACACCGCCGTGACGCTGCCTGTTCGCGCCGTGGCGGCCGCGATCGCGGACCGCCCGTCAGCGCCGCCGGAGCAGCTCGAACCCGACGACCTAGAGCCGGAGGGGGACGATGCGGACGTCTCAGTGGGCGTCGTTCAAGCGGAGTCGAGCCCACCCGAACCCATCGAAGAGACGGAGCTTGAGCCCGTCAGCGAGGCGTCGCCTCCGTCGGATTTACCAACGCTGCGCGCCCCGGTCGCGTTCGATCCCTCGCTCGGCATCGAGGAGCGCTCAACGCTCGATCTGCAGCGCGGACCGCGTCGCTTTCGACCCGAAGATGAGCCTGTGATTGAGGATGACGGCGAGGACGACAGGGGGGACCGTGGCTGAGGGTCGCGTCGCTGGCTGGGCGGCACGCTGGCGGTCATGGCCAGTCGAGGCGCGATGGCTGTCTGCGGCCGCGCCGTGGGTGTTGCTCGTGTTCGCCGTCGTGGGCTTTGTGCAGCGGCCCCAAAGCGCGCCGCAGGAGGGCGGGCGACTGATGTTCGAGGACACCTTCGACCGCGCCGAGGTGGGTGAGGGTTACCTGCAGGGTCCCCCCGACCTGAACTGGCAAAAGGGCACGTGGCGCATCGATGGCGGTCGCCTCGTTGGCGAGAAGATCCATAACGCTGCGCTCTGGCTGCAGACGCCGATGCCCGAGGCCGTGCGCGTCGAGGTCGATGTCCGCGCCGAGACGCCCGAGGGCGACGCCAAGGTGGAGATCTTCGGCGATGGCCGCACACACCAGAGCGGTTACATCGCGATCGCGGGCGGCTGGAAGAACACAGTCAGTTGCCTCGCGCGGCGGGACGAGCACTCGGAGGAGCGGAAGCAGGACGCGCGCTGCGGCCGGGACCGCCGTTGTGTTGAGCCAGGGACCGACTACCGCTGGACGTTCGTCCGTACGGACGGTCGCGTGCGGTGGTACGTGGATGGCGCTCTCTTTCTGGTCTACGACGACGCTCAGCCGGTCGACGGTCGCCACTTCGCCTTCAATAACTGGGAAGCGAAGACCTCGTTCGACAACCTGCGGATTTACGACCTGTCGACGCCCTGAAGGCGCCGCCGGTGGCTGAGCGCGGGCAGGCGCCCTCGGAGGGCGTCCTGCTTCGCAAAGTCCGCTTCGACCGCGACAAAGCCGACGCCTGCGCCCAATTCGGCGACCACCTCGCCCCAAGGGTCGACGATGAGCGAGTGGCCATAGGTGGTTCGGTCGCCGGGCGGATGGATGCCCACCTGCGCGGGCGCGACGACCCAGCACTGGTTCTCGATCGCGCGGGCCCGAAGGAGCGCGTGCCAGTGTGCGCGGCCTGTGGGCACGGTAAAGGCCGACGGCACAAAAAGGACGCGGACGCGTGTGTCCTCCAAGAGGGCGCGGTAGAGCTCCGGAAAGCGCAGGTCGTAGCAGATCGTCAGGCCCATGCCGACGTCATCGAGGGTCGTCGTGACGGCTCTGTCCCCAGGCGTCGTGTGCTCGCTCTCACACAGCCGCGGGCCGCCTGGCAAGTCGATGTCGAAGAGGTGCACCTTGCGGTAGCGCGCGGTGACCTCACCCTCGGGATTCAAGACGAACGCGGAGTTGTAGGGCCGGTGAGGATCACCCGAGGATTCGGGTACGCCCCCCACCACGAGCCAGCACCCGACCTCGCGCGCCAGCGCAGACAGCGTGTCGACCCACGCACAGCCGGGGGTGAGGGGGCTCGCGAGCGCGAGCCGTCCTTCGATGGGGCCCATGTACAGGGCGTTCTCCGGCAGCGCGACGACTCGGGCGCCCTCTGCGGCGGCCCGGCGAACCTGACCGCCCAGTTGGACCAAGTTCGCCTCGACGTCGGCGCCCACGTTGAGCTGGATTGCGGCGATCTTCATGACACCAGAGTGCCCGAGTCGCGGTCGGCGTAAAGGCTTGCATCGCACGCCCCGGCGTGCTACCTCCCATCCACTTTTCGCCGGTGGACCGCGGGTGAAGGGCTCCTCAGGAGCCCTTTTTCGTTTGGACCGCCCGATGCGCCGGCGACCTACGCCGGAGCCCCCAGAAGATGTCCGACTCCCCCGGAGCGCCCGTGCCCGACACGTGGATTGGCGGCGCCGACAAACCTGTACACGCCCGCGTTCGACGCGCGATCGAGCCCCTGATTCAGGCGCTCGGCTGCCAGCTCGTCGGCGTCGAGCTCGGCCGTGAAGGCCACCGAGCTGTCCTGTGGGTGTTCGCCGATAAGGACGGCGGCATCACGCTCGACGACTGTTCGCGCATCTCACACGAGATCTCGCCCGCGCTCGACGTCGAGGACCCCATCAACGAGCCGTACAATCTGCACGTCTCGTCGCCGGGCCTCGACCGGCCGCTCATGCGCGCGGCAGACTTTGTGGCGAGCGCGGGGCGTGAGGTCGTCGTGCAACTCGCAGACCCCTTTGAGGGTCGCCGCAAGTTCACGGGCCGCATCGGCGCGCTCGTCGACGCAGACATCACCTTGCACTGCACGGACGGCGACCACCGTGTCCCCCTGCAGATGATCAGCAAAGCCCGACTCAAGTACGACCCACCGACCTCTGGAGCCAAGCGATGAAGCGCGCAACGACCCCCTCCGAGCCCTCGAACGAGTTCAACCTCAACCACGTCCTCGACCAGGTGGCCAAGGACAAGGGTATCGACCGCAAGTCTCTGCAGGAGACCCTCGAGCAAGCCATCTTGCAGGCCGCGAAGAAGGTCTTCGGTCAGGAGCGCAACATCGAGGCCCAGTTCAACGACGACAAGGGCGCCGTTGAGCTGTTTCAGATCATGACGGTCGTCGACGAGGTGGACGACGCGTACAACGAGATGACTCTCGAAGAGGCGCGTGAGCACGGGCTTGAGGCCGAGATCGGCGAGGAGCTGCTCTTCCAGATCTTCTACCTGCCGGGAGACGCCGAGGAGGCGCGCAGTCAAGACGAGCGCTACGGCGACATCCTGCAGATCAAGTCGCAGCGCTCGAGCTTCGGCCGCATCGCCGCACAGACCGCCAAGCAGGTCATCATGCAGCGGATGCGTGAGGCGGAGCGCGACAAGATCTTCGAGGAGTTTATCGACCGTAAGGGCAACCTGATCACCGGTATCGTGCGGCGCTTTGAGCGCGGCAACATCATCGTGGACCTCGGTCGCCAGGACGCCGAGGCGATCTTGCCCGTTCGCGAGCAGGTGCCGCGCGAGTCCTACCGCCCCGGCGAACGCATCCAGGCCTACGTCCTCGACGTCGCCAAGAACGCGCGCGGGCCTCAGATCGTGCTGTCCCGAACGTCTCCAGGGTTGCTCATCAAGCTCTTCGAGATGGAGGTCCCCGAGATCTACGAGGGCATCGTCCGCATCGAGTGCGCTGCGCGCGAGCCGGGCAGCCGCGCGAAGATCGCGGTCTCGAGCCGGGACGGCGACGTCGATCCGGTGGGTGCGTGCGTGGGCATGAAGGGGTCGCGTGTTCAGGCCGTCGTGCAGGAGCTCCGTGGCGAGAAGATCGACATCGTGCCTTACTCCGAGGACCCGGCGCGGTTCGTGTGCAACGCGATCGCGCCGGCTGAGGTCGTCAAGGTCCTGATCGACGAAGACAACTTCACGATGGAGCTCATCGTCGCGGACGACCAGCTCAGCCAGGCCATCGGCCGCCGTGGTCAGAACGTGCGGCTTGCCAGCCAACTCACGGGCTGGAAGATCGACATTCACTCCGAGAGCAAGATCCGCGAGCTCGAGGACGAGGCGCGTCAGGCCCTCGCCGCGCTCGAGGGCATCACCGTCGACCACGTCGACACGCTGTGGCGCCTGGGCTACCGCTCGCTCGACCAGGTCGCGCAGACGCCTGAGGACGAGCTGGCGAACATCCCGGGCATCACGGCTGCCGACGCCACGCTGCTTCGCGAAGGCGCCGAACGACTGATCGACCGCAAGTCGCGTGGCGAGGACATTCGCCCTTCCGTGCCACTGCCCGACGGCTTCGACAAGGACGCGGAGTGGGCGCGCTGGCCGCGCGGCGCTGAGGGCCTAGACCGCGGAACGTTCGAGAAGTGCCTGCGGGCGGGCTACTTCACGCTCGAAGCGATCGCTGCGGCCGAGTCTCCGGAGCGCCTCGCGCGGGCCTCAGGCTTGGAGCCGACCCGCGCTTCTCGCGCGATTCAAGCGGCGCGCGAGGCCTTGGGCGCGTCTGGCAACGAAGGCTGAACACGATGAGCCGCGCGAGAAAGGGGCCGCGCGTTGCGGCGCCTCGGCCCGAGGGTGCCGCTCGCACCTGCATTGGGTGTCGGGGGGTCTTCGAGCGCGACTCAATCGCTCGGCTCGTTCGCGGGCCCGCAGGGGAGGTCGGCCTCGACCGCCACTTGCGGGCCCCTGGTCGCGGCGCGCACCTTTGCTGGTCTCGCGCCTGCGCGGAGCATGCAGTCAAGCGCAAAGCGCTCTCACGGGCCTTCCAAGGGCCCCCGAGCGTGACCACATCGCCGGACGTCGAGACCCTGTGTGGCTGGATGGTCGCTGCACTTGAGGCGCGGATCGCCGACGCCCTCGCGCTTGGACGCAGGAGCGGCGGGACGGTCAGCGGCGCCGAGGTCGTTGCGTCGGCGCTCGAGGCCGGACGGGTGGGCTTGCTCGTCCTCGCAAGCGACGTCGCGGACGCGACGGAGGCGAAGCTGCGTGGGCGTTGCGAAGCGGCCGGCGTGCCCATCGAGGTTTACTCGACCCGGGATGGGCTCGGTGCAAACCAGGGAAAGGCGCCGCGGGCCGCAGTCGCCGTTGTCCTATCGCCGCTCGCAGCGCGCCTTCGCGCAGACTTTGAGCGGCTTCGCCGGGTTTCTGTTGCGGCCTGACGCGGAATCCCTATAGTACGCGCCCGCAGACCGAACCCGCGCCGCCCCGCAGGTCGGTAGAGGGGTTTGGAGCACGCATGGGCAAGAAGGTTTTCGAAGTCGCAAAAGAACTCGGCGTCAAGCACGAGGCGCTGTTGAAGCGTTGCGACGATCTCGGCATCACGGCCAAGAACTACATGGCCGAACTCTCGGACCGCGACGCTGCGCGGCTGCGGTCCGCCGTAGAGGCCGAGAACACCCGACCAGCGGACGACAAGGCCGGCGCGCCTGGCGTCGTCCGTCGGCGCAAGGCGGCTGATCCCGTCCCCGCGCCGGCACCCGCTGCACGGGCGATGCCCCTCAAGGCCACGATCCCCGTGGCCACCACCCCGCTTCGGTCGGCGGCACCACGCCCCGCCGTAGCCCCGACCCCAGCGGCGGCCGCGGAGCCGAAGGCTGTCCCCGTGGCGGCTGAGCACGTCGCCGAGACGCGGCCCGCAGAGGCGCCAGCCGTCGAGGAGCGCGAGGCCGTGCGAGCGGTCTCCCCTGCGACCGAGGCCCCCGCGGCCGAGGTGCCCCGCCCGGCGCCCGCGAGCGAGCCAGAGCGGCGAGCGCCTGTCGAGGCCGCCTCAAGCGCGCCCGAGGGCGGCGATGCTGCGGCCCGGCCTGCGCGCGTCGAGGCACCGGCCCCCGCGCCTGCGGTGGGCGCGGGACCCGGCACCATCGTTCAGCCCGGCGCGACCGTGATCTCGCGGCCTGCCCCGGGTAGCCAAGCGGCACCCGCCGGCGGTGCGAAGATCCTCGGTACAGTCCCGCTCGATGTTCTGCGCAGTCGAACTGTGCGTCCGCAGGCGCGGCGTCCGATGGGGCCTGGCCCCGGTGGGCCCGGCGGGCCTGGCGGGTACGGTGACCGTCGCCCTGGTGGTCCGGGTGGCCCCGGTGGCCCGGGCGGCCCCGGCGGATACGGTGGTCCGCGTCGCCCGCCTTATGGTGGTGGCGGCGGCGGCGGTGGTCGGCCACTCCCTCTCGACGTCAACCAGGCTGTGCCGCTGCCGGTCGACAAGGACGGCGTCCGCCGCCGCAAGACGACGGACGTTCCCGGGAGCCCGGAGGCGCGTGAGGCTGAGCGTGCGCGTGCAGCGGGTCGCGCTGGCACCGGCACCGGCCCCGGCGGCAAGAAGCGTCAGGTCGTCTCGCGCGAGGATATCTACGCCGGCGGTGAGCGCGGCGCGCGTGGCCGCAAGCGCAAGGTCTCGACGAAGAAGGGCTTCAAGACGCAAGTCACGACGCCCGCCGCTCACAAGCGGATTGTCAAGATCGACGGCACCATCTCCGTCGGAGAGCTCGGTAAAGAGCTCGGCGTCAAGGCGGGGGAGATCATCTCCAAGCTGATCGGCATGGGGATGATGGTCGGCATCAACGCGCAGATCGATCAGGACACGGCCTCACTCATCGCGGCCGACTACGGCTACGAAGTGAGCGACGTGGGCTTCGACGAGGACGACATCCTCGAGGCCGAAGCCGTTGAGGGTGAGGTTGACCCGGACGCGGTGCTCCGCGCGCCGGTCGTGACTGTGATGGGTCACGTCGACCACGGCAAGACCTCGCTCCTTGATCGTATCCGCAAGGCGAAGGTCGCCGCGGGCGAAGCGGGCGGTATCACGCAGCACATTGGCGCGTATCGTGTGTCGACGGGACACGGCGACGTCGTGTTCTTGGACACGCCGGGTCACGCCGCCTTCACGGCGATGCGTGCGCGTGGCGCTCAGGTCACCGACTTGGTCGTGCTCGTGGTCGCCGCAGACGACGGCGTCATGCCGCAGACAATCGAGGCCATCAACCACGCACGCGCGGCTGAGGTTCCGATCATCGTCGCCATCAACAAGATGGACAAGCCGGGCGTCGATCCGGAGCGTATCAAGCAGGAACTGACCAAGTACCAGCTTGTGGCCGAGGAGTGGGGCGGCGACACCATGATGATCCCGGTGTCGGCGCTCAAGGGCGACGGCGTCGATACGCTGCTCGAGAACTTGGCGCTTCAAGCCGAGGTCCTTGAGCTGCGCGCCAACCCGAAGAAGGCCGGCATCGGTCGCGTTGTCGAGGCGCGCATGGACAAGGGCCGTGGACCTGTGGTCACGGCGCTCGTGCAAGAGGGCACCCTCAAGGTAGGCGACTTCGTGGTTTCCGGTGCTTACGCCGGTCGGGTACGCGCGCTGGTGGACGACAAGGGCAACCGCCTGAAAGAGGCTGGGCCTTCGACGCCGGTCGAGCTCCTCGGGCTCGATGGCATCCCAGGCGCCGGCGACGCGTTCCACGTTGTCGAGAATGAGAAGGACGCCAAGCGGATTGCCGAGACGCGCGCGGAGCGGATGCGTGAGAAGGACTTCGCCTCTTCGGCGAGTGTCTCTCCCGCGGAGATGCTCGCGCGGATGGGCAAGCCCGACCGTGAGACGCTCTGCCTGATCCTCAAGGCGGACGTGCAGGGCTCGCTTGAGGCGCTCAAGGTCGTGCTTGACCAGATCCCCAAGGACGAGGTTCGCCTCAAGATCCTGCACACCGGGGTTGGTCAGATCAGTGAGTCCGACATCATGCTGGCGCAGGCTTCAGAGGCGGTGTGCATCGGCTTCAACATCGGCCCGGATGCGAACGCGAAGCGCGTCGCCGAGCAGGTGGGGGTTCGCACGCGGCGTTTTGACATCATCTACGAGGTCGCCGACGAGGTGAAGAAGATGATGGGCGGGCTGCTCGCGCCCGAGATCGTGGAGACGGCGCTCGGCAAAGCCGAGGTGCGCGCCGCCTTCAACATCTCGCGCATCGGGCCGATCGCCGGTTGCTTCGTACTCGACGGCAAGATCGTCCGGAACTCGCGTGCGCGTGTCTTCCGCGCGGGCAAGCTCGTGGGCGAAGGCAAGCTGACGAGCCTCAAGCGGTTCAAGGACGATATTCGCGAGGTGTCGACGGGCTACGAGTGCGGTATCGCAGTCGAGGGCTACAACGACATTCAACCGGGTGACGTCATCGAGGCCGTCGAGATCAAGGAAGTCGCGCGGCAGATCGCGTAATCGCCCCGCGTGAGGGGCTGCCGGGAGAGACGCCTTGGCCGGTGCCAGTCCGCGAACCGCGAGGGTCGCGTCCATTCTCAGAGAGGTCTTGGCCGACCAGCTCGCGCGGGGCATCAAAGACCCGCGCGTGCTGGGCGTGACGCTTGTCGACGTCGAGGTGACGGGCGATCTGCGCGAGGCGCGCGTCTTCGTCTCCGTCGCAGGAGATGAGCGCGCCGAGCGCGCAGCACTCGAAGGTCTGAGGAGCGCGTCGGGTTACCTGCGCCGCATCGTCGGTGAGCAGGTCTCGATGCGCGTGACCCCAAGCCTCTCCTTCCGCGTCGACCGCTCCTTTGAGGCGGGCGCGCGGATCGACGCTGCGCTCGCGCGCCTGGGTCTGGGGGGCGAGGCGCCCACCGCGGCCAAGCAGGTCGCGGACGAAGGCGATGACGACGACGTCTGACGGCTTCGTCGTCGCGGTCGACAAGCCTGTCGGTCCAACGAGCTTCGACATCGTCGCGGCGCTGCGGCGCGTCTATCGAGAGCGGCGTGTAGGGCACACGGGCACGCTCGATCCGCTCGCTTCAGGTTTGATGCTCGTGTGCGTCGGGCCTGCGACGCGGCTCGTGCCATGGCTCACGGACGCCGACAAAGCCTACAGAGCGACGATCAGCTTGGGGCGCGAGACGGTCAGCGGTGACCTCGACGGGGTGGATGTGCCCGTGGTTGCGGACGCTGCGGCGCGCGCGAGGGCGCTCTCGCGCGTCGACGTGGCAGCGGTGTTGAGTCGCTTCGTCGGCGAGATCGACCAAGTACCGCCGGCGTTCTCAGCCATCCGCGTGGACGGTCAGCGTGCCCATGAGCGCGCGCGCGCAGGCGAAGTCGTAGAGATGCCGTCACGTCGTGTGCGGATTGACGCGCTGGACCTCGTCGAGTGGAGTCCGCCTGATGCGGTGGTCGATGTGCGCTGTGGGAAGGGCACGTATGTACGGAGCATCGGCATCGACGTCGGGCGTGCGCTGGGCGTGGGGGGGCACCTGAGCGCGCTGCGTCGCACGGCGGTCGGCGATTGGTCGGTGGACGCCGCAACCCCGCTCGATGCGCTCGTTCGCTCTCCCGAGACCGCACGTCAGCTCACGCCCGCCGAGGCGCTCGCCTCCTTGCCTGCGTATCGGCCCGGGGGTCGGGCGCTCGACGACGTGCTCCAAGGACGACCGCACGTCAGCGACGGCACCGTTGGCTTGGGCGCGACGCGTGCGCTCGACCCCAGTGGGCGTCTCATCGCGATTGTGTCGTGCCGCGACGACGGACGCGTCTACGTCGACCGCGGATTTGGCGCAGCGTCCGCCTGAGAGCACCTTGACATCACCGGGTGAAGGCGGTAGATGCCCGCCCCGAAGATGAAACACGCCGACTGGACGACGGCCCGGTCGGTCGAACCACAGGAGACACCATGCCGCTCGATACCGATGTGAAGCAGACGATCATCACCAAGTTCTCGCGCGGCGAGAACGACACGGGCTCCCCCGAGGTCCAGGTCGCGCTCCTCACGCAGCGCATCCTCGACCTGACCGAGCACTTCAAGGTACACAAGCACGACCACCACTCGCGCCGCGGTCTGCTGAAGCTCACCGGCCAGCGCCGCCGGATGCTCAACTACCTGCGGTCGCAGGACGTCGAGCGCTACCGTAAGGTCATCGCGGAGCTCGGCCTCCGCAAGTAAGCGAACTTTCCGGGGAGCCAAGGGGCTCCCTTTTTTTTGTCACTGGTCCGGGCGCAGCCCACGCGCTTCGTATCTGACCTGAGGGCGTCGCGGATTGCGGGGCGCGCTCAGGTCGGGACCGAAGGCAGGGGAGAATGCGTCGCCGGGCCTCTTTGGGAGACTAAGGAGTGTCATGGGGGTCATCACCCTGAAAGCGCCCTTCGGCGCGAGCGAGATCATCATCGAGACGGGTCGTTTGGCCCGTCAGGCGGACGGCGCCGTCCTCGTCACGATGGGCGAGACCGTCGTCCTCGTGACAGTGTGTGGCGCGAAGTCGGCCAAGCCGGGCACGGACTTCCTGCCCCTCACGGTCGAGTACGTCGAGAAGCACTACGCCTCCGGCAAGATTCCCGGCGGCTACTTCAAGCGCGAGGGTCGCTTGGCGCCTTGGGAGATCCTCAACGCGCGTCTGGTCGACCGGCCGAACCGGCCGCTCTTCCCGAAGCACTGGCGCAAGGAGATCCAGGTCATCGCGACGGTGCTGTCGACCGACAATGAGAACGACCCGGCGCTCCTCGCGATGGTCGGCGCGTCTGCGGCGACCGCGATCAGCGACATCCCGTTCGAGGGGCCGTCCGCGGGCTGCCGCGTGGCCAAGATCGACGGCCAGTTCGTGATCAACCCTTCGCTGAAGGCCCTTGAGGGCGCTGAGCTCGAGCTCATCGTCGCCGGCACCGACAGCGAGGTGTGCATGGTCGAGGGCGAGGCGCGTGAGGCGAGCGAGCAGACGATGATCGACGCCATCATCGCCGCGCACAACGCCCTCAAGCCCATCTGCGCGCTGCAGAGCGAGCTCGTGCGCCGCGCGGGCAAGCCGAAGCAGGACGTCGGTGCGCCTGTCGTCGACGCGTCGCTCTACGACCGGGTGATCGATCTGGCGCTCGACCGCATGGCGGACGCGCTCTCGATCGTCGAGAAGAAGGCGCGCCGCAGCGCGACGTCTGCGGCCGAGAAGGCCGTGCTGGCCGAGCTCCTCGCGAGCGATCCGAGCCTCGTCGGACGCGAGAAGGAGATCAACGACCACCTGCACAGCCTCGAGAAGACAATCGTCCGCACGCAGGTCGTCGAGAACGGCATTCGCCTCGACGGCCGCCGTCACGATGAGATTCGCCCCATCTCATGTGCCGTGGGCGTTCTGCCCCGCACGCACGGCTCGTCGCTCTTCACGCGCGGCGAGACGCAGGCGCTCGCGACGGTGACGCTCGGCACGCGACGTGATGAGCAGCGCATCGACAACTTGCAGGGCGACACGTTCCGCAACTTCATGTTGCACTACAACTTCCCGCCGTTCTGCACGGGCGAGACGAAGCCGATGCGCGGCCCCGGCCGTCGCGAAATCGGCCACGGCAACCTGGCGCAGCGCGGCATTGAATCGCTCATGCCGAGCAAGGACGACTTCGCCTACACCACGCGCGTGGTGAGCGAGGTCCTCGAGTCGAACGGCTCGTCCTCGATGGCCACGGTCTGCTCCGGCTCGATGGCGCTCATGGACGCGGGTGTGCCCTTCTTCAAGCCCGTCGCCGGCATCGCGATGGGCCTGATTCAGGAAGACGGCAAGACCGCCGTGTTGTCCGACATCCTCGGTGACGAGGACCACCTCGGCGACATGGACTTCAAGGTCGTCGGCACGAAGGACGGCATCACCGCATTGCAGATGGACATGAAGGTCGACGGTCTCGACCGCTCGATCCTCGAGAAGGCTCTGCGGCAGGCCAAGAACGGTCGCCTGCACATCCTGCGCGAGATGGCGAAGGCGATCCGCGAGCCGCGCGCCGACCTCTCGGTCTACGCGCCGCGCATCGTGAACATCTTCATCAAGCCCGACCGCATCAAGGACATCATCGGCCCGGGGGGCAAGACGATCCGCGGCATCAGCGAGCAGACCGGCTGCCAGCTCGAGGTCGACGACTCCGGCAAGGTGAGCATCTCGAGCCGCGACCCCGAGGGGACGCAGCGCGCGATCGCGCTCGTGCAGGCGCTCGTTCAGGAGCCCGAGGTCGGCAAGGTTTACCAGGGCACCGTCCGCAAGATCATGGAGTTCGGCGCGTTCGTCGAAATCCTGCCGGGGACGGACGGCTTGGTGCACATCAGCGAGCTGGCCGATGGTCGCGTGAACCGCGTCGAGGACATCCTCACCGAGGGGGACGAGGTCCTCGTCAAGTGCATCGGGGTGGACCGCACCGGCAAGATCAAGCTGTCGCGCCGTGAGGCCCTTCAGACGATCGGCGAGCCCGCCTGAGCGACCGAGCGCAGCCCGCGCAGCTTGAGTGGCTGCGCTGTGCGTCTGCGACAGACCCCGAGTCGCTGCCCGTGCCGTCCTATGCGACCCCGGGTGCGGCGGGTCTCGATTTGGCCGCGGCCGTTCGCGCGCCGGTGACCTTGTCGCCGGGGGAGCGCGCCCTCGTCCCGACAGGCTTCGCTTTGGCGCTGCCTCCCGGGCACGAGGGGCAGGTGCGCCCGCGCTCGGGGCGCGCGCTCCGCGAAGGGCTCACCGTTCTGAACGCGCCGGGTACCATCGACGAAGACTTCCGCGGTGAACTTCAGGTCTTGATGGTCAACCTCGGCCAAGCGCCCGTGGTCATCGAGAGGGGAGAGCGCGTGGCACAGCTCGTGGTCGCGCGTGTCGCTCGCTTGGAGTGTGTCGAGGTGGAGCGCCTCGATGCGACCTCTCGCGGTGCCGGGGGCTTCGGGCACACGGGGGCTTGAAGGGCCACGCTTCGTTTGCTAAAAGCCCGCGTTCCCGCGCGGAGGCCCTTCACGTGATCTGTTTTCGGTGTGGCAGTGAGGTGGCGGAAGGTGCTCCGCAGTGTGGCAACTGCGGTCAGCGCTTCGCCGGTGCGCGACGTACGTTCACGGCGACGACGACCTCGTTCCGCGCGCTGGAGAAGCGCCGCCAACGCGCTCAGAAGGCCTCGGAGAAGCTGCCCTACGGCATCGGGGATGTGGTGCTCTCGCGGTACGAGGTCCGAGACCTCGTGGGCTCGGGGCCGCTGGGCGTGGTCTACCGGGTGTTCGACCAGGAGCTGGACCTCGACCTCGCGTTGAAGGTCTTCAACCCCGGTCTGGCGGCGGGTGACAAGGGTCGAGATGCCTTCCAAGCCACCGTGCGCAAGGTCCGCAAACTCTCGCAGCAGAACATCGTACGACTCTACGACGACGCGCAGGACGGCGACCGGGCGGTCGTCACGATGCAGCTTCTCGAGGGGCTCACGCTTCGCAAGGTGCTCGGGCTCCGACAGGACAAGGGCCAGCGGTTTCAAGTCAAAGAGATCGAGCCCATCATTTTTCAGATTGCGATGGCGCTCAGTCACGCCCATCGACACACCCTGCACGGCGACCTGAAGCCCGAGAACGTCCTCATCCTGCCGGACGTCTTGAAGATGACCGATTTCGCGGTGCACGAGGCCGTGGGAGCCGAGGCTTTCGTCGCCGCGCAGCGCGAGGCGGGCCTCACGGGCTACTTCGCCCCCGAGGCGCTCGCGGGAGGGACGATCGACGCTCGCGCCGACCTCTACAGCCTCGGTGCGATCTTCTACGAGCTTGTGACGGGGCAGGCGTTTGCGCCGGGGGCGCCGCCGCCGAGCAGCTTGCTCGGACCACAGGACGAGCCCGAAGGCGAGGGGATCGACGCGTTCGTGGCGCGGGCCACCGCCCCACGGGCCGATGACCGATTCCAGTCGGCGGAGGCGCTCATCGAGGCGCTCGCGACGTACATCGATGCGCGGGAGCTCCGCTCCGTCGACATGCGCGCGCGGCCCCTGCTGCCGGAGGACGTGACGCGTCGGGTACAAGCGCCTGCAGGCTTGCAAGACGACGACTCCGTGGATGAGCCGTTCGTGCCTGCTCGAACCGCGACAGGCGCATTCGCGGCGCGGAGCGCGACGGCACCGCACGCGCGGGCCAGCGCGGGCGCACCCGAGGCCGAGGCTGAGCGGTCGCTGGTCGAAGAGCTCGGCGAAGACGAGCTCGAGGTTGAGCGCTCGATCGAATTGTCGGTCGACCGATCGATCGAGATCGCGGAGGAGTCCATCGACCGCATCGCGGCGTCGTTGCCGGGTGAGGCGGCCTCGCCCACGCGAGAGCTTGATTTCGGTAGCGTACACGACGCCGACACACCACGGCCGACGAGCGCCTCGCAGGACCGTTCAGCGGCGCCCGAGGCAATCGCCGCGGCCACGAGCGTGTCTCGGCCTTCGCAGGGCCCCTGGTTCTTGCGGTCGAACGTGGGCTTCGTCGTCGCGATCACAAGCATCGTGTTGGGTATCGCGGGTGGCGCGTATCTCCTTCGGAGACGCCTGGAGAGCCCCGCCGCGCTCCCCCCCGTGCGCCAACAGGTCGTGCGCGTCGGGGCTGAGAGCGCAGCGCCCGTCGTCATCGCCCAGGTCGAGCAGGCGCGGACGACGCCAACGGCCGCGCCGATGGCCATGCCCGTGACCGAGGCGCCCGCGCCGAAGACCGAGGCGCCCGCGCCGCAGCCAGTCGTCGCGGCGGTGCAGCCGAAGACCGAGGCGCCCGCGCCGAAGACCGAGGCGCCCGCCCCGAAGACCGAGGCGCCCGCGCCGAAGACCGAGGCGCCCGCGCCGAAGACCGAGGCGCCCGCGCCGAAGACCGAGGCGCCCGCGCCGAAGCCCGTGGTCGCGGCGCCCGCCGTAAGGCCTGAGCCCGCGCCCAAGCCTGCGCCACCACCGCCGCGCACCGAAGCGCCTGCGACCGAGCCCCCCGTGGCGCCCGCCAAGATCGTGGCGACGAGCGAAAAGACGAGCTGTCCTGCGGGGAGCCTGTTGGTCACGACTGCGACGTTCCCAAAGGGCAGCGTGAAGGGCCGAGACGTCTCGGGCGCAGAGGCCGTCGCGCTCGCGCGCTCAGGCAAGGCCTACTGCGTCGACGCGCACGAGTATCCCGGCAATGGCCGCACCCCCAAAGTGAACGTGACGTTCGACGCGGCCGCAGGGCTGTGCAAGGCGGCCGGCAAGCGTCTATGCACCGACGGGGAGTGGCAGCGGACCTGCGGCGGCGCTTTCCCTTACGGCAAGCAGTTCGACGCCGGCCGATGCAACACAGAGGACGCCGACGGCGAGGCGCGCTCGCTCTCGGCCACGGGTCGCTTCCCTCGCTGTCGCAGCGCGGTGGGCGCCTATGACATGAGCGGGAACGCCGCCGAATGGACGGCCGACCAGACCGTGCGCGGGGGCGATTACACCAGCGCCGATGAAGACGCGGCGTGCAGCGCGGGTGGCAAGCGCGCTGCGGGCAGCGCACGACCCTCCATCGGGTTTCGCTGCTGCGCGGACCTGCCCTGATGGACGAGCGCCGCCTGCTCCTTGTCGGGCGGGACCCCGGCGAACTCAACGCGCTCAAGACGTCGCTTGAGCCGCGGGGCTACTCCGTGGCCACTACGGCCCCTGGAGAGGGCGTCTGGCGGGCGTTGGAGGCGCACACCCCTCAGATTGTCGGGATCGACGTGCACCCGGGTCTCGGAGACCCGCTCGATGACTTGGTGCGGCTGAAGGACATGCTCCCGGCCGACCTCTTTGTCCCGGTCTTCGTGATCTACCCGACTAAGGTGCCCGCCGACATTATTCGTGGGTTCCAGCGCGGCGCGGATGACTTCGTGGTGCGTCCCTTCGACCTCTTCGAGCTCATCCTCCGCCTAGAGGTCCTGTGGCGCGTCAAGATGTTGCAGGACCAGATCCTTGCGACAAACAAGCGGCTCCACGCGCTGTCCATCACGGATGATCTCACGGGTCTGTGCAATCAGGGTGAGTTCAAGCGGCGCATGAACGTGGAGCTCCGCCGTGTGGCACGTTTCAACCTGCCCGTTGCGGTGATTTTCTTCGACTGCGACCGATTCAAGTCCGTGAACGACACCCACGGCCACGCGGTCGGCAGCCACGTGATCAAAGAGGTGGCTCGGATTTTGGTCGCAAACCTGAGAGACACCGACGTTCTCTGCCGCTACGGAGGCGATGAGTTCGTGATCGGTCTGCCGGGATGTGACCTCGATCGCGGCGTCGAGACAGCGGAGCGCCTCCGCAACCTGGTCAAGATGAGCACTTTTCGGCTCGGGACCGCCGAGGTGCGCTGCACACTGTCGATGGGTGTCGAGGCGTCGACGCCCGAGACCCCGTGGGACCTCGACGCGTTGCTCAAGCGAGCAGACGGTGCGCTCTACCGCGCCAAGGCGCTCGGCCGAGACCGGGTCTGCACACCCGAGGACGAGCCGCCCACGCCCTGAGGTCGACTCAGGGCCGTGAGGCCTCCGCGGCGTTCTCGTGGGCTTTGGCAAGGCGCTCATCTTTGAGCGCTCGTGCAGCGCGCGCCATGCGCTCGTGGTGTTCAGGCCGAAGCCAGAGCGTGCCGCGGACGACGACGAAAGCGCCTGCGCTGGGGTCGAGGAGTGCGCGGAGCTCAACGGGGCTTGGGGCGCCGCGTCGGGTCGGTTTACCTTGAAGGTACGCTGCGAGCGCGCCGTGCGCTTCGAGATACGCCGATTGGGCGGCCTTCAGCACACGGGGGGTGAGGGGCGAGACGTCCAAGGCCAAGAGCGCCCGCCGGAGCGCGTCGTTCCGGGCTGCATGGGCAGGCACCGCGGCAGGTACCGCGGCAGGTACCGCGGCAGGTTGGCTAGACGCCGGCTGGGGCCCGAGAACCAACAAGGAGAGGGAGGCCAGCAGGGTCCGCATGAGTCGACGTTAGCGGAACCGGGCGCGCTTCCCAAGAGGGGCGCGATGCGGCAACAATCGTCCTATGTGGAGTGCGCGTCATCGTCTGGGGCCTGCGGGCAAGTGGGCTGTGATGACCTTCTCGGCGGCTGTGACGCTCACGTCCCTTGCTCACGCGCAGGACCTCGTGAGCCTGACGCTTGAGGGGGACTCCGCCGCGGCGACGAGTCAGCGTTGGCGCGTCTTTCGTCGGGGGAGCACCTGGGTCGCCGAGCGGCGCGTCGACCACGGGCCTGAGTTTGGGTCGCGCGACGTCGTGGGTCTGATGGCGGACGAGGACCAGCGCGCGCTGATGGAAACCTTGAGACCGCTCGACGTCTTCAGTTTGAAGGCGACGTCGCATCGCCCCGGTCCTCTCCCGCACGCCCGCTGGTCGCTCGTGCTTGAGGCGCCCGACCGGCCGCGGCATGCGGTGACCTTCGAGGCGCCCGAGCAGCTCGATGACCGGCGCTTCGTGCGCGTGGTTCGCGCGGTCATCACCGCGGTCGAGAGTGTGACGCCGCCGATGCCGTTGAGGGATCTGCAAGCGCCACTGGCGCGCTCAGGCTGGCTCCACCTCGAAGCGCCCGCGGGCGCGCGGGTCAAGGTCGACGGGGTCGGTCTCCATGAGACGACGCCCATCGACGCCCTGAGGCTTGAGACCGGTCAGCACGTCATCGAGGTCGCGTTCCCACCGTTTGAGGCCGTGACGTCGTATGATGTTCGCATTGAGCAGGGCAAGGCCACCCTGCTCCGCGTGACCGCGCCCTAGCAGGAGCACCGATGGTCGATTGGAACGCCCTCTGGGCGCGCTTGGGCG